>Ga0208266_100070_pt1 | contig 56384 bp, 64 predicted proteins | sample LakWasMet67_HOW9_2_FD_183897 | JGI IMG/M metagenome (GOLD analysis project Ga0208266, IMG submission 183897) | Freshwater sediment methanotrophic microbial communities from Lake Washington under simulated oxygen tension - Sediment Metagenome... | ecosystem: Environmental > Aquatic > Freshwater >...
GGGCATGTGCAGCGCACGCGTGCCGGGCAGGTCCAGCCGCGCGGTCTGGCGCTCCCAGGCCTCGCGCACGTCCAGCAGCACGGGCGGCGTGGGCTGCTCGGCCACGAAGGCGGCCAGGGCCTGGACGGGAAGCTGGGGCAGGGTCATGGGCGCGTCGGTTCGGCTGCGCGGCGGTCAGAACGCAAAGCGGGTGGGCTCGTCGAAGCCGGACAGCCGCGGGGCGACGATGTCGAACAACTCCTCAGTCTGCAGCCCGGTGGCCGACAGCCGCGTGATGCGCACGGCGCGCATCATCGGCTCCTGGCCGACGATGGCCAGCAGCCGGCCGCCGACCTTGAGCTGGTCGAGCAGGGCCTGCGGCACCTCGGGCACCGAGCCCGACAGCAGGATGACGTCGAACGGGCCTTCGGCGGGCAGGCCGGCAGCGCCGTCCATCTCGCGCACGCTGGCATTCAGCACCCCGGCGCGGCGCAGGTTGGCGGTGGCCAGCTGGGCCAGTGCCGGCACCTTCTCCAGCGAGATCACCGACTGCGCGCGGTGCGCCAGCAGCGCGGCCATGAAGCCGGAGCCGGCGCCGATCTCCAGCACCCGCTCGTGGCGCTGCACCTGGGCCTCCTGCAACAGCCGGGCCTCGACCCGCGGCGCCAGCATGACCTGGCCATGGCCCAACGGGATCTCGCTGTCGACGAAGGCCAGCGCCTTGTAGGCGGCGGGCACGAAATCCTCGCGGCGCACCATCGCCAGCAACGACAGCACGCCGGCGTCGAGCACATCCCAGGGGCGGATCTGCTGCTCGATCATGTTGAAGCGGGCCTGTTCGATGTTCATGGCGCGGGTCCTGGCAATTCGGGGAAAGGGGGTGGGTCGGGCGGCCGGGCCGCAGCAGCCCGGGTAACTCCGCATTCTATTTCGGCAGCATGGCGGCGGGCTGACGCGCGGCCTGCGCTGCATCACCCCGGACCTTGCGCCGCGCCCATTGGCCCAGGTCGTCCAGCCAGCAGTAGATGACCGGCACCACCACCAGGGTCAGCAGCGACGAGGTGATGACCCCGCCGATCACCGCCTGGCCCATGGGCGCACGCTGCTCCGAGCCTTCGCTCAGGGCCAGGGCCAGCGGCAGCATGCCGAAAATCATCGCCAGCGTGGTCATCAGGATCGGCCGCAACCGCACCTTGGCGGCCTTGAGCAGCGCGTCGTTGCGCGACAGGCCCTCGTCGGCGCGGGCGCGGATGGCGAAGTCGATCAGCAGGATCGCGTTCTTGGTCACCAGGCCCATCAGCATGATGACGCCGATGATCGAGAACATGTTCAGCGTGCTGCGCCAAGCCAGCAGCGCGGCGACCACGCCGATCAGCGTCAGCGGCAGCGAGCTCATCAGCGCCAGCGGCTGCAGGTAGCTGCGGAACTGGCTGGCCAGGATCATGTAGATGAAGACCACACCCAGCGCCAGCGCCGAGACGGCAAAGGCAAAGCTCTCCTGCATGTCCTTGGTGCTGCCGCCGAAGCGGTAGCTGTAGCCGGGTGGCAGCGGCGTGGCGTCCAGCACCTTGCGGATGTCGGCCGACACCTCGCCCAGCGCGCGGCCGGCGGTGTTGGCGGTGAGCTCGCTCTCGCGGTTCAGGTCGCGGCGGTTGATCTGGGTGGCGCCGGTACCGGCCCGCACCTCGGCCACCTGGGACAGGCGCACCGTGCGCATCGAGCCGTCGGCGTTGCTGCCCAGCACCAGGCCCAGGCGCGCCAGGTCGTCGGGGTTGTCGCGCGCGGCCGGGGCCAGCCGCACCTTGACGTCGTAGCTCTGGTCGTTGGCGGCGCGCCAGTCGCCCACCGTCTGGCCGGCCACCAGGGCGCGCAAGGTATTGGTGATGCTGCCCACCGACAGGCCCAGGTCGCTGGCCGCGTCGCGCTTGACGGCCACCGCCACCGTGGGCTTGGCCGGCTTCATGCTGGTGTCCAGGTCGACCACGCCGGGCACCTGGGCCAGCCGCGCCATCAGGCTGCCGGTCAGGCGCTGCAGCTCGGCCAGGTCGGTGCCCTGGATCGACAGCGAGATCGGCTTGTTGCCACCCACCGCGTCGAGCAGGCCGACATGGGTGACGGTGATGCCGGCCACCTGGGCCAGGCGCGCGCGCAGCGGGTCGGACATCTGGTCCACGCTGCGCTGGCGATCCTGCCGGTCGACCAGGCGCACGAAGACGCTGACGTAGTTGCGCCCGGCCGCCTGGCCGGTGTTGATGGTGGTCAGGGTGTACTTGACCTCGGGCATCTCGCGCAGGATGGTGTCGACCTGGCGCGCGCGCGCCTCGGTGGTTTCCAGCGACGAGCCGACCGGGGTGTAGAAGTTGACGAAGGTCTCCGAATAGTCGGCCTTGGGCACGAACTCGGTGCCCAGCCGCGGCACCAGCGCAAAGGCGCCGACCAGGCTGGCGATGGCGATGGCCGCCGTGGCGCCCTTGTGCTGCAGCGACCAGCCCAGCGCGCCGACATACAGGTCGCCCAGCCGGTGCGAGGCGCGGTCCACCCAGTGCGTGATGCGGCCCAGGGTGTGGTCGTACAGGCCCTCGGGCTGGAAGGGCTGGCCCTCGCGGTCGATCGCCGGGTCATGCCAGACCGAGCTGAGCATCGGATCCAGCGTGAAGCTGACGAACATCGAGATCATCACCGCCGCCACGATGGTGATGCCGAACTCGTGGAAGAACTTGCCGATGATGCCGCCCATGAAGCCGATCGGCAGGAACACCGCGACGATGGACAGCGTGGTGGCCAGCACCGCCATGCCGATCTCGTTGGTGCCGGCCAGCGCCGCGTCGTGCGCGCTCTTGCCCATCTGCACATGGCGCACGATGTTCTCGCGCACCACGATGGCGTCGTCGATCAGCAGGCCCACGCACAGGCTCATGGCCATCAGCGTGATCATGTTGATCGAGAAGCCGAACAGGTACATGAACAGCAGCGTGCCGACCAGCGCGATCGGCAGCGTCAGCCCGGTGATGACGGTGGAGCGCCAGCTGTTGAGGAACAGGAAGACGATGCCGATGGTCAGCAGCGCGCCCTCGAACAGCGTGCGCTTGACATTGGCCACCGAGACCCGGATCGGCCGCGAACCGTCGCGCACCACGTCCAGCGACGTGCCGGGTGGCAGCAGCGGCCGCAGTGCGGCTGCCGCCTGCAGCAGGCCGTCCACCACCTCCACGGTGTTTTCGCCCTGGCTCTTCTGCACTTCCAGCGCCAGCATGCGCCGGCCGTTGTACAGGGCCAGGGTCTCGATCTCCTCCGGGCCGTCCACCACCTCGGCCACCTGGGCCAGGCGCACCGGCTGGCCGTTGCGGCGGGCGACGATGATGCCGCCCAGGTCCTCGGGCCGCTTGACCCGGCCGTCGATCTGCACGATGCGCTCGGCCTCGCGACTGCGCAGCGCGCCGGCCGGCAGGTCCTGGTTTTCGCTGCGCACGGCGGCCATCACCACGTCCACGCCGACACCGAAGGCCTCCATCGCCTGCGGCTTGAGGTAGACGTTGATCTCGCGCTTGAGCCCGCCCACCAGGGTGACCGAGCCGACGCCACGCACGTTCTCCAGCCGCTTCTTGACCACCTGGTCGGCATAGGTGGTCAGGTCCTGCACGCTGCGGCTGTTGTCGGGCGAGGTCAGCGCCAGGCTGAAGATCGGCCGGCTGGCCGGGTCGAAGCGCGAGACCCGCGGCTCCTTGACCTCGTCGCGGAAACCGGCCTTGATGATGGCCAGCTTCTCGCGCACATCGTCGGCCGCCCGGCGGCCGTTCATGTCCAGGTTGAACTGGACGATGACCACCGAGGTGCCTTCGTAGCTGCGCGAATACAGCTGGTTGATGCCGGCGATGGTGTTGACCGACTCCTCGATCTTGCGCGTGACCTCGGACTCCACCACCTCGGGCGACGCGCCGGGGTAGTCGGTCTGCACCACCACGGTGGGAAAGTCGATGTCCGGGAACTGGTCGACCTTGAGCCGCTGGTAGGAGAACAGGCCCAGCACGACAAAGGCCAGCATGACCATCACGGCCATCACCGGGTTGCCGATGGAGACGCGGGTGAACCACATGGCGGGTCAGCGTGCCGAGGCGGCCAGGGCCGGGGCCGATGCCGACACCGCGGCGGCAGGCGCCGGCAGCCTCAGCCGCACGCCGTCCGGCACCAGGCCGGCGCTGCCGGCCAGCACCTGGTCACCCTCGTCCAGGCCCTTGAGCACCTCCACCCATTCCACGCCGGGCTGGCCCGGCGCCTGGCCGCGGGCGCCGAGCGTGAGCGGGCGTTGCTCGGCACGGCCGTCGCGCAGGCGCACAGCGTAGGGCAGGGACTGGTCGCTGCGTACCGCCGACAGCGGCAGCGCCAGCACCTGGCGCTGGTCCAGCGCGATCCAGCCGCGCGCAAACAGGCCGTTGCGCAGCGCCGGCTGGCCGGCCGGCTGCAGCACCTGCAGGTAGGCCGGCACCGTGCGTGAACCGGCCTGGGCGCTGGGGTTGATGCGCACCACCGTGGCCGGCACCGGCGCGTCGGCGCCGTCCACCGTCAGCAGGGCCTTGGCCCCGACCCGAAGCGTGGGCACGTCCTGCGGCGCGATGGCGGCCTCCAGTTCCAGCCGCGACAGGTCGACGATCTCCAGGATGCGCGCGTCCAGCGCCACCCGTTCCCCCGGCTGGGCCAGGCGCTGGGCCACCAGGCCACCGATGGGCGCGGTCAGCGCGGCGTCGGCCTTGGCCTTGCGCGCCAGCTCCACCGCCGCCAGCGCGGCCTGCAGCGTGGCCTGGGCCCCGGCTTCACCGGACACCGAGGTCTCCAGCGCCGTCGGCGAGATGAAGCCCTGGGCCACCAGCGCCTTGTTGTTGGCCAGCTGGCGCTGGGCGATCTCCAGCTGCGCGCGTGCGGCGCCCGCCTGCTGCTCGGCCTGGCGCAGGCGCCAGTCGAACTCGGTGGTGTCGAGCTGGCCCAGGGCCTGGCCGGCACGCACGGTGTCGCCCTCACGCACGGTCAGCGACCGGATTTCGGCCGCCACCCGGGCCTTGACGAAGGCGCTGTCCACCGCCTTCAGGCTGCCCGACACCTCCAGGCCACGCACCAGCGGCTGGCGCTGCAGCCGCAGCAGGTCCTGCGCGGCCAGTTCGAGCACCGGCTGGGCGGCGCTGGCCGCCCCGGCGGCGGCCGGGGCGGACGCCGCCGGGCCCGCCGTGGCGCTGGCCTGGCGAGCTTTCAGCCAGCGGGCGCCAAGCAGCACAACGGTCAACAGCACTGCCAGCAGCAGCAACCAGCGGAGCCAGGACTTCATGGTCGGACCATCAGGAAGGGGTGGGGGCAGGGGCCGCAGCGGCGCACAGGCCGTCGAGCACCAGGTTCACATGCTGGGCGATGAAGGCCCGGCCATCGAGGTGCCAGTCCATCGGGCAGGCGCCCAGCGAGTGGCGGTGCAGGCAGATCATCACCAGCGGCAACACCAGGGAGTGCACCGCGTGGTCGACCGCCACCGGCCGGAACTCGCCCAGCGCGATGCCACGCTGCACGATGCCGCCCAGCAGCCGATGGGCGGGCTCGATGACCTCACGGGCGTAGTGCTCGGCGATCTCGGGGAAGTTGCGCACCTCGGTGATCACCAGCTTGAACACGCCGGCCGCCGGGCTGTCGTAGAGCTTGCCCCACCAATCGATCAGCACACCGCGCAGCAGGGCGCTGGCGTCGCCGTCGTGGGCCGCGGCCAGCGCCGCGCCCTCGGCAATGCGCGCCGACAGGTAGTGGCTGATCACCGCCTTCAGCAGCTCTTCCTTGCTGGGGTAGTAGAGGTAGAGCGTGCCCTTGGAGACCCCGGCGCGCTGCGCCACCTCCTCGGTGCGTGCGGCAGCAAAACCCTTTTCGACAAAAAGGGCCAGTGCCGCGTCCAGCAGTTCCTGCGGACGGGCCTCCTTGCGGCGGCGGCGGATGGGGGTGTCGGCGGAAGGCATTTACTGACTGATCAGTCAGTAATGTAGTCCTGCGGGTCGCACCCGGTCAAGTCGGGGCCGGTGCCGACGTCCGGTGCCGGCCCCTAGAATCCGCGCCCCGGACCACCGCGCGCGCCATGCCCACCCACCGTCGCCATCTCCTGATCACGCTGGTCGCATCGGCGGCAGGCCCGGTGCTGCTGTCCGGTTGCGCCGGTCTGGGCGGCCCCACCGTCATCACGCTGGGCGAGGCCGAACTGGCCGGCCTGGTCAACCGCGCCTTCCCGCTGCAGCGCCGCCTGCTGGAGGTGCTGGACGTGCAGCTGTCCGCGCCCCGCCTGCACCTGCTGCCCGAGCGCAACCGCCTGGCGGTCGACCTGACGCTGACCACCCAGGAACGCCTGCTGGGTGGCAGCGGCCGCGGCCGGCTGGGCTTCGACAGCGCCCTGCGCTGGGAGCCCGCGGACGCCACGGTGCGGCTGAACCAGGTGCGTGTGCAGCAGCTGGGCTTCGACAGCGGCGGCGCCCCGGCACTGGACGCGCTGGCCGCCAGCCCGTCGGCCAGCGGCCCGGCCTCGGGCGCCCAGCGCCTGGGGCGCACCCTGGCCGAGCGGCTGCTGGAGGATCTGGTGATCTACCGCCTCAGCCCCGAACGCCAGGCCAGCCTGCGCCAGCTCGGCCTGCAGCCCGGCGCGGTGACGGTGACCGCGCGCGGCGTCGAGATCACGCTGGCGCGCAGCGCCGGCTGAGGCCGCGACCCCGGCCGGCGCCACCCGGCCCGGTCACGCCGCACCGCTATGATCCGCAGCTTTTGTCCGGGGAGCCGGTGTGGACCTTGTGCTGTTGCTGAAAGCCCTGACCATGGGCGTGGTGGAGGGGCTGACCGAGTTCCTGCCGATCTCGTCCACCGGCCACCTGATCCTGGCAGGCGCGCTGCTGGGCATGGATGACGACAAGGCCAAGGTCTTCGACATCGCCATCCAGACCGGCGCCATCTTCGCGGTGATCATCGTCTACTGGCAGCGCCTGCGCGAGGCCGTCACCGGCCTGGCCGACAGCCCGGCGCAGCGGCGCTTCGTGGTCAACGTGGCGATCGCCTTTGTCCCGGCGGTGGTGCTGGGCCTGCTGTTCGGCAAGGCCATCAAGGCCCATCTGTTCACGCCGGCGGTGGTGGCCAGCACCTTCATCCTGGGCGGCTTCGTCATCCTGTGGGCCGAGCGCCGGCAGGCGGTGGCGGTGCGCATCCACAGCGTCGACCAGATGGCACCGGTGGACGCGCTCAAGGTCGGCCTGGTGCAGTGCCTGGCGATGATCCCCGGCACCAGCCGCTCGGGCGCCACCATCATCGGCGGCATGCTGCTGGGCCTGTCGCGCAAGGCGGCCACCGACTTCAGCTTCTTCCTGGCCATCCCCACCCTGATCGGCGCCGGCGCCTACAGCCTGTACAAGGAACGGGCGCTGCTCAGCGCCGCCGACCTGCCGCTGTTCACCGTCGGCCTGGTGGCCGCCTTCATCAGCGCCTATGCCTGCGTGCGCTGGCTGCTGCGCTACATCGCCAGCCACAGCTTCGTGCCGTTCGCCTGGTACCGCATCGCCTTCGGCGTCGTGGTGCTGGCCACGGCCTGGACCGGCGTGGTGCACTGGAGCGCCTGAGCCGCCCGGCCGGGCCGCTGCCGCTGACGGGTGCTTGTCAGCGGCGGCTGAACAGCAGGTCCCAGACGCCGTGGCCCAGCTTCAGGCCACGCGCCTCGAACTTGGTCAGCGGCCGCAACTCGGGCTTGGCCGCATAGCCGGGGGCGGTGTTGGCCAGCGCCGGGTTGTCGCCCAGCACCTGCAGCATCTGCTCGGCATAGTCCTGCCAGTCGGTGGCGCAGTGCAGCCAGCCGCCGGGCGCCAGGCGAGAAACCAGCAGGTCGACAAACGCCGGCTGGATCAGCCGACGCTTGTGGTGGCGCTTCTTGTGCCAGGGGTCGGGGAAGAAGATGTGGGCGCCGGCCAGCGAGGCCGGGGCGACCATCTCGCGCAGCACCTCGACCGCGTCATGCTGCACGATGCGCAGGTTGTCCAGGCCACGCTCGCCGATCTCGCGCAGCAGCGCGCCGACACCGGGCAGATGCACCTCCACGCCGATGAAGTCCAGGTCCGGTCGCGCCGCGGCGATCTGGGCCGTCGCCTGGCCCATGCCGAAGCCGATCTCCAGCACCCGGGGCGCGTCGCGGCCGAACACCGCCGGCCAGTCCACCAGCTGCGCCTGGTAGGGCAGCACGAAGCGTGGCCCCAGTTCCTGCAGCGCGCGCTGCTGGCCACTGCCCAGGCGGCCGGCGCGCAGCACGAAGCTGCGCATCGGGCGGTGCGGGCGGTCTTGACGGGTGGGCGTGGTGGGATCAGGCAGGTCGGACATGGCCAGGGCAGGGGGCATCAGCGAGGGCCAAGAAGAAAGCCCCTCGCGGGGCCCGGGCCAGACTGTCGGCGGATGGTGGAGCGGGCGAAGGGAATCGAACCCTCGTCTTAAGCTTGGGAAGCTTCAGCTCTGCCATTGAGCTACGCCCGCGCGGAATTTTCCGTTGTGGGACAGAGGCTTAGCGCTCATACCCCAGCAAAATCAACAGCTTGCGTCCATCTCGCCCGCCGTCTGCATCCAGTTTAGCACCCGACAAAGCCCGCCTACACTTGCCGGTCAGGCGTAGAAATGGCGTAGGTTTTTTCGGAGGTGGTTTGCATGTTCTTCGACGCACGGGCAGCCAAGCAGCTGGCGGCGGGCGACCACATGATTATCGACGGGTGCGCCGGGCTGCGCCTGGTGGCTGCGCCGCAGTGGAAAAGCTGGGTCTACCGGTACAAGGATGCCGCCGGCAGGATGAAGCAGACGGCCCTGGGCCGGTGGCCGGCCATGTCCGCGGGCGATGCAGTGTCCCGCTGGCAAGCCCTGCGCGATGGCAAGGCCACGGGCGTCGACCCAGCCAGCCACAAGCGTGCGGCCAAAGCGGCCGCGCTGGCCCAGGCCCAGGATGCCATCACGGTGAAGGACATCTGCGACAACTACGTGCGCGACGTGCTGGCCGGCAGCCGGTCGGCATCGAGCCTGAGGCAGGCAAAGCGCGCGTATGAGCTGCTGTTCGAGGAAGACCCGGAGCTGGCCAGCGCGAAACCTGCCAGCATCAACCGCGCCCGAGCGTATGACGTGCTGAAGGCCCGAGCCGGCACGCCGACGATGGCCAGCAAGCTGCGCAGCCTGCTGGGTGCAGCCTGGGACCACGGGCTGGACTCAGGCCGGATGGACCCCGACGTGCCCAACTGGTGGCGCCAGCTGATGCACGGCAGGCTGCGCAGCAAGGGCAAGGTGATCGGCGGCGAGCACCAGGGGCTGTCCCATGCCGTGCTGACGCTGGCCGAGTGCGGCCAGGTGCTGCGCTGGGCGGCTGAGAATTTCCACGGGCACGGCTTTGATCTGCTCGTGATGTACCTGTGGACGGGTGCGCGTGGCGTCGAGATCCTGCGCCTGCAGCCCAAGCACCTGGCCGAGGATGCCGATGGTGTGCTGTGGGCCACGCTGCCCAAGGCGCTGACCAAGAACGCGAAGGTGGCGCGCGCGGTGGATCTGCGCATCCCTCTGTTCGGCCGGGCCCGCGAGGTGGTGGAGCGGCACGCGGCCGGCGTCGACGGCGGGGCGGTGATGTGGCCCAACACCGAGGGCGAGCCCTACACGCAGAAGGCCTTCAGCGGCTCGGTGTACGACTGGATGCCCACCAGCATCAAGGGCCAGCGGCGGGGGGGAACGGGCTGGCCGGTGGAGGGCTGGTCAGCCCACCGGCTGCGCGCCACGGCGCGCACGGTGCTGGCTGGGCTGGGTTGCCCGCACGATGTGGGGGAGGCGCTGCTGGGGCATCTTCCGCCCGAGACCCAGGGCACCTACAACCGCCACACCTACGATGCCGAGCGCGTGCGCTGGCTGGGCCTGCTTGCGGATCAGCTGGAAGCGGCCGCAGGCTTGCCGGCCCTGCCGTAGCCGCTGTTTACCGGGGGCAGGCATTGCGAGCGCGGCCGCGTGGCCAGCCAGGCGTCCAGCTCGGCAACCAGCCAGCCCACGCGCCGGGCGCTGAGCTGGATGGGGCGCGGAAAGCTCGGGTCCGTGCGTGTGGCCTCTTGCAGCAGGGTGGGGCTGAGCGAGGTGTAGGCCGCCGCAGCTTCCAGCGGCAGCACGGCTGGCCGGGTGGTGACGATGGTGATGGTGCTCATGCTGCGGGGAACTCGTCGTGTGTGCGGCCGTCCAGCAGGCGGCCCGCGGTCTTCTTGCCGATGCGGACGGTGCAGGCTTGGGCTGACCAGTCCGTGACATCGCGGTGTGCCAGATCGGGATCGGCCACCCACTCGCCCCATTGCTTGAACAGGAACGGCACGCCAGCGGACGCGCACTGATCGCGCAGGCTGCGGGCCCAGTCGGGGTGCATCGGCCGGGCCTTGGGGCCGGACTCGCCGCCGCAGATCACCCAGTCGATGCGACCGCCAGCTGCGTACGCTTCGCTGCGGCCTTGACCGTTGCCGACCCAGCGCAGCCCCGCCAGGGGCTTGAGGCACACGCCGCCGGCCGGGTCGGGGATGTCCTCGACGTAGATGCGCCCCAACATCGGCTCCACGCTCAGAAAATGCACTGCCGCCGGCACGCACAGCAGCTTCGGCACGTCGCGGTTGGCCTCGGCCTGGTCGACGACTGTGATGCCGAGCCATACGTTGGGCCACGGCCAGGCCGCGAACGGCACGCTGTAGCCGATGTCCATGTTGGACAAGGCCGCCTTGATCATGGGCGCCGCGTTGCCGATGCGCTTGGTGACCAGCAGCCAGTCCACGTCAGGCGTGGCGCGGATCAGGGCGAACAGGTCTTCTCGCCACTCGCTCGGCACCTCGTTGTCGAAGACATCAGCCAGCGACGCGCAGAACACCCGGCGCCGGCGGCCGTGCTGGGCCTGGAAAGCTGCCGCCTCGCGCTGCCAGCGCTCCGGCAACGCCCAGTTGCTGGCGCCGGTCCGATGCCGCGGCTCGCCCGATCCCCAGGCGACTCCCAGCGTGCGAGCTGGCGTGCTGCGTGCGGCATAGCAGTCGTCGCAGGCCGGGCTCACCTGTGTGCAGCCGATCCAGGGGTTGAAGGTGCTGTCGCACCATTCGATGTTGGTGGCTTCAGCCATGCGCATCCTTGCTGGCGGGGTGGTAGACGAAGGCCGCACGCTCGGCGGCCACGATCTCGGCGTAGACCTGAAGCCGCTCCAGCAGACCTGGGCCAGTTGCTGCCAGCGGCTGGCCTTCGGAGTCGAGCAACGTGTAGGCGGCGTGACCTGGCTGCGTGGCCAGTGCGATGGCCAGGCCGCTGTCCCGGTATTCGAGGCGGCAGCCGGGTAGGGCGAACCAGCCTTCCCGGATTAAGGCGGTGTACTCCTGGATTGGTGCTTCCGGCGCTGCCGGCGCTGTCATCTCTGCGGGTTGCTGCGGCTTGGCTGGCCACAGCCATGCAGCCACCACGTTGCACACCCGGGAATGCAGGGATGTAAGGCTCATCATGCTGCCTGCCTGAGCGCTTGACGCTCGGTGTAGTTGGCCAGCACCAGCGCCCGAGACAGCACTGGCGACACGCTGTTGCCGCACATCCGTACCTGCGCCGCCTTGCTGAGCAATCGGCCGTCGGCACCGCGGTCGATGATGTAGCTGGCCGGGAATCCCTGGGCGCTGTACAGCTCGCGCGGCTGCAGCATGCGCATGCCGATGTCGGCAATGGCATGCGGCACGCCGTCGACCATCACCAGTGCGAACCGAGGCTTGGTGGTGACGGTGTGCAGCGGATCGTCCAGCGGGGTGTCCTGATCGCTGCCGTAGTAGGCGGCCAGGAACGCAGCCACCACCGCAGTGTCGGCCTTGGCTGTCACGGTGCGTAGCGGCCGATCGGCGCCATAGCTCGAAGCCTGGCCCTGGCCGGTGCGGCCGCCAACACCGACCAGGGTGCCGGCCACCAGGCTGTGGTGGTCGCTGGTGGTCACCGTGCCCAGCGGCTGCTCCACGCCGTGGCCGGTGACGCCACCGTAGTGCTTGGCCAGGAAGGCGGCCACCAGCGCGTGCTTCTGGCCGCCCACCACGGTGCCCAGCGGCTTGTTCAGGCCGGGCACGCGCGGCGCCTGGCCTGGGCGCTCACCGTAGCCGGTCTGCACCAACGTCGGAACGGCCAGCATGTGCTCGGCCTTGGTGGTGACGGTCGGGAACGGCTTGCCGGTGTCGTGGGTGCCGGTGCCCCAGCGCTGCACGCCGCCGGGCTTGCCCTCGCCGTGGGCGATGTGGACGATGAACGGCTTCGCCGCCTCCACCACATACCGCATCACCCCGCGTGCCACGCGACGCAGTGTGGCCTCGGCCAGTGGCCGTTCGCGCTCAAAGATCGATGGGCAGGGCAGGCTCCAGTCGATGCACTCCGCAGCGGTGCGCCACGGCATCAGGCCGCGTGCCTTGGCGTGCTTCGGGTCTGCATGGGTAGGCTCTGGCCACACGATGGGCAGACCGTCGCAGCGGGCGATCAGGAACAGCCGCTTGCGGATCGTGGGGGCGCCGTAGTCGCAGGCCCGCAGCTCACGCCATTCAACCTGATAGCCCAGGTTGCGCAGCTCGGCCACCCAGCGCTGGAAGCTGGTGCCGCGGCGGTCAGGGCAGGGCATGCCATCGGCCAGCAAGGGGCCCCAGTGCTGAAACTCTTCCACGTTCTCCAGCGCGATGACGCGCGGGTGCTGGCCGGTGGGCTTCAGCAGGCGCACCCACTTAACCACCACGGTAGCCAGGCCGCGGCGCCGGCGGGCACGGTTGCGGTCGCGGAAGGGCTTGCCGCCCCGGGCCTTGCTATGGAAGGTGCAGTCAGGGCTGGCCCACAGCAGGCCGATGCGCTGGCCGCCAGTGACGATGCGCGGATCCACCTCGAACACATCGCTCACGAAGTGGCGCGTCTGCGGGTGGTTGGCCTGGTGCAGGCTCACCGCCTCGTGGTCATGGTTGACCGCGATGTCGACCGGCCGGCCGATCGCCTGCTCGATGCCGCACGATGCACCACCGCCGCCGGCAAACAGATCAACCACCAGCTCGTCGTGCAGCGGCAGACCAAACTGCGGGGTCAGCATGCCACCTCTCCGCTGGACAAGGCAGGGCTGGCCGGCTCGGCCAGCCCATCGTCCATCACTTCTGCAGCGCCTGCCGCCAGGCGGGTGCTGCTTCCCAAGCCCTCAGGCCGCGCAGCGGCCTGCTGACCATCCACCTCGCCGGCCTTTGCCTGGCGCGCCCCCTCCCCCCCGTGCGCGGGCGGGGCCAGCGGCGGAATTTCCGCAGGCGGGGAGGGCTCGAAGAGCTCGGCGCCGGCCACATCGTCGGCGGTGGTCGTGCGGGTGCTGATGCGGTGGGCCAGGAACTCAGCGCCGGCCACCATCGTCCAGGCGATTTCCGCGTTCTTGGTGATCAGCGTGGCCGACTCGCTGAGGGCTCTGTCCACTGCGGCGGCATGCTGGGCCTGCCAGCGGTAGCCGGCCAGGGCCATGCCGTGCACGGTCTGCAGGGTGTCATGCAGCACGCGGGTACGCTGGTGCCCGATGGCATACGCCACCTCGGTGCCCAGGCCGATGACCCAGGCCATGTGGGCCAGCTGGGACGCGGTTTCCTCGCCATCGCCCAGCAGGTAGGCCAGGGTCTGGATGTCGCGCAGGTGCTGGTGGATCTGGCGCACCGCGATGCTCTTGGCCACCGGGTTGGCCAGCGCATGCCGGCGGCGTGATGGGCTGCGGGGGGTGCTGTAGCGCATGGGCTGCATACCGTCAGAACATCCGCTGTTGGCCGGCCTGGGCCTCGGCCTCAGCGGCCGACAGGGCGTGCAGGCCAGTGCCCTGGATCTCGTCGGGCACGTCGAAGAACCCCAACTTGCCAGGCCAGGGCCGAAAGTGCAGCGGTCGCGCATCGCGCAGCACCAGGCCATAGGGACCCATGAACCAGCGGCTGGGATGGCTGGTGACGCACTCCACCGCCTCTGCCACGCCCATGATGCCGCCCAGGTCCCAGCGCTGCGGCAACTGGGCCTGCAGTTCGGGGAACACGGCCAGCATCGACTGCAGGCCGTCGTCGTCGAACACCTGGCCGGCGTGGATGAGCAGGGGGCCCACATGGCGCGGCGCCCAGGTGCGGTTCTCGACGGGCTTGAGCCCCTGCACGATGGCCCAGGCCCAGGGCTGCCGGATGCTCAGCGCTTTCATGCCTGCACCTCGAAGTCGGCGAGCTTGGCGCCGTTGGCCAGTTCGGCCTTGAGCCAGGCGGGCTGCAGGCCGCGGCCGGTCCAGGTGCTGCCGGTGGCGGCGTCGCGGTACTTCACGCTGGGGGCGGTGCTGGCCTTGGCGGTGGCCTTCTTGGCAGCCGGTGCCGGCTTCTTGGGGGTGGCCTTGGTGGCAGTCTTGCTCGCAGGCACCACAGCCTTCTTGGCCGGGGGCTTGCTGACCTTCTTGGCCGTGGTGGTGCTGCGCTTCATCAGCTCCAGGCGCAGGCGCTCGTCGACCGCGGTGGTGGCCTCGGCCAGCAGCGGGTCGGGTGCGATGCCCATTGCGCTGGCCAGATGGCGCCAGTTGTGGCCACCTGGCTTGCTGGCGGTGTCCTGCCGCAGCAGTGCGTAGGTCAGGCAGGTGGCATCGGTGCGGTCCAGCCCGTGGATCCAGGCCAGCATGGCGTCACGGTGCACTGTGTAGGGTGTAGTCGAACTGCGCACCGGTGGCGCACTATGGATGCCTGCCAGCCGCGCCAGATCGGGCATGGTCTCCAGGTCGCAGTCGTCGACGTCGAAGCCCATCCACAGCGTCGACCCAATGGTGCAGGCCAGCGCAGCCGGCAGCAGCGCATTCAGCTGTAGGCCGCGGTCACGCACCTCGCTGCACGCGCGGTGCACCGCAAGGCATGCCACCGTGCGCTCGATGGCGAGCCCTCGGCAGCGCTCCACCAGCGCATCGTTGCATTGACCGCCAGGCAGTACGTCGAAGGCCAGCAGATCGTCCAGTGGATTCCAGGCTGGCGCCTCGGGCTCGGCCGGCCTTTTCGCGGCCACACGCGGCGGCGCGCCGTCGCGTGCATCGGGTGCCGGAACCGGCGCTGGCGTTGCGGTCTTGCCCGCCTTCGCCTCGGCCTGCTGCTGGCCCTGCAGTTCAAGATCAGGCCGATCGCTCTTGGCCGTGCCGATCGCCGTGAGGGCGGTGCGCAACACGGCGGTGGTGACCAGGTACACCAGGCGCTCGCGGCCGGGCTGGTCGAGCACGGTGATGTTCTCGGCCGGCACATTGGCACGGTCGACCACCTGCTCCACCGTGGTGGTGCTGTCGCCCAGGTGGGCCGGCACACGGGCAGACAGGTCATGCCAGCCGTCGGCGGGCGTGGTGCTGTCGTGGCGCATGATGCTGGCCGCCCGGTCGCCGCGTGCCACCAGGTAGCCCTCGGCCTCGGCGTTGCGCACCAGCCAGTCGTGGTGGGCCTGGCGCTTTTGGCCCCAGCATGCACCGTTCAGGCAACGGTCGCCATCGGTCGCACTTTCGAACAGCCCGGGCTGTCGGTCGGTGCGCTGCGTGCAGTCGGTGCAGGAGCCTGCTTCGGGCAGCAGGCCGGCATCGGCCAGGTTCCACGGTGCGCGGGTCAGCAACAGGGTGTGCTGCTCGACGATGAAGCGCTCGGCCGCACGCACGCCCATGGGCTCACCGCCCCAGGTGGTGATGTGCTGCACGATGTTGGGCTGCTGGGCGGCGGGCATGGCCGACACGCGCAGCGCCTTGCTGAAGTCCAGCAGGCCGTCCATGAATGCCTGGCGGGCCTCCGCGCCCAGGCGGCGCAGGTTGAGGCGGGCCTGCACGTAGCTGATGCTCTTGCCGATGAGCTGGGCCACCTCGGCCACCGTGGCGGGGTTGAGCGGGTGGCTGACCATCAGGTGGTAGTGGTCGGCCTCTTCCATAGGGTGCAGGTCCTGGCGCTGCACGTTTTCCAACGCCTGCAGGGCCAGCACCTGGGCATCGGTGTAGTCGCGCACCAGCACGGGCACATGACCTGCGCTGGGGTAGGCGCGGCCCTGCTCGATAAGCAGGCCGCAGGCACGCCAACGGCGCTCACCGCACACCAGTTCGTAGGGCGGGCGGCCGTCGCCATCGGTGTGCAGCGGGTTGGGGCGTGCGGCCAGCGGCTGCATCACGCCGTGCTCGGCGATGCTGTCTGCCAGCTCGGCCAGGGCCGCAGCGTCGAACCGCTTGCGGGGGTTGGTGGGGCTGGGCGCCAGCAGCCCGTGCGGCAGGCTCAGGGCATGGGCCAGCGGGGTGGCGGCGGTGGTGATTACCTCGGTCATGGCTCAGGCTCCCGTCGTGGTAGTCGGGGCCGGCGGCTGCAGGCGTGCCAGCTCACGCAGGATGGCGATCGCATGCCGTGCCTGGTGCCGGGCGTCATCGCCGGCATCGTGCGGCGTGCCCTGGAACGTGGGTTCCGGCACATGCGGCAGCAACTTGCGCAGCGTCATCAGGCAGCGGCCGTTCCAGTAGCGCCAGGGCTGGGCAATGTCGCAATGGCCATAGGCGGTGGACAGGATTGGCAAATCGAACGTTGCGGGGTCACCCCACACACGCACGTGGTCCAGTTCGGCCACGCCGTGCAGGTACAGCTGCAGCTCCTGAAGCGCGGCGGCGAGCGGCACGCCCCCATCAGCACTGATGGCGTCCCGTGCGGCATCCGACTGGCGAAGCCACCAGCGCACCGTGTCGCCGTCGATGTGGCCACCGTAGAGGCGGCTATTGTTCAGGTCGACCGCCAGGCGCAGCGGGTCGCCCACGTCGCCCGTCTCGACGTTGAACCAGCAGGCGCCGATGCTCACGATGGCCGCGTCGGCCCGGGTGCTCATGGTCTCCAGGTCGATCATCACGTCCAGCGTGCCGGCGGGGATGTCGGGCGTGATGGGATGGGTGGGGATGGCTTCAGCGTCGCTCATGCGATGGTCCTGTGGTTGGGGGTGGACAGTTGGTGCACCACGCGGCGCACCTCCACGGCCAGGTCGTACACCGTGCCGTCGTTGACCAGATCGGCGTCGGCCTGGATCTGGGTGTGTTGCTCGCTCTCGTGGTGGGCGGTGTCAGGGCCCAGCGCCGCAGCACCATGTGGGCGGTGCACACGCACGATCAGGCCGCCCAGCGCGCGCAGTGCCGCTGCCTCGTTGGCATAGCGCACGTCGGTGATGACGCTGCTGGCGCGCGGGTCTTTGTGGCCCACCGTGCCATGCCAGACCCGCACGTGCTGGATCCAGTAGTCCGGGTGCTGGCAGCGGCGGTAGCTGCCCCACTGCTGCAGCACCCATCGCGGGCTGCGCGGGGTGATGAGGTTGTGGCCCTGGAAGGTGGCCCAGCGCAGCCAGTCGGCGTGGTGCACAGCGCCCACAGCCATGGCCGGGATCGGGCGCTCTTTGTCCCAGCGATCATCGAGCAGACGCGGGTCGATGCGCCAGTGCTCGGCCACCTCCACGCGCAGCGCCTGGGCAAAGCTGCTGCGGGCCCAGCCGGCGGCCTGCAACAGTGCGCCCACGCTGTCCTTGCCCACGCCGGCATGGCCGGTGAGGCCGATCAACTGGGGTGTGGTGTGCTCGCTCATGCCGCCACCCGTGCAGGCCGGATAAAGGCGGGCAGCGTGTAGCCGTGCATGCGCCGGATGCGGGCGACCTTGCGCGCCGACGGGCTGAAGTAGCACGGGTGCTGGCCGGCGGTGAGTTCCATGGCCAGCAGGTCCTGCGTTGCCATGTGGCCGACGATGGTGCACAGCTCCGACTCGGTGGGCGGGGCCTGCATGACGTTGCACGCGCTCAGTGCGACGAGGCTCAGCTCGGCCTGGCTGACGCCATCGGGGTGCTGGGCCAGGTGCAGCAGCATGGCCATGCGCACCAGGCCACCGGGGCGCAGGTGGACAGGCAGCATGTCGGCGGCGTTGTAGCTGACGCGCCGCAGGACCCAGTGGTCAGAACCGGGCGGGACGGCAAAGCGGGGGGTGATGGTCATGGTGGTGGTGCTCGGTCAGTCGTCGTCACGGTCGCCAGCGGCAGCGCGCTTGCAATCGAATGACGGACGGGGGGTGACGGGTGGGGCCGGCAGGCGCACCTGCTGAGCCGGTTTATTGGCCGCTTGCTGGGCGCGGTCTTGCAGTGCCTGGGCGCGGCGCAAGGCCTCAGCCCGCACCAGCCGGCACAGCAGGGGATCAGCCATGGCCTGGTCGAACGTGGCGGGCCAATCGGCGCGCCGGCGCAGGGTGTAGGCCGTCTGCAGGTCAGCCTGGGTGATGGTGAGTGCAGCGCGGCGCGACACGGCAGCGGCCTAGGCGTGCAGGCCCGGGAAATCGAGGTGGGTGGCCTCGGGGCCACAGGCCCCCTGCGGCTTGCGCACCAGGTCAACAGGCACGGCGGCCTGGCGGCCCACGGCAGCGGGGCAGCGGCACACGCGCTGGCCTGCGTGGTCAGCGCCATGGCTGCACAGCTGGCAGGCGCGGTAGGGCGGTGGGGTGAGCAGCAGCATGCTCAGCCGCCCAGCGCTGCAATCACGGTGTTGACCAGCAGCGCGGCCACGCTGGTGGCCACCATGCCCCAGCAGAAGCCGGACACCAGGCCCCAGCGCCAGCCCTGCATGTACACGCGACGAGCCGCGTGTTCATGCTCCCGAGCCTGGGCGGCCATCACGTCAAGCGGGGTGCTCACAGCCACCCCCGGGCGGCGGCATGCGACAACAGCAGCGTGGCTGCGATCACGGCCGCGTAGCCGGCGGCCCAGCGCCAGGGGTGGCCGCGCTCGATGTCCCACATGCCGACGTGCTGCGGATGGGCGTCGAGGTCACGATCTTCACGTGGGGCAAGGATGCAGGCGACCAGGGCGGCCAGCAGTACGGCGGGCAGCAGCAGCCAGCGGGTGGCGGTGCGCATCACTGCACCCGTGCGCCGGCCGGGCGGCTGGCGGCCTTGCACAGCTGCTGGGCGCCGAGCATCAGCGCAGCGAGCTGGGCATGGGTGACCAGCAGCGGGTCTTCACCACGCACGTGGATGCTGTACAGCGGTGCGTCCAGCCGCGGATCGTCGCCCACCGCGATGGAGGCCACGCACAGCGGGTGCTCGGGCTCGGTGATAACCTCCACCGTGACAGGCGGCGGGCGCAGCAGGTCGCGGGTGCGGTGCTCGTCCTGGCGCTGCTGGCGGGCGTGGCCGGCGTCGTCACAGGCCTGCAGCCACCAGTCGGTGGCGGCCTGGTCGATGGCGAAGGTGCTGAACCAGTGCTCGTAGTTGGCGTCGGCCACGCTGCCGGCGATGGGCGCCAGGCCGCCGAAGTCGTCGACCGCGTAGTCGCAGTTGCTGACGATGCGGCCATCATCGGCAAACACGGCCACCAGCCACGTGCCACGCCCCCAGCTACGAATGGCCAGCCAGCTGCTGTTGCGCAGCACCGGCTCGTCGGTGGGCTGGGCCTGGGGCCACAGCGAGGGCGCTGGATGGCGGGGCTGTGCGGGCTGACCGGCCGCGGCGGTGGGGGAAGGTTGCACTGTCGCCTCAGCACCCCCGCCGGATGGCGTTTTCGGGGGGTGTGAGGCGGATTAAACCACTAGGTTTAGTTTTCGGTCAACCCGATGATTTAGTTTTGAGCGGCTGCTTGGTTTAGTAGCTGGTCTCGATCGCGCTGGCACGGCCGTCGGTGAAGACGATGGTTCTGCCTGCGCCGTAGTGCCTGATCTCGATGGTCCGGCTGGCCGTGACGCGGCGGCTAAGGCCGGTTGTCGGGCCCCAGTTGCTGCCGGTCTCGACTTGCTCGGCGGACATGCCGATTGCAGGGTCGGGGCGCTTTGCCCGGGCGTCGCGGTCGGCCTTCTCTTTCGCCGCGCGTGCGCTGTAAGCACGCTGGTCTGCGGCGATCTTCTTGTGCACCCGGTCTCTCTCGGCTGCCGAGGCTTGTGCGGCGCGGTCCTCAGCGTCACGGACGGCCTTGGCAGCGGCGTCACGCTCGGAGTCCATCCGTCGATAGGCGGCGTCGATTGCACCGGTGCAGTCGCTGGCGCCAAAACCTTCGGGCGGCTCGAACCGCTCCGGGAACCGGCCGGCCATGATCCACTCACGCGCGGCGGCAACGCATGGCGCCGTCGGTTCGGCCGCGCTGGTGACGTTGCTGAACAGCAGCAGGGCCGCCGCAAGGGACAAGGCGGCGAGGGCGGTGGGGCAGGATCGCATCAGCGCCGCCGCAGGTATGACCGGTGCTCAACGGCGACGGCGATAACCTCGATGCCGTCAGCCACCGATGTCAGCGGCAGGTATTCGCTGTTGATCGGCAGCGCCTCCCAGTGCTGGGCAGTCTTGGGCCTGAAGCTGCGCACGAACATCTCACCGGCGGCGACGCGGACCAGCACCAGATCGCCTGCCCGGGGTGCCTCAAGCGGGTCGAACAGCAGGTCATCTCCCTGCTGGATACGGGGGGCCATGGAGTCATCTTCCATGGTCAGGAAGAAGGCACGGTCAGAAGTGGGGACGAAGGTTTCCAGTTGCGGCAGGGCCTGCCGGTCAGCGTGGGTCATTGCGAGCATCTCTCCCAGCCGGGTCCAGGAGTAGACCGGCATGCTTTGTGCCGGTCTTGTATCAGCCAATGATGTCCCTAGGACATCACCCCAACGCGGGGTGGGCTCGCTCACCCCGAGAGCCAGCGGGGTGGTAGGGCGGTCATCCAGCTCGAACCTCGGCATGCCGAGCTTCTCTTCGAGGCTGCGCGCCAGGCGCTCCCCGATCCGCCGGCTGCCGTCTCGCCAGCTGTTGACCTGCTGCTGGCTGCGTCCGATCTGACGCGAGAGCTCCGCATCTGACCATCCCTGCAGCCGTGCGTGGTTCATCAGCCTCTGAAACCGGACAAGGTGCTCGCTCATGCGGTCCGATTGCATCGGGCCGACTATCTCAAGCGGTTTAACCATAACTAACCCAGTTGGTGTAATATCCCGCGCCATGAACAGCCTACGCGACTTCCTGGCGCCGATGACGCAGCCTGAGCGGGACGCCTTTGCGGTGGCCTGCGGCACCACGTGGCAGCACCTGCGCAACTGCATGTACGGCACGCGCAAGCCCAGTGCGGCGCTGGCGGCACAGATCGAAACGGAGTCCAAGGGCGTTGTCCCCAGGGTGGTGACCCGGCCGCTGGATGCGCACCTGATCTGGCCCGGTGAGTTCGCCCTTGCCAAGGACGGCAGCATTGTGCGACGAGCCGGCCAGTCGGAAATACCGAATGGTGTAACGGTTGCCACGGCGGTCTGCCCGTGAAGTCATACGAGGCTGGTGGTGTTGCTGCAAGGCATGCCGCCAGTCTCTTTTTTTTGCCGTTTGCAGCCTATGCGAACGGTTGCGAATTTTTCGCAGGGGTTCGCAATGGATGAAATCCAGACACTGACCGATGTGCTGATCGAGTGTGTGAAGGCTGCTGGCGGCTCCAAGCTGGTGGGGTCGAAGCTGTTTCCAGATCTGCTGGTCGACCAGGCACAGCGGAAGCTTTTGGACTGTCTGAACGACGACCGTCCGCACAATCTGACGCCAGACCGGGTGTTGCAGGTCGCGCAGCTGGCGCGTGATGCAGGCTGCCACGCCTACATGCACTACTGCGCGGCGCGGTTGCACTACAGCGTGCCCACGCCGCGTGAGCCGCAGCAGGAGCTGGCTGAGCTGCAGCGGGCATTTCAGGCGTCGCTGAGTCAGCAGGCAGTGGTGCTGCAGCGCATCGAGGCGCTGATGGGCAGCCTGCCGCCCGGCGCGACAGGTCTGAAGGCGGTGGCCTGATGCTTCCGGAAGAGCCCGAGCGCCTGTCGTCGGTCGACGACATGGCGACCCAGCGCGAAGTGGAGTTCACTGCCGCTGCGCTGGCAGCAGCACGCCGGCCTGTGGTGGCCTCTGCGCCTGGTGTGTGCCAAAACTGCGGCGCGGGCCTGGCATCGCTGGCGGTGTACTGTGATCCGGATTGCCGCGCAGATCATGAGCGCCGCACCCTGGCACAGCGCAGGGCAGGGCGTCTGGGCTGATGGCGTCAGGAGCAGACTGGCGTGCGGAGCGCGCAGCCCTGGTAGAGCGGCTGCGCACCGGCATGCCCGAGGCGATGCGGGTATTGCCGCAGTGGCTGGTGTGGCGCCTGGTGCAGGTGCCGGGCAGGCCCAAGCCGGCCAAGACGCCCTTCTACATCAATGGGCAGCTGCGTGGCTGGCCCAAGGGCAAGCCCCGCGACGGCAAGCCCACCGCGGCCATGCCGCATGCGGATCTGGGTGATGCGCTGGACCGTGCGGCCCTGGCCAGCTTTGACCAGGTGTGTGCGCAGATCCAGGAGCAGCGCGGCTTTGACGGGGTGGGCTTTGCCTTTCTCGACGGTGACGGCCTGATCGGCATCGATCTGGACTGGAAGGACACCGGCGCACCGTCGGCCGAGCAGCAGGCCATCATGGAATGCGCCACCAGCTTTGCCGAGTGGTCGCCGTCGGGCCTGGGCGTGCACATCATCGTGTCCGGCCAGTGCGACAGCTTCAAGCACGACGATGTGGGCGTGGAGGTGTACTGCGGGGGCCGCTACTTCACATGCACCGGCCAGCGGCTGGACGCGGCGCCGGCCGAGGTGCTGCCCATCAAGCCCTACGCGATGGCCTACATGCAGAGCGTGGTGCAGGCTGCCAAGGACGCGGCGAAGGAGGCGAAGCGCCCGGCCGCTGTGCCACCGCCTGCGCCGCGGGCCGCGTCGGCCACCAGTGGCCCAGGGGCTGCCGGCGATGACTTCCGCCGGGTGAACGATGAGGCGCTGGCCTGCCTGGACCGGTGGGTGCAGGAGATTTTTCCGGCCGCCCGGCACACGCCCTATGGCTGGCGTGTCACCAGCAAGGATCTGGGCCGCAAGCTGCAGGAGGACCTGCAGCTGTCGCCCGAGGGTATCCACGACTTTGGCGAAGAAGAGTCCTACTCGGCCATCGACTGTGTGCTGAAGTGGGCGCCCGGCCTGGCGCACACGCCCAAGGCCGCGATGCTATGGCTGGCCCAGCGGTGTGGCGTGGTGGTGCAGCAGCGCTCGGGTGGCAGGTCGACCCCTGGCCCTGCGGCCGCTGCCGCACCGGTGGCGCCAGCTGCAGCACCGACAGCCGACGATGGTGAGCTCGATGACGATGCGGCCTGGGATGCATCCGTTACTGCTGCGCTGGACGGGCAGGGCGGTGCTGAAAATGGCGGCGACGATGCCCCCGCGCCCGGGGAAGGGGGCGGGGCGGGTGATCCGCCGGTGGGTGCAGTGGTTGCTGCCACGCCGGACGGTGATGATGGTGACGAAAAGCCGGCCAAGGCTAAGAAAGCCAAGGTCTACCCACCTGAGTTCTGGGATGCGATCGACCGCATGCTGGATCGCTACGCCCTGGTGTACGGCAGCAATCAGGTGTGGGATCTGGAGATGGCGCGCTTTGTGGAAGTGCCGCACCTGCGCCTGGCCTGCGGCGCCACGCCGGTTAACTTCTGGCTGGCAAGCACTCGTCGGCGCATGGTGTACCCGGAAGACCTGGTGTTCGAGCCCGGCGTGGAGGTGCCTGAGGACAAGATCAACTTGTTCCAGGGCATCAGGGTCCAGCCGGTGTCCTGCACAGATGAAGAGGTGGCGCCGATGCTGCGGCTGCTGCGCCACTTGTGCGGCTCAAGCGTGCTGGTGGGCGGGGCGGACGGTGAAGAGCCCCAGGAGAGTGGCCAGGCTGACGATGTGGATGCAGTGATGCACTGGGTGCTGTGCTGGCAGGCCTACCCGCTGCAGAACCTGGGCGCCAAGATGCGCACGGCGTTGATCTTTCACGGCAGCCAGGGCACAGGCAAGAACCTGTTCTTCGACGCCTGGCGCGATTGCTTCGGCGACCTGGGCAAGACGGTGGGGCAGACCGAGCTGGAAGAGAAGTACAACGCCGGCTGGCTGAGCCGCACGCTGGCCATCGTGGGCGACGAGGTGGTGAGCAAGTCGGAGCTGTACCACAACAAGAACCGGCTCAAGATGATCGTGACGCAGGAGCATCGGTTCCCGATCCGGGCCATGCACTGCGATGTGCGGTACGAGACGAACCACGCCAACGTGGTCTTCACGTCGAACGAAGACATGCCGCTGGCGCTGGAAGACCGCGACCGGCGTTACTTGGTGGTCTACACGCCGCTGGAGGCTGACCCCGCGCTGTACGACGAGGTCAAGGCGTTTCTGCACGGCGATGGCATCGGCAAGTGGCTGCACTACCTGCAGCGCTACCCGGTGGGCGATTTTGACCGCCACACCAAGCCGCTGATGACCCGTGCCAAGCAGCTGCTGATCGAGGCGAACTGGAAGCCGACGCAGCGGTTTGTGGCCGAGTGGATCGGTGGCTACCTGGATGTGCCCCGCTGGGCCTGCTCGCGTGAGCAGGTGTTTCGCGCCTTTCGTCGCTGGGTGGACAACACCGGTGTGAAGTGGGCTGCCGACCAGGCGACCTTTGTGCGCGAGATCAACCGCTGGGCCAATGAGCAGCGTGTGCGTGATGCCGCTGGTGTGCTGCGGCCGCCGCCTTTCGAGCTGCGCAAGGTGAAGCTGCCGGACATCGCTGGCGACAAAGAGGTGGGCGAGCGCAAGTATCTGGTCATCCTCATCCACTTGCCCGGCGGGCCTCCGACCGGTGTGACCCTGGGGGACTGGGCGGTGGACTGCGTCCGTGCATTTGCCACACCACTCAACCGCTACTGCGGCCATACCGGGCGGCCGGGCGGCGATGGCAAGGGTAGCGACGGGGGTGAATCGTGATCAGTTCCGCCAAGGTTCCGCCAAGGTTCCGCCGTAAGTCGTTGCAGTTCCACGGGTTCCGCAGTTCCGCCACATTTCCCCGTGTGCGCGTTACGCGTCGCATCACGGGGCTTCATGGCCGGTCCCAGCAGAATCAATTTCTCTCACGTGCGAACCCGGCGGAACCGCGGAACCCGTGGAACTGCAACGACTTACGACGGAACCGACGCGGAACCGCGGCGGAACTGGCACACACGTCGCGCGCGCGCCTCTCCCTTCCCCCTCTATTCATTCGAAGAAAAGAGGGGGTAGGAGAGTTTGAAGAGTTGGGGGTAGGCCGTGCCCTGTCCAGCAGTGCGATCGGCCGCCAGAGGGCCGTTCTCGGGGCTCGGTGGGCCGTCCTCGCCGAGGCCGGCCCCCTCCCCCGGCCGCCTGCCCCCCCGGGGGGGGTCGATGGGTCCTCCTGGGAAATGGGGCGCACGGGCAATTCGAACCCTACCGCATGGGTCCGGCGCGGGGTTTCTACGGGGGTTATGTGATGGCAGTCGACCTGTCCGAACCGGTAACCCAGGCCGAATTTGGCGAGATGGTGGGCATCAGCCAGCCGGCGGTGAGCCAGCTGATCGCCGCCGGCGTGCTGGCCGACGGTGCGCCGGCGCTGATGTGGCTGCAGGCCTACGTGCAGCGGCTGCGCGAACAGGCCGCCGGCCGCAGCCAGGCGCTGGCCACCGAGCGTGCGGCCCTGGCCCGCAGCCAACGCGAGGGCCAGGAGATCAAGAACGCAGTGGCCCGCAAAGAGTTCGCGCCCATCACAGTGCTGGGCGACGTGCTGGGCATGGCCGCTGCCGGCGTCAGCGACCGAATGGACGCCCTGCGCGGCGACCTGCGCCGCCGCTGTCCTGAGCTGAGCGAGGCTGCGCTGTCCACCATCGACGCCATGCTGGCCGACGCCCGTGCCGAGTGGGCGCGTGCCACCGGCAGCCTGGTCGTGGCCGGCCTGGCGCAGCTGCCCGATGAGGATCCGCTCGACCTGGATGACGGCGACCCGCTGGACGAAGACGACGCCGATCTGCCTGACCCCCCCGCCGTCATCTGAGCCCGGCCCACCATGACCACGCCACGCGCCTACCGCCTGCAGCCCCGCAAGGTGCACCGCATCACCCGGCAGGCCATCGCCGCGTCGGTGCGGGCGGCGCTGCAGGGCCTGCGCGCCAGCGAGCACCAGCGCCTGGGCGACTGGGCGCAAGAGCACTTCGTGCTGGACGGCGACAGCAGCCACAAGCGCGGCCGCTGGCAGGCCTGGCCGTTCCAGGTGGCGATCCTCGACTGGATGGGCAGCGACGACATCGAAGAGCTCGACGTCATGAAGGCCAAGCGTGTGGGCTACACCAAGTGCCTGGTGGCTAGCATCGCGTACGACGGTGCCCACCGCCCGCGCAAGCAGGTGGTCTACCAGCCGGTGGATGAGGACCGCGACGACTTCGTGACCAGTGAGGTCAAACCCATCTTCGACATCCCGGTGGTGGCCAGCCAGGTGCGCAAGGGCGGCACCGACAAGATCGGCATGCTGCAGTTCCGCCGCAGCGTGGCGCGCTTCCTGGGCGGCAGCAGCCCGCGCGTCTACCGCCGGATCACCGTCGACGCGGTGAAGTTCGACGAGCTCGACGGCTTCCCGCTGATGGTGGGTAAGAGCAGCGACCCGGTGACGTTGGGCAAGGGACGGCTGGAAGGGGCACCGTTCCCGAAGCTGGTCTGCGGCAGCACCCCGCGCGTCAAGGGCTTCAGCAACCTGCAGCGCCGCGTTGACCAGGCTGAAGCGCGCATGCGCTACCAGGTCACCTGCCCACATTGCCAGGCCGGCCACCCACTGATCTGGGGCGGCCGCGACACCCCGCACGGCTTCAAGTGGGACAAGGGCAGCCCGCTCACCGTGCGCCACCTCTGCCCGCACTGCCGCGGCGCCATCACCCAGGCCGACTACCTGCGCATCTGGGCCGACGGCGCCTGGGTGTGCGACATCACCGGCCGACGCTACGGCCAGGACCGTGTGTGGCGCGACGATCGCGGCCAGCCCTGCCGCGCCCCGCGCCACGTCGCGGTGGTGGGCCTGTGGAGCGCCTACAGCCCGCAGCGCAGCTGGCCCGACATCGTGCAGGAGAACGAGGCTGCCGTTGCCAGCAAGCGCGCCGGTGACAGCGGCCCGCTGCAGGGCTTCACCAACGAAACGTTGGCCGAGCTGTGGGAAGAAGACTTCGAGCAGACCGAGGCCGCCGTGCTCCAGCGCCGGGCCCAGGCCGAGGGCCTGCCCATGCGCGTCATCCCCCGCGGCGCCTACCTGGTGCTGGCCGCGGTGGACGTGCAGGGTGACCGATGGGAGTACACCGCCCGCGCCATCGGCCGCGACGGCGAGGCCTGGACCATCGACTACCGCGTCATTTACGGCGACACCAGCAGCATCGCCGACTGGCGCGCCAAGCTGGGCCCGCTCACCACCATCACCTACCGCCACGCCAACGGCCCGCGCGTACGCCTCAGCGGCATGGCCGTGGACACCGGCTACCAGACCCACAACGCCTACGAGTTCTGCCGGCTCTACAAGGACGAGAACGTCTACGCCGTCAACGGCGAAGGCAAGCACGGCCTGGCCATCAAGGCTGGCCGCAAATTGGTGGACATCAGCTACAAGGGCCGCAAGCTCAAGAAGGGCGTGGCGCTGTGGCACGTGGGCACCGACGCGGCCAAGGACCTGCTGCACGGCCGCCTGCAGTTGGACGGGTCCGGCCCCGGTCGGCAGCACTTTGCGGCCGATCTGCCCGAAAGCTTCTTCAAAGGCCTGACCGCCGAGCAGCGCATCCCCGTGCGCACCAAGGATGGCACCGTGCACCGGTGGGAATGCCCGGCTGGACGTGCCAACGAGCCGTTGGACACCACCGTCTACACGATGTTCCTGGAGGAACACCTGGGCATAGCCGACTGGGCCGACTACCGCTGGACCCAGCTGGATGCCCAGCTTCAGCCTGACCTGTTCGGCCAGCCCGGCCCCGCCGACGAAGGCGAGGCCCCCGGCCAGGCAGCGCCCACTGGCGACGTCACTGCCGCCACAGGTGACACCCCCGCGCCAGCCGGTGACGACGCCGCGGCAGAGCAGGGCGCTGACGCACACGCCATTCAACCGGTGCCGCCTCGGCGCCACATCCCACCGCCCGCGGCCGCCCCGGCCCGCCCAGCCGCCGGCATCGCCAGCGGCGCATGGGGCAGCCGCATCTGACAGGAGACCGCATGCACGTTTTCCAAACCCGAGAGCACCCCACCGGCGCGATGCGCTGCCGACGTCAAGCCGTCACTGGCCGTCTGGTGCTGCAGATCGAAATCGAAGTGATGGTTTCCGACGCCAGTCCTGCAGCCGACCTTCCCCCGCCGGGCTACCGCGGATCGGCCAGCGAGTGGCGCGAATCGGAGTCGCGTCGAGAAGCAAAGGGCTGGCGGCTTCAGCGTACCTACCTGCGCGATGCGACCGTCGCTGACCTGATCGGTGACCGGGCCGTCCAATTCATGGGGACCTGAATGTCGAAGCCCAACCCCAAGAGCCGAGAGCACCGCGAGCAGCTCGTCGCTCAGTTCGAGGCCGACCTGGCCGAGGTCTGCGAGCAAGTCTTCGCTGAGCGTGCACCACACAGCGCGGCCGACTGCGCTGCCCGCCTGGGCGCTGGCCTGCGCCAGCGCTGGGGAAGCAGCGAGATCTACGTGCCCGCCAGCGACACCGCCACCCGTGACCGCCAGATCCGGCGCCAGTTCAACGGCAAGAACCTCATCCAGGTCTGCCAGCAGCACGGCGTCAGCCCCACCACCGTCTACCGCATCTGCGGCGCACGCGCGCCAGGTGCCTGACATACACACGAAGGAGCCTGCACCCATGACCGAAGACGAAGCCGCCACCATTCAGAATGCCTGCCGGCGCGGACCCAACCGCTGCGGCATGGACCACATCGCCGGCCGCTGCGTGGCAGCCCATTGCCCACGCGTGGGCCTGGCCGAGTTGTCTGCCAGCCAGCTGCTCGACGACTGGCTGTGTGGCACCCTCAACCAGCTTGACCACAAAGGTGTTGCCATCAAGGGCGTTCGCCGTGAAGACCTGTTGCAGCTGATCGCCGCGGCGCGTGATGTGCCGGCGTCGGCTTCAGAGTCCGTCACCACAGCGCCAGCACCGCTGACCGATGCCGTGGATCGTGTGAAGGCGCGGTTCAGGACCGACTTGGCATTTGCCAAGAGCCTGCTGCCCGACTGGACCTCAGAACAGGTGCAGAGCGTGTTCGCAGCACCGCAGGCAGCGCCAGGAAAGTCGCAGGCGCCATGCGGCGGAAGGGAGTACTGCGGCCGCTTTCCCTTCTGCGGCTGCGGCGGGCCTGACCCGCTTCCCGAGCGGGACATGACGAAGCCGGCCGAGCAGCAGGGGGTGTTCCACAAGTTCGACGTACGGCGTACCGATGGCAGCAGCGAGCTGGGCGGCAAGCATCATGGCTGCGAGCACTTCGTGCTGGACGTTGACCACGACCCGTGCGCCCGCCTGGCCTTGGCAGCGTATGCCGATGCCGTGGAAGCAACTCACCCGGTTCTTGCGGCCGACATGCGCGACCGCTATGGCCTGGCCGCCTCAGCACCGCAGGCAGCGCCAGTGTCGGCGCGGATTGACCCGATGCAGGACCCGCTGCGACCCATCGACCGGAACCCATATCCCGACGAGACGCCAGCCGAGCAAGTGCTGCGCAAGCTGGCGTGCTGGCTCGGAGTCGGTGGATACAACGCCGAGACGGTGGATGCCGAAGCGTTCCACCGCAAGATCGTGGACGGCATCGAGATGGCGCTGGCCGTCCGCGCATCAGCGCCCGCAGTGGCGGCACCCACCGCCCAGCCCAGCGCCGCACCGCTGCCAGCATGGTCGGAGTGCGAGCGCATCCGCGATCTGCCAGCCGTGGACGAGGCGATAACTGCGCTGCTGGAGGACGCCACCGGCGACAACGCCGCGTGTGTCGTCCGGGCCGTGCTTGAAGGTGTTGCCCCGGCAGCGAAGGGGGAGGCGCTGTGACGTTCGCCCTGCAATCCCTGATCCGCGAAGCATCCACTGCGCTGGGCAGCGAGGCCTGCGCCAACGGTCGGCACCAGTGGGCCAGCATCGGCGGCAGGGCCTGCCCCCACCCCGATGAAGTCGGCGACGGCCGGTGCAGCCAAGCCGTGTTCGAGTGCCAGACCTGCGGCGCCACGGACTACGGTAAGCGAGGAGGCCCCGGCTGGCACCACTGCGCCACCGAGTGCATGCAGGGGGGCCGGGACCATTTCAACGCCGCCGCCCCGACAGCGCAGAACGACGGGACCGGCGACGACGACTGTCTCGACGAACACGACTACAGCGGCAGCCCGGTTTGCGGCAGCTGTGGCGCCGGCGTCGACGCGCTCTACAGCGCCGAGTGCTGGGCCTGTGGCGAAGAGCTCTAACCATGCCCCGGCTGTGCTGCGCCAGCTGCACTGGCTTCAGCCTGACCCTGGGCGGCCGGGACCACACGGTCACCGATGACCGTGGCCGCGTGTGGGACTTCGAGCAGCACCCCTGGTGCGGCCCCATCGTGCTGCGGCGCGACGGCAACCCCAAGGCCCGCCAGCCGGGCAGTCGATCGCGCTTCTGGCCTGCCTATGAGGCCTGGCAACAGGCCGAAGCGGGTGCGGTGTAGACAAGTCCCATTTCCCGGGTAGAAGTGGCACCCCAGCGCGCACACCATGCGCGCCATGCCCACCGAAAACCCCAACCCGCAGCCGCCCGCAAAGGGCACGCCGTCCGCGCAGGATGGCCGCTGGTACACCGTTCGGCCCACCCGCCAGGTGCTGGCCCGGGGTGACCAGCCGCCGCGCGCCGAGGCCGAGATCTACATCTACGGCGACATCGGCCCCAACTGGTGGGAAGAGACCGTCACCGCTGCCAGCTTCATCGAGGAACTGCAGGCCGTGCAGGCCGACTCGATCACCGTGCGCATCTGCAGCATCGGCGGGTCGGTGCCCGATGGCATCGCCATCTACAACGCGCTCAAGCGCCATCCGGCCCGCGTCACCACCTGCGTCGACGCCATCGCCTACAGCATCGCCAGCCTGATCGCCATGGCCGGCGACGAGCGCGAGATGGCCGACAACGCGCTGATGATGATCCACGCCCCGTGGACCTACACCGGCGGCAATGCGGCCGAGCTGCGCATCGCAGCCGACCAGCTGGACACGTACGCCCGGGCCATGGCCACCAGCTACGCCGCGGCCACCGGCCAGACGGCCGAAGAGGTGATGACCGCCTGGCTCACCGACGGCGTGGACCACTTCTTCACCGCCGCCGATGCCGTCGATGCCGGCCTGGCCACCCGCACCACCAGCGCACTGCCCGTGCAGGCCAGCGGTACCCGTGCGCTCGACCTGTCGCGCTACGCCACCCCCCAGGCCATGGCCCAGCGCCTGGGCCTGGTTGCCGCTTCCGTTTCCACCCCCGCGGCCGCTGCCGCCCAAACCGCAAGGACTTCCATGCCCCAACCCAACCAGCCGGCGGCCACCGATGAGGCCCTGGCCGCTGCCCGCACCGAGGCCGTTCAGGCCGAGGCCCGCCGCCGCACCGACGTGCGCGCGCAGTTCGCCCCGTTCGCCACGCGCAACGACATCGACCAGACCGAGCTCGCCACGATGGCCGACCAGTGCGAGCAGGACACCACCTGCACGCCCGAGGCCGCCGGCCGCAAGCTGCTGGGCCTGATGGCCAAGGGTGTCACCCCGGCCAACCCCAATGGCGGCGCACGCGTCACCACCACCGAGGACGAGGCCGAAAAGTTCCGCGCCGCGGCCTGCGAAGCCATCATGGCCCGCGCCGGCCTGAACGACCGCAAGGGCGACCGGATCATCGCCAGTTCGGCCAACCCCTTGCGCGGCCGCAAGCTCTTGGGCCTGGCCGAAGCCAGCCTGCGCCGCATGGGCAAGAACATCGACGGCATGGGCCAGATGGAGGTGGTGGCGCTGGCCTTCACCCAGACCGGCAGCGATTTCCCCATCCTGCTCGAAACCACCATGCACAAGGTGTTGCAGAACGCCTACGCCACCCAGGCCGACACCTGGAGCCTGTTCTGCAACGTCGGCACCGTCAGCGACTTCCGCGCGCACAACCGCTACCGCACCGGCAGCTTCGGCAACCTCGACAGCCTGACCGAGGTGGGCGAGTTCAAGAACAAGACCATCCCCGATGGCGAGAAGGCCAGCATCATCGCGGCCACCAAGGGCAACATCATCAACCTGTCGCGCCAGGCCATCATCAACGATGACCTGTCGGCCTTCAGCAGCCTGGCCGCCGGCCTGGGCCGCGCTGCCCGCCGCACCATCGAGAGCGATGTCTACGCCCTGATCAACACCCCGGGCAACTACAGCGACGGCGTGGCCCTGTTCCATGCCAACCACGGCAACCTGGCCGGCGCCGGCGCGGCGCCCGGCGTGGCCTCGTTCGACGCTGTGCGCACCGCCATGGGTTCGCAGAAGGACGTGTCCGGCAACGACTTCCTGGACCTGCAGCCCAGCATCTGGCTGGGCCCCCTGGGCCTGAAGGGCGATGCCGACGTCATCAACGGCAGCAAGTACGACCCCGATGCCTCCAACAAGCTGGAGCGCAACAACAAGAGCTACGGCATGTTCAGCCGCACCATCGGCAGCCCGCGCCTGACGGGCACCGCCTGGTACGCGTTCGCTGACCCGCAGGTGGCCCCCGCCATCGAGGTGGCCTTCCTCGACGGCAACCAGGAGCCGTACCTGGAGAACGAGATCGGCTTCACCGTCGACGGCACCCGCTGGAAGGTTCGCCTGGACTACGGCATCGCCTGGGTGGAATACAAGTCCTCCTACAAGAACCCCGGCGCCTGATCGGCTGCAGCGGCAACCCCCATCCCTTGATCTGAGCGGAAAGGTTCTTCATGACCAGCAAATACATCCAGGACGGCAAGGTCCTGGACTACACCCCCGGCGGCGCAGTCGCCAACGGCAAGATGGTGGTGGTCGGCGTTCGCGTGGGCATCACGCTGGCTGCCATCGCAGCCGGTGCCACCGGCCCGTTGGCGGTGTCCGACGTGTTCAGCTACGCCAAGCTGTCCACCGATGTGGTCGCCCAGGGCGCCCTGGTGTACTACGACTCGGCCAACGACCGGCTCACCACCACCTCGGCCGGCAACACCCTGGCCGGCTACGCCGCGGCGGCGGCTGGCAACGGCGCCACCACGGTCGCCGTCCAGCTCAACCGCTGAGCCTGGCGCCGCGCCCATGCCCATCGCTACCCCGTTTGCTGCGGCTGAGGCCCAGCTGGCCGCGTCTGTGGTCAGCCTGATGGCCAATGCCGTCGTCACGCTGGGCAGCGGTGCGGCAGCGGGCGTGCAGATGCCGGCGGTGTTCAGCCAGCCGGTGGTCGATGGTCTGGGCAGCATGCACATGCCCGGCCGTGAGCCCTCGGTGTTGGTGCCCATCAGCGTCCTGGTAGTCGATGTGCAAAAGGGCAGCACCCTGGATGTGCTGTACCGCGGTGCCACCACCACCTGGCGCGTGCAGCGCCGCACTGACACGCCCGAGGCTGGCGACAGCCTGCTGGATCTGGAGCATCTCGCGTGAATGCACACGACGCCATCGTCGATGCCGTGCTCGCCCTGCTGGCCCAGGCCCCCGCCGTCACCGCCGGCCCCATCGGCGAGGACGTGGACATTGGCAGCCTGCCCGAGACAACGGACGAGGCCGTCTGCATCAGCATCGTTGGAAGCGATCCCGAGTCGCCCACCGTGCTGATGGGTGCCCCGGTCGACTGGACCACCACGGTGCAGATCGAATGCTATGCCCGGGCCGATGCCCGCAGCGCTGCCGGCCGCGCCAGCCGCGCGCTGCACGCTCGTGTGTACCAGCGCCTCATGGCCGGTAACCCGCTTGGCGCGGCCATCGTGGGCGCCGACCTTCGCCAGCCCACCATCCGCAGCGACATGCAGGTGCTGGACACCCGCACCGGCATCACCGTGGGCCTGTACCCCGTGTCCCACCGCACCGTTGGCAACACCCTCAACAGCCCCGGCGCCTGACCCCATCCTCTCAAGGACCCCCATGGCCGACACCCCCGAACACCCCCACCAGGGTGGCAGCTATCGCCGCGACCCGATCACCGGCGCGCTGACGCAGGTGCACCAGACCGCACCGGCTGCCCCTGACCTGAGCACCGACCCGGCGCCCGCGGCTGATGCGACTACCACCAATGCGCCTGCGGCTGATGCCGGCGCCAGCCAGGAGGCCTGATCGCCATGGCACGCAACACGCGCAACCAGGTCATCCTGGCCAAGATCGAAGCCACCTACGGCGTTGACCCCACGCCCACCGGCGCCGCCAACGCCATCCTGTGCAGCAAGCCCAAGATCACGCCGCTGCAGGCCAACAACGTCGACCGCGACCTGGTGCGCCCGTTCCTGGGCGGCAGTGAGCAGCTGGTCGGCACCCGCAACGTGTCGTGCGAGATCGAGGTTGAGCTGGCCGGCAGTGGCACGCTGGGCACCGCGCCGGCCTACGGCCCGCTGCTGCGCGCCTGCGCGCTGGCCGAGGTGCTCATCGCACTCACCCGGGTCGACTACACGCCGATCACCACCGGACAGGAAAGCGTCACCCTGTACTGGTATGACGACGGTGTCCTGCACAAGATCGTCGGCGCCCGTGGCAACGTCAAGCTGGGCATGGCCTCGGGTGACCGGCCGACCTTGGTCTTCAGCTTCCAGGGCCTGTTCAGCCTGCCGACGGCGGCCTCGGCACCATCGGTCGACTTCTCGGCCTTCAAGACCCCGCTCACCATCAGCGACGCCAACACCGGCGACGTCACCTTTGGCGCCACCGTGGCGCCCACTGGTGCGCCGGCGGTCAGCGGCGGCACGCCGTACCCCTCGCTGGGTATCGACCTGGATCTGGGCAACGCCGTTACCTTCTCCCCCCTGCTGGGCGGCGAGACGGTGGACATCACCAACCGTGCGATGGCCGGCAGCGTCAAGCTGGACCTGACTGCCGCGCAGGAGGTGACTTTCTACAGCACCGTGCTGTCGGCCACCCTGTCGGCCATGACCCTGCAGCACGGCACCGTGTCGGGCTACAAGGTCATCGTCCACCAGCCCAGCGTGCAGCTCTACGAGCCCAGCAAGGAAGAGTTCAGCGGCGGCCGGCGGCTCATCGGCTTCCGCACGCGCGGCGTGCCCACCCCAGGCGGTTCGGGCAACGACGAACTCCGGCTCACTTTCTTCTGATCGGCCGGCGCATGTTCAAACTCGACCTGAGCCCCACCTTCCGCGCCCCGGTGTCATTTGCCGTCCAGGGCAAGGACGGCACTCGCCAGAACCATACGTTCGAGGCTGATTTCCGCCGCCTCACCAGCGACGAGCAGGAGGCGCTCAGCCGCCGCATCGTCACCGATCGCCTGACCGATCGGCAGGTGGCCGAGCTGCTGCTGGTGGGTTGGCACGGCATCACCAATGCCGCCGGCAATGCCATTGAGTTCGACCCGGCCAGCCTGGTGCAAGTGCTCAACGTGGCGGGCATCGGCTCGGCCATCGTTGCGGCCTTTCAGGCCGCCCAGCCCGGCGCCGCGCTGGGAAACTGATTGGGGCCGCACAGCAATGGGTTCGCGGCCGCCCAGCCATCGACAACAGCGTGCTGCTGCAGCTGGAGAAGCTGGGCGCGCCCGCCGATGTGATCGAGTCCACGCGCCAGCAGCTGGAGGCCGATGCTGCCCGGCACCAGGTGCTGGTCTGGCCCGAAAACTGGCACGCCGTGCAGGTGTTCCGCATGATGGCCACGCAGTGGGTCTGGGTGGCCGGCATGGGCAGTGCCATGCGTACCGGCCTGCGGCTGGAGGCGCTGCCCACCGTGTTGCCCGCCGTGCGGCCGCTGGTGCACCGGCGCTGGCGCCAGCCGTACCACGTGCTGCTGCAGCAGTTGCAGCAGCTGGAGGACGCCGCGCTTGGCGAGTGGAGCAAGCGGGGGTAGCCTGGTGATCACACAGCCCGACATCACCAAGAGCGTGGCAGCCGCCCGTCGCCTGGTCAGCGGCATGCCCGGCCAGGTGCGCTACGCGGCCAGCTTGGCCATCAACTCCGCGCTGCGCACCGGCTACGAGGCCGAGCAGGCCCGCATGGCCCAGGTATTCGATCGTCCCACCCCGTTCGTGCTGCGCGGCGGCGTCAGCGTCACCCGTGCGACCAAGGACAAGCTGGTGGGCGAACTGGCCGTGGCCAGCCAGTCCACAGCTGAGAGCCTGCCGCCCGGCAAGCCCCTGCTGGCCGAAGTGCAGGGCGGTGCCCGCCGTGCCAAGCGCAGCGAGGTGCTACTGCAGCGCGCCGGCATCCTGCCGGCCGGCTGGCTCACCGTGCCCGGCCGAGGCGCCAAGCTGGACGCCTACGGCAACATCACCCGCGGCCAGATCCTGGAGATCCTGGCCTGGTTTCAAACCTTCCACCAGGCCATCAAGGGTAAGCGCAACAGCTGGCGCGACAACCTCAGCGACGCCGGCCGCAAGCGCAAACAGGCTGGCACCCGCAACCGGGCCGGCCTGCAGTACTTCGCTGCGCTGCCCGGCGGGCGCGGCGGGCTGACGCCGGGCGTGTACGTGCGCCAAGTGGCAGGCCGGCGCTTCATGGGCCCGGCGGCCAGGCCGCGTGCCGTGCTGGTCTTCGTCCAGGCCGCGCACTACGCCAAGCGCTTCGACTTCGTGCAGCAGGCCCAGCTCAGCCTGGCTGCTGCCTTCCCGGCCGCATTCACCGCCGCCCTTGGCCGCGCACTGGACACCGCCCGATGAGCGATCAGGAAATCCGCTTCCGCATCGTCATCGACGATGCCGGCGTCCCGAAAACCGCCGACCGCGTGGGCCAGGGCCTGCAGAACATGGGCGACATCGCCCAGCGCCAGGGCGCGCGCATGCAGGTCAGCGCGGGCCAGACGGCAGCTGCCTTCCGCCAGCTGCCCGCCCAGCTCACCGACGTGGCCACGCAGTTGGCTGGTGGTCAGAACCCGCTGCTGGTGCTGCTGCAGCAGGGCGGCCAGGTCAAGGACAGCTTCGGCGGCATCGGCCCGGCCGCGCGCGCGCTGGTGGGCATGCTCACCCCGGTGGGTCTGGCAATCGGCACAGTCGCAGCCGCAACCGGGTTCGCTGCGGCCGCCTTCTACCAAGGTGACCAGCAATCGGCCAAGCTGGCCAAGGGCCTGGCGCTGACCGGCAACGTGGCGGGCGTCACCCGTGGCCAGCTGGACAGCATGACCCAGAGCCTGGCCCTGCTGGCCAACACCGGCGCCGGCCATGCGCGCGAGGCCCTGTACGCCCTGGCTGCGTCCGGCACGGTGGTCGACGGCAACCTCATGGCCGCCGGCCGCACCGTGCTGGCGTTGCAGCGCCTCACCGGCGAGAGCGCTGACAAGATCGTGGCCAGCCTGGGCGCCATGCGCAGCGGTGTCTACCAGTGGGCCGTCGACAACAACCGCGCGTACAACTTCATCACTGCCGACCAGGCTGCGTACATCCAGCGGCTGGAACTGCAGGGCCGCCACCAGGAGGCCGCCCGGTACACGCTGGAGCAACTGGCGGCCACCATGGAGACGCGCACCGCCCCCGCGCTGGGCATGCTGGAGAAAGCGCTCAAGGGCGCCAGCGACTGGTGGAACTCGTTCTGGGACTCGGCCAAGGGCATTGGCCGTGCTGAGACGATCGAGGACCGTATCGACTCCCTGCGCCAGAAGATCGCAGGCATGGACAGCTGGACCCGCAAGGGCGGCTACGGCGGCAACACCGCCTACGCCGACGCCGAGAGCGAGATGCAGCAGCTGCAGCGAGAGGCTGCACGCAAGGCCGGCCGGGTCAGCGACGATGCAGCAGCGAAACTTGCCGAGCAAGAGCAAATCACTCGACAGTCCAAGGCCTACAGCGACACCCTGCTGGGCCTGGAGTCTGCACGTGATGCCAAGCTGTTGGCCCAGGATCAGGCCAGCGCTGCGGCGCGGCGCCTCGTTGCCGATGCGGCCTACCGTGAGCGCACCATCAGCGCCTACCAATACACCGATGCCATCATCGCTGACGAGCGGGCCAGGGTTGCGGCTGAAGAGGCATTTGCGGCCCGGGAACTAGACATTGCCCGCCGGCGCAAGATCGAGTTGAGCCCGGGTCAGCTGCCTGAGCAGGCGCAGGCCATGCATGACCAGGGCGTGGTTAGCGCCGAGACCCGGGTCATCGCGGCGCTGCAAAAGCGTGCCGATCTGGAAGCCAAGATCAAGGCCAATGCCTTCCGCGTCACCCCCGATGCCGGGGTGGAAAACGTGCAGGGCGAGTTTCGCCGGATCGAGCTGCTCAACGGCGCCTACGCTGAAACGGACCGCTGGCTGGTCGAGCGGCGGTTGCATCTGATGGCGCTGGACCGCGCCACCGCTGAATATGGCCGCACGCTGGCCCAGACCAGTGTGGCCCGCGGCCTGGCCGACACGCGCGACCTTGCCGGGCGCCGGCTGGGTGACACGGGGCGTGAGCAGGCCGGCCGCTTTGCGGCCATCGCTGACCAGTTCAACGAAGAGCAGCAGCGCCTGGAACGTGAGCGCGAGGCCGGCACCATCACCCGCGACGTGTACGACCAGCGCCTCGGCATGCTGCGCAGCTTCTATGACAACGCGCTGGACCAGGAGCAGCGCTACCAGGATGCCCGCGCCAAGATCGAGGGCGATGCCAGCGTGGGCATGGACAGGGCGCTCAACACCTATCTGGAGAACAGCCGCAACGTGGCCGCCCAGTCCGAGCGGGTCTTCGGCACGCTGTTCAACGGCATGACCGACGGCATCGTGTCGTTCGCCATGACCGGCAAGGCCAATTTCGGCGACTTTGCCCGCAGTGTGGTGGCGGACCTCATCCGCATCGCGCTGCAGAAGAACCTGGCCGGCATCTTCGGCTCGCTGTTCGGCGGGGGCTTTGGGAGCGGCGGCGGGGCTGGCGGTGCTGTCAACGGCTCGGCCGGAACTGCCGACATCAGCTTCATGGCAGCCAACGGTGCGGCCTTTTCAGGCGGCATGCAGGCCTTCGCCATGGGCGGCATCGTCAACCGCCCCACGCTGTTCAAGTTTGCCCAGGGTGGTGCCATGCGCAACGGCCTCATGGGCGAGGCCGGGCCCGAGGCCATCATGCCCCTGCGCCGCACGTCCGACGGCCGCCTAGGAGTCGCTGCCGACGGTGGCGGTGGCGGCCTGCAGGTCAACCTGCAGGTCATTAACCAGACCGGCACACCGGTGCAGGCCAGCACCCGACAGCGCAGTGACGGCGGCATCGAGCTGCTGCTGACCGCCGCCAAGCAGGCCGTGGCCGGCGACATCGCCAGCGGCCAGGGTGAGATCAGCTCGGCGCTGCAGGGCCGCTACGGCCTGCGGCCCACCATGGCCTGACGCGAGAGAGACCACATGGCATTCACCTGGGCCAGTGCGCGGTACGACTGGCGCGACCTCAGCGAGACCCCCGATTCCGTGGTGGAGCGCGCCCCCATGGAACGCGGCATTCCCAAGCAGCGCCGCACGTCCAGCGACGTGCGCATTGAGGTGCAGCTCACGCTGCATTTCGACACCGCTGCCGATACCGTCGCGTTCGAGACCTGGTTCTTCGACACCATCCATGCCGGTCAGGACTTCTTCGACTGGGTGCACCCCCGCACCGGCGCCACGCTGCAGGCCCGGGTGGTTGGCGGCACGCTGGGGGCGCTGACTTACCTCACCCAGACGCTGGGCTTCGCGCGCCGGTCCCTGAAGCTCGAATACTGGCGGTCAGCATGGTGAGTCCAGCTCTGCGTGAGCAGCTCCACCGCGTTGACGACCCGGCGGGCGTGCTGGTGCTGCTGCAATTGGCGCATCCGGCGATGAGCACGGCCTATGTGGTGAACGACACCCGGGACTGGACCATCGGCAGCCAGGCCTGGATCGGGCTGCCGTTCCGGTTCCGGCTGCCCAACGAAAACAGCCAGGCGCCGGCCGCGCAGATCGAGATCGATAACGTGGGCCGTGCGCTGTCGGCGGCGCTGGAGATGCTGCCGGCCGGCGCCGCGTTGCAGGCCACCATCCAACTGGTGAGCCGGGCCACGCCGACTGTTGTGGACTGGGAGTTCAGCGCGCCGCTGTCGGGCGTGTCGATGACCACGGCCACGGTGACGGCCAGCATCGGCACCGACGACGAGCTGCGCGCGCCTGCCGTGGCCTTGCGGTATGACCACACTACGGCCCCGGGCCTGTTTGAGGGCTGACGCATGGCTACCCCACGCACTCCCACGCTGCGCGATGCCGAGGCCCTAGTGGGCCTGCCATACCGGCCACGCCGCGCCGACTGCATGCACCTGGCGATGCGGGTGCAGGCCGAGCTGTTCGGTCGCACGGTGCGCTGGCCAGCCGGCGTGCGGCATCCGGCGGCGCATGCCGACCAGCTGGCGGTGATGCGCGAGCACATCGGTGGCATTGCCCGCCCGCTGGACGCGGGCGATGTTGCTGTCACAGGTGATGCGGTCCTGTGGCGTGTGGCGGTGGGTACACCGGACGAGCACTGGCACGTCGGCACGCTGTTCGTGCAGTTCGGCGAGCGCTGGGTGTTGCACACCACCGCGGCCAAGGGTGCCAGCGTGCTGCAGCGGCTGGCCGACTGCGCAGCCGAGGGCTTGCGGTTTGACGGCTTTTACAGGTGGCTGTGATGACCCACGAACTGGTGGTGACGCCCCACCCGCTGACCCTTCAGGGCCGCACCATCACCCGCGCCGCGGCGCTGCAGCCTGGAGACACGCTGGCCGAACTGCTGGGCCGGCACGGTGTGGACATGGCGCAGCCAGGCTGGTGCGTGCGCATCGGCGGCGCCGAGGTGCCCGCCATGTTGTGGGGCCGCACGCGGCCGGCGCACGGCCAGCTGATCGAGGCACACCGGGTAGCTGGCGACGGAGACGACTTCCGGGGCATCCTGCGCATCGTGGCGGTGGCGGTGCTGGCCTACTTCACCATGGGCGCCGGCCTGGGCGTGGAAGGCGGCCTGGGTGGCTACCTCGGGGCCAGTGGCGGCTGGGCCTATGCCATCAACGTGGGCGCATTCGTTCTTGGCTCGATGGTGATCAACCGAATCCTGCCGCCGCCCAGCCTGCGCACGCCCGGCTACAGCGACCGGCAGACCGGCACCACGTACAGCCTGCAGGGGGCGCGTAACCAGGCCCGGCACTTCGAGCCGCTGGGCCTGCTGATGGGCCAGGTTCGGGTCGCGCCCGACTATGCGGCGCAGCCCTACAGCTGGTTCTGGGGCGAGGACCAGTTCCAGTATGTGCAGCTGCATGCTGGATTAAACGTGCACACGGTGACCGATCTGAAGATCGGCGCCACCAGCATCGACGCCTATGACGACGTCACCATTTCGCGGTCCGGCTTCGGCGACGGATCACCAGAGCCCACCAACTGGGAGAGCGTGGACACCGTGGCCGGTGCACTGCTGGACGCACCCACTGCGCCCGGCGGCTGGGTGGTGCGCACCAGCTCGGCCAACACGGTACAGCTGCAGATCGACCTGGGCCTGCAGCTCTACAAGATGGGCGACAACGGCGCGCCGGTGTTCGCTGGGGTATTTGTCGATGCCGAATACCGGCTGCTGCCGGCCGGCGCCTGGCTGCCGTTCTCCTCTTACATGACGAACTTCGGCATCTCCAGCTATGACACCAAGCCGCAGCGCCTGACCTACAGCCAGCCGGTGGCCGCAGGCCAGTACGAGGTGCGCATGCGCAAGCTGACCGCCAATGCGTCGACCAACCGTGAGGCCAACGTGGTGGAGTGGTCGACGCTGAAGAGCTATCAGGCGGACGTAGCCGACTACATCGGCCGCAAGACGGTGGGCATCAAGATCAAGGCCAGCGGCCAGCTGAACGGCACGCTGGACCAGGTGACCTGGCTGGCCACCAGCAAGCCTACACCGGTGTGGAATGGCGCCGCCTGGGTGACCGAGGCGACCAGCAACCCTGGGGCGCTGTTCCTGCAGTTCGCGCGAGGCTACTTCGAGGGCGGCCGGCTGCTGTGGGGCATGGGCAAGCCGGATGCGCAGATCGACATCGAGGGGCTGAAGGCGTGGATGCTGCACTGCTCGGCCGAGGGTTACCGCTTCGACTACTGGTTTGACCGCACCACGAGCTGCGGCGATGTGCTGGACGCGATTGCCGCTGCCGGCCTGGCCAGCAAGAGCTACCACACGGGTCGGCTGGGGGTGGTGTTTGCGGCCGATGGCCAGCCCATCGAGGCGGTGGTGACCATGGGCAACATCAAGCGCGGCACCATGCGGGTGGACTACGCCACGCGCACCACGGCCGAAGAGCTGGAGGTGGCCTGGCCCGAGCGCGACAACAACTGGCTGGCCAGCACGCTGCGGGTGCTGGCGCCAACAGTGACCACGCCGCGCGACACGGCGCGGCTGTCACCGTCGGGCATCACGACCCAGGCCGGCGCACTGCGGCAGGCGCGATGGACGATGGCGCAGAACCTGTACGGCCGTAAATCTGTGCAGTGGGACATGGACCTGGAGCACCTGACGTTCCGGCGCTGGTCCGTTCTCTCGCTGAGCCATGACCTGACCCAATGGGGCTACAGCGGCCGGCTGCATGCCGTGCAGGACATGGCGGGCGTGGTGACGCTGACGCTCGACGCCGAGGTGCCCAGCGGCGCCACGCCGCATGTGGGCCTGCGCCTACCGGGCGAGGCGGCTTATCGGGTATTTGCAGTGGTGCCTTTTGCCGGCCCGGCGCACACGCTGACGCTGGCCGATGCTTGGCCAGCCGGTGTGGCCCTGCCTGGTGCGGATGCCAGCGACCCGGCGCATGACACGCTGTGGCTGTTTGACTTCACGGCCTCGCTTGGCATCCGCCTGCGGGTGACGGACATCGCGCCCAGCCCAGCGATGACGGGCGCACGCATCACCGCTGTGCCCGAGCCGGACGAGTTCTGGACCTACATGGCCAGCGGCGCTTACACCGTTCCGGTAGCCACCGCGGCGCCGCAGGCGCTGGTGGCATCGTCGCTGCGGGTGGCCCAGCGGCTGCTGATTCTGACGACGGAATACGCCACCGAGCTGTCGCTGAGCTTCGACGCGTCGGGCCCTTATGACCACGCGCAAGTGTGGGGCGCACCCGCCGGGCAGGCACTGGCCTTTCTGGGCGAGACGCGCACAGCGGGCTTCTCGGGCTGGCGGGTTGCTCAGGGCCTCACGCTGCAGATTGAGGTGCGGCCGTTCGACGCGCTGGGCCGGCTGGGCACCGTCACGTCGACCACCTACACCGTGGACCTGATGGTCATGCAGCCGTCGGCGCCCACCGGGCTGGGCTATGCGGTGCACCCCTTCGGTGTCGTGCTCCAGTGCATCCCCAATCCGGAGCCCATCGTGGTGGGCTACGAATGGCGCGTGGGTGCATCGTGGGATCTGGGCGCACGCATTGCCGAGCTGGGCACGGCCCGGCAGGACTGGCCGATGCAGACCGTGGGCACCTACACCGTGTGGGTTGCGTCGGTGGACGCGCTGGGCACGCGTGGGCCGGCCACGTCGATGTCGGTGGTGCTGACTGCGCCGGCCATGGCCAGCTTGTCGGCCACCATCGTGGGCCCCGACCTTCAGCTGGACTACGCCGCCACGGCGGGCAGCTTTGCAGTGGGCGGGTTCCGCATCAGCCGCGGCGACGACTTCAGCACGGCGGTGCTGATTGCCACGGTGCAGTCAACGCGTCACACCCGCCGGGTGGACTGGTCCGGTGCGCAGCGCTGCTGGGTGCAGCCGGTGGACGTGCGGGGCAATGCGGGTGCTGCGCAGTCGGTCGACGTGATCATCACGGCGCCGGGAGTGGTGACTGCGCTGCGCAGCGAGGTCGTGGACAACAACGTGTTGTTGTACTGGGGCGCCCCAGCCACCGGCACGCTGCCGGTGGAGCGCTACGAGGTGCGCCGCGGCCCCAGCTGGGACGCAGGCACACCACTGGGCAGCAACGGAAACAGCACGTTCACCACCTACTTCGAGCAACAGTCGGGCGTGTACCCCTACTGGGTGAGCGCGGTGAACACGGCTAACACACTCGGCACGCCGACGGTGACCAATGCCACTGTCAGCCAGCCGCCGGACTATGTGCTGAAGTGGGATTTCCACGACGACTTTGCCGGCATCACGCTGAGCGGCATGCACCTGGAGGACGGCCGGATTTACGGCCCCAGCCTGGGCGAGACGATACAGGCGCACTTCGAGGGCCGGGGGTGGGCCACGCCGGACGACCAGATCAATGCGGTCTACCCGCTGGTGTTTCAGCCCGGCGGTACCAGCGGCTACGTTGAGCGCTATATCGACTATTTCGATGGCGCACCTGAAACTCCTGAAAATTTGTTGCCGTCCACCATGATCACCGTGACACCAGCTTGGGCACAGGTGGTTGGTGAAGTTGGGATGGTCCTTCAGGTGTCCTACAAAGCCCTGTCTACTGGCCCTTGGATTGACGCAGGGGCCGACATTTACCAGGTGCTGGCAAGCGGCTTCCGATACCTGAAGGTTCGCATGACCTTTAGTTGTATCGGGGGCGATGACCTTGCCGAGTTGCAAGCGCTGAGCATCAAGTTCAGCGGCAAGCTGAAGACCGACAGCGGCAACGCCACGGCTGCGGCCGGCGACAGCGGCGGCACCACGGTGGCCTTTGGCGTGGCCTTCATCGACGTGCAAAGCATCGTGGTGACGGCGGCCGGCACCGCTGCGCGCTATGCCATGTACGACTTCACCGACGTGCCGAACCCGACCAGCTTCAAGGTGCTGCTGTTCGACTCGTCCGGCGCCCGCGTCTCTGGCGCCTTCTCTTGGACTGCACGGGGATACTGATGAGCATCGATTTCGCCAAGCCGGTCAAGACCGACAACTATGACACCGGGCTGCTGAGCGCAATCCGCGCGCACTTCGTAGCGCTGGCCTGCATGCTGGACCCGACTGACGCGGGCAGCGTTAGCAACCCGCCCACGGGTGCACGCCGCTGGACGACCGGCGGGGTGTTGGAGCGCTTCAACGGATCGGCCTGGGCCGAGGTAACCACCGGCTACTTGAAGAGCGCCACGGCCGCGACCATCTATGCCCCGTTGACCGGTACCGGCGCCAGCGGCACCTGGGGCATCAGCGTGACGGGCTCGGCCGGGTCGGTGGCCTGGGTCAATGTGACCGGCAAGCCTGGCATCGTGGGCGAGACAGCCAACACTGGGGCGGTGGCCAGCACATTGGCCAAGCGTGATTCGAGCGGCAATGTATTTGCCACGGCCTTCAACCAAGCGAGCGGGCTGGAGACGCCGGCTGTGGGCGCGGTGTTCGTGCAGAACGCTGCGGGTGACGGCCAGTTGCGCAAGATCAGCTTGGCCAACTTCAATGCCGCTATCGCACCGGTCTGGGGCAATGTGACCAGTAAGCCGACCACGCTGGCCGGGTTTGGCATCACCGATGCGCTGTCGGCCGCTGCGGCAGCGGCAGGCTATGCGGCCTTGTCGAGTGGCCCGACGTTTACAGGCTTGGTAAAGGCCCGTGGCGGCGGCCTGGGGCTGGGCCAGATCATCGTGCAGAACGGCGGCACACCACCGTCGATGTCGGCCGGTGACCTCTGCTTCATCTACTGAGCGTCGACCATGCCGCAACCGCAGACCCACATCAGCGACGGGACCACTCGCAAAGCAAAAGAATTGCATGTCTGCGATGGCGGCGGCGTAGTGCGCAAGGTCAAAGAGGCTTGGTATCACGACGGTGCAGCTGTGCGCAAGGTGTTCGCCGGGTTCACGCTGCCGGGCGGGAACTTCAGCGCCGATACCGATGTTGCCCCCGCGGGGCACTACGCTGGCGTGCAGTTCTTCAGCGACGGCACGGTGGAGGCCAACACCAATTCCGTCACCACTGCAGGTGTGTGGGGCGTGCCGACTACTGCGGGCATCGGCGCCGGCTTTTACGTACGGTTCACCAAGACATCGGGCAGCGGGTCCGTTTCGTCGCCCGCCGGCATGTTGGTCTGGCAGCAGCTTTCAACGACCCGCATGGTGACCATGAGCGGCGCTGTCGGCACGGTGGTGAGTGCCGTGGTGCTCTACGAAATTGCCGAGACGGCGGGCGGCACCGTAGTGGCCAGCGGAAATATCGCGCTGGCTGGGGACTTCACGATATGAGGGCACTGAGCCAAGCTGAGGCTGCAGCGATCGACACCAGTCATGTCGTGCATGGTGTTGACGCTGCCGGCGCGTACCTGGGCCTGGTGCCGGCAGAGCAAGCGACGGCCGTGGCCGCCAGTGCGCCGCCTTCTGAAGGCACCTGGCGCTGGCAGGGCGGCGCCTGGCAGCGCGTGCTGACGCTGGACGAGGCTAAGACCCTGGCCATGGGCCGGATGAAAGCCGCGCGTGAGGCGGCACTGCAGGGCAACTTCAACGTGGGCGGGCTGGTCTTCCAGATCAACCCGGTGAACATAACCGGGGCCACGGTGCGCGCCATGCGGGCCCAGGCTGCCGCCGTTCCCTATGCGCAGACCTGGTTGCTGGCCGACAACAGCACCACCGTGCTGGACGCCGCCCAGATGATCACCGTGGGCGAGGCCTGCGCTGCAGCAGTCGACGCGATCTGGCAGATCAGCATCGGGCTGCGTGCACAGATCGACGCGGCCAGTGACGTGGCGCAGGTCGACGGGATCGCCTGGCCGGGATGACACACGCAGTCCCATAACCCGGGTGGATGTGGCGCACCCGCGCGCACACGATGCGCGCCATGACTGCGCCCACTGCCCAACAGATGCTGGATACGTATTTGGCCGCCGAGCTTGCTGTGCTGGCGGGCAAAGAGGTTCGCCTGAACATCAACGGCGTCGAACGGCTGTTCAAGCAAGAGGACTTGAGCATGATCCAGGCGGGCCGGCGCGAGTGGGAAAGCAGGGTATCGCAGCAAACCGCCGCCTCGGCGGGCCGGCCCAGCATCGGCGGCCTGGGCTTCGGCGTGGCCAGCTTCAACCAGCCGTCGTGGTGAGCATGGCCGAGCGCACTGAGGCCTCTACTACCGCGCTGGATCGGCTGATCGGCTACATCAGCCCGATGGCTGCGCTCAAGCGCCGGCAGGCGCGGCAGGCCATGGCCTACTACGATGCCGCCAAGCCGGGCCGGCTGCGCCGCACCTACCGCGACGCCTCCAGCCCTGATCGCATCGCCGGTGTCAGCGCCGACAAGCTGCGCATGATGATGCGTCAGGCCGAGCGCGACCATGACCTGGTGCGCGGCAGCCTGGATGTGCTGGTGGCCAACACTGTTGGCCCCAACGGTATCGGCGTGGAGCCTCAGCCCCGCCGTGCAGATGGCAGCATCCATGAGGGCTACGCCCGCACGCTGCGCGACCTGATCAAGGAATGGGAGAAGCGCCCCGAGGTGACCTGGACCCACGACTGGCAAGCCTGCCAGCGCCTGATGGCCCGCACCTACTACCGCGATGGCGAGGCATTCGCCCAGCAACTGACCGGGCCGGTGCAGTACCTGCAACACGGCAGCCGCGTGCCCTACAGCCTGGAGCTGTTGGAGCCCGACATGGTGCCGCTGGCGTACACCAACACCGAACTGAACATCCGGCAGGGCTGCCAGCGCGACAGCTGGGGCCGGCGCCAGGGCTGGTGGGTCTACAAGATTCACCCAGGCGACCTGATCGGCGGGGGGCAGGACTGGGGCAGCCTCAAGTTCGTGCCGGGCGATCGCATGATCCAGCTGGCGCAGCTGGATCGCATCGGCCAGCTGCGTGGCATCACGCGCTTTGCCAGCGTGATCACCCGGTTGGAAGACCTGCGCGACTACGAAGAGAGCGAGCGCATCGCAGCCAAGGTGGCTGCCATGCTGACTGCGTACGTGAAGCGTCAGGCGCCAGCTGAAGACGGCTACACGCCGAACATCGACCCCGAGACGGGCAAGGCGCTGCCGCGCGAGCTGGCCATGTCTCCCGGCATGATCATCGATACGCTGGCGGTGGGCGAAGAGATTGGGATCATCGACAGCAAGCGCCCAAACCCCAACCTCGTGACGTGGCGCGGCGGCCAGTTGAGGGCATTTGCTGCGGGCATCGGTGCCAGCTACAGCAGCATCAGCCACAGCTACGAGGGTACTTACAGCAGCCAGCGCCAGGAGCTGGTGGAGAGCTACGTGCACTACGCCGTGGCCACCGACGAGATTGCCGGGCGGCTGATCGGCCCGACCATGACCGGTGTGATTCAGGCCGCGCAGCTGGGTGGCCTGGCGCCGCGGCCGCGTGACGTGGTGGCCGGCTCCGAGTTCGACTTCCTCTACGTCGCACCGTCGATGCCATGGATCGATCCGGTGAAGGAAGCTGCCGCGTGGCTGGAGCTGGTGCAGGCTGGCTTCGCCACCGAGGTTGAAGTAATCCGCCGCCGCGGCGGAAACCCAGACGACGTGCTGGCCCAGGTGGAGGCCTTCCGCCTCAAGGCACGTGCCAAGCGCCTGGGCCTGAGCAGCGACTTGGGTGACCCAAATGGGCGGCCTGCCAACGGCAACGCCCAGCAGCAGCAACAGCAACAGCAACAAGCGGCCTGACGTCAGGCCACAGGAGAACTGAACCATGCCGCAACCGAAAGCAACCCAGCTGGGATTGTTCGCTGCCACCGGCTCTGGCACCCCCCGAGCTGGCCAGGTGGGAGATCACACCTTCACCGCGTCGATCTCGGGCAGCGGCGCGGTCAGCGCCACGGTGCTGATCGAGGTGAGCAACGACAACAGCGGCTGGAGCACGCTGAGCACCCTGACGCTGAACGGGACCAATACCGCTTCAGCTTCGGCCACGTCGACGTCGAGCTACTCGTACTGGCGTGCCACGGTCTCGGCGCTCAGCGGCGGCTCTGTCAACGTAGCCGCCGCGACGGAAGAGATCACCGACGCATCGGCACTCACCAGCCTGCAGAAGAGCCGTCTGATGGCCGTGCTGCCGGGAGTGGAGACCCTGGTGTCAGGGGATGGGATCGGCGTCCCGCAGTACGCGGCACGGTACGAATCGGCCATCGCCCAGGCATTCCGCCTGCGTGCCCCAGCCAGCCTGCCGACGATCCCCGAGACGCTTCCCGCCGTGGTGGCTGGGCCGACCTACTACGTCGATCCGCTGGACCCTGCCGCAAGCGACAGCAATGCCGGCACGTCGCGGGCGCTGCCGTGGGCTACGCTGGGCAAGGCGACCCTACTCAACCCGGGGAACGGCGCTGTCATCCTGCTGGCGGCTGACGCCGTGTTTGAAAACGGCATGACGTGGACCGCTTACAAGGCGTTCGCCACCTCGGGCCTGGTGGATATCGCCAACATGCGCGGCGCTGTCGCTCAGCCCATCACGATCAAGCCCTACTACCCGCGCGCCTGGGCCTACAACTCAGCAGCAGCGGCGCAGAGCTTCAAGCCCACGATCCGCTGGTACGCCGACACGGTGGCCGGCGACTGGACCCAGGAGGCCGGCAACGGCGGCAAGATTTGGTCGGTCGCGTGGAGCCGCACCACCTTCATCACGCGCGAAACGCTGATGTTTTTTGGCCCGTCCAAGGTGCTGGGGCTGAAGCCCGGGCAGGACAACAACCTGCCGTCCAGCCTGAGCATGGCAAACCAGTTCGTGGCCGATGGCAGCAAGGCCTATGTGTGGGTTCCCGATGGAACTAACCCCATCACCTACTACGGCAGCGTGCGCATCAGCGGCGCGAATGCCATCTTCCAGAACTTCTGGAACGGCGGCCACTACCTGCGCGTTTTCGGCCTGCGGTTTGAGGACTGCTATCCCTTCAAGGTCACCTACGCCAGCAGCAGCGGCCAGCACAAGGGCTTTGAAGTCGCGTACTGCGATTTCATCCGCACCGTCGCCAGCGTGGTCACCAACCAGCAGACGAACGCCACGTTCGAGGAAATGGATACCCTGTGGCACGACAATTATGGTGAGTCACTGCCGGGCGGCATGCTGCGGGTCAATATCACGGCCGGCACCGCTGGCAACCTGCACTCGTGGCAGTTCTACCGCAACTACATCAACGGCTGCAATTTCGCCGAGTCCTACGGCGGCGCGCTGTACGTGCAAGCGAAGGGCGGCACCTATCACCACGCCTGGGGCAACTATGGCAAGGACTGCCGCAACGGCGCGGGAACCGGTGGCCTGACGTTCGCCACGGGCGCGGCGCAGATTGACGGCTCGTTCATCTACACCGACATCAACGTCAACAAAGCGATGGTGTGGGGAAACATCGCGGAATTCTGCGGTGTGGGCTATCAGTCGAATCGCGCGGTGGATGTGCATTTCGTCGGCAATCTCGCGCTCGACTGCGGCAGCTTCGGCAGCTTCACGGCCAGCGCCGGCAGCGAGTCCAACAAGGCTCTGACCCTGGCGCACAACACCTGGCTCTGGACCGGCCGCCGCCAGTTTTCTGAGATCCAGCGCGGCCCCAACATTGGCGGCGATGGCATCGGGCAATGGGAAACCTGGCCGGTGTTCGAGGTCAGCAACCAGCAGGCCGGCGCGAACAGCCAGGCCGACGCCAAGGCCTATCAGCGGCTGGTGTTCGTCAACAACCTTGCCATCAACGCCAGCGGGTCGCAGATGACGGGCAAGGCGATGTTCAGCTATCCGGAAACCCGCATCGGGGCCGCCGCCTCCTTCACGGGCGCAATTTCCGGAACAACGCTGACCGTCAGCGCCGTGGCCTCGGGCGCGTTGGCGGTCGGCCGAACCATCGACGGCTCAGGCGTCACTGCCGGCACCGTGATCACCGCGCTTGGCACTGGCACCGGAGGTACTGGCACCTACACCGTAAGCGCGTCGCAGACCGTATCCAGCACCTCAATGACAATCGCCGCTGGCCTTCTGGTGGCCGGCAATGCTGGCGCCGGTCTTGCGACGAATGTGATCGTGGACAAGGACAGCGGCACCAATCGCGCGCTGTACCTGCGCTACATGGCACTGATCGCCGACAGCGCATCGGGCGCCGCCTGGGTGGCTCGCGCATCCTCCGGCGTTGCAACTCCTGCCGCTGGCTCGCCGCTGATCGGTGCGGGTGAGCCGCTTGACAAGACCTACGTGGACATCGGCGGGCGGAACTTCCGACTGGCGCCGATGCAGCCGACCATCGGCTGTTACGAGGTGGCCTGATTCCCATCCCCTGCCGGTATCCCTGAAAGGCACCAATGAACACCGAGTACCGTCGCGCCATCGCTGATGCCGTCGCGCGAATCACCGCCACAAACATCGTGGAAGGCGAGTCGTCCGACAAGCTGCGCCAGGCTATCGCTGACCGCGTGGCCGACCTCGGAAATCCGAGCAACGGGGCCGCATCCACCTTTGCACCCCACCAACAGCGCGTCGTCGACGAGAAGGACGAGCTGGACAAGAAGGCCACGGCTCTCAGCCAGTTCATCGGGAACAGCGCCATCTTCCCGACGCTGGACGCCGCCGAGCAGGAGCGGTTGCGCGAGCAGAACGACGTGATGTGGATCTACTCCGAGATCCTGGGCAAGCGGATTGCGGCCTTCACCGCCGACTGATCCCAGCCCCCCGAGGTGTCCATCGCCATGACCACCTTCCCCGCCCCGCCCGAGCTTCGCGTGCCCCTGCGCGAGCTGGTGGCACTGAAGCGCGAATGCGACCGTCACGACGAGGCTCGCAAATCCCCGCCATGCACGGAATGCGGAGCGATGACGGCGCAGGAGGCCGAGACGCGCTGCCGCTGCAGCGGCGACAAGGACGACTGCCACGGCTGCGCCCTGTGGCCTGACTGATCCCCAGCCCTAGAGGTGTGACCATGACCAGAACCACCATGCCCATCATGGGTGCCAACCTGCTGTCGGAGATCCCCTTTGCCATGCTGGTCCCGCACCAGGCCCAGGCGATGAGCAACCACGGTCAGACCCTGGATCGGCTGGCGCAGCGTGGCGGCCTTGGGGTCTCCGAAGCCATCGACATCCTGGAGGGCCGTCGGTGGGGCACCGCGAAGGTATGCATCGAAAACGAGCGCTGGCTGATCAACAAGGTCCGCGACTGGCGAGCCTGGCAGCGCACCGCCACCTGATCCCAGCCCCCAGAGGTGCCCATGAACCCCGCTGACCTTGCCGGCATGCTGGAGCTGATGGCGCAGGCTCTGCGCCACCTGCCGGCGGCGAATCAAGCCGCGTCGGCTGCGCCAAGCCACGACACGCGCACGCTGGGAGCCTGGCTGGACCTGCACGAGCGCCTGCTGCGCGACCGCGGCTACAAGGCCCAGACGCTGAAGAACCGCAGAGACAACCTGGCGCATGTCCGTCGGCTGTGGGGTACGCTGCCCATCGCCACCCTCAAGCCGCATCAGGTGGCCACGGCGCTGAAGACCTTCCCGGCCGAGCGCAGCAGCACCGCGCGCCGCGTGCTGGCCGAGCTGCGCGACGCCTACGCTGAGGCCATCGCCAATGGCTGGGCCGAGACGAACCCGGCCGCGCACCTGAAGCCGCCGAAGCACAAGATCAAGCGGGCGCGACTGACCTGGGAGACGTGGCAGGCGATGCGAACGCTGGCCCACGCCGGCCCGCAGCGCTGGGTCGAATCGATGCTGCTGTTGGCGCTGGTGACCGGCCAGCGCCGCGCCGACCTGGCCAAGATGCGCTTCGATGACGTCGTGGATGGTCACTTGCGCATCGAGCAGCAGAAGCAAGCTGGCAAGGGCTACGGTGCACGGGTGGCCATCCCGCTGTCACTGCGCATGGAAGCCATCGGTATGACAGTGGGCGACGTGATCGAGCACTGCCGTGCCAGCGCCAAGCCTGGGGTCACGCTGCTGCGCAAGGCGAGCGGCGGCCCGATCGAGGAAAGCAGCCTGTCCGCGCGCTTTCACGAGCACATCGTGGCGGTGCTGGGTGATGGCGCTCACGGTCAATACGAGTGGCCCAGCCTGCACGAAGTGCGCAGCTTGTCGACCAGGCTTTACCACGCCCAGGGCGTCGACGTACAGACCCTGCTGGGCCACAAACATCCCGAGATGACTGAGGTCTACAAGGATGACCGCGGCTTGTCTGCTGCCGAGTGGAAGCGGGTGGTGGTGCCTGCGTCGGCCGCTCAGGCTCACACCCAATGATGGAGATCCAGATGCCTGAACCCACCACCAGCGGCAGCGTTGGCCTCATCGCAATCGCTGTTGCTCTGCTGGGGCCGGCGGCTGGTCCCTATGCCGTCATCGTGCTGTCGGCTCTGGCCGGTGCGCTGTGGGCGCTCTCGCGCAGCGAGACGGCTACCCGCACCCACGGCGCGCTGCTGCTGGCCCGCCTGGTGGCCACCGCCATCGTGCTGACCGGTACGGTGGCCTGGTGGCTGGAGAGCCAGTACAAGGTACCTGCGCACCAGCTGCTGGCACCGGTCGCATTCGGCATCGGGGCGGTGGGCGATGGCTGGCGTGCGGTGCTCGATGGCCTGGTGGCCAGGCTGAGCCGGGGCAAGGCGACTGGAGGTGGCCAATGATCACGGTCTGGATCGTGGCCTGCGGTGTGCTGGTCTACACCGGGTTTTGCCGCTTGGTGCGCACCAACGGCAGTACGCGGCTGCCCATCCGACTGGCCATCTATCTGCTCACCGTAGCTGCGCTCTGCAGCGCCGGGGCCACCTTGGTCTGGGGCTACCAACCCGGCTGGCCTGCTGCATTGCTGGCGTCAGGCATGGCAGTGGTGCAGGTCGTCACTTCGGTTTTGTGGCGCGACGGGGTTCCGGCGCCCTACAGGCACGGCGGCTGAGCCATGCTGCAGCGCCTTCGGCATGTCCCGCACACCAGCGGCTGGGAGTTGGTAGCCGCAGCTGGCCTGGTCGCGGTCACATTGGAAGACGAGGCCGAAGCGACTTGCCTGAGCCTGCGCGACCGGCACTGCACAGTGCACCTGGCGCTGGAGGTCGATGCGCTGGGTGGGCTGATCGCGGCGCTTCAGGACGCGCAGCAGCGGATGCTGGCCACCAAGGTACCGCCGGCTGCCTGATCGTTCAGCTAGGGCCAGATCCTGGTCTTGGCACCGGTCGACCTGAGCAGAGGTACGGCCAAGGACGATCGCGCCGCGTCACCGCGTGCGTCCAGCGCGCCTGATGGCTGCCACTGTCCTGGCCGTACCGGCAGTGTGCACAAGACAGCTTGATGACGGAACCCCCCACCGGCGGGCACCCGATCTGGGGATCAGGGCAGTCGCGGAGCGCTCGACGCAGGCCACCAGGGAAGCGTCCGGCCGTAGGGCAGGGCAGCCGGGTCGGCATCATCGTCGGCGCCGGGCTCACGCTCCCACAAGCAGCACCCGCCATCTGGGCCAGGCCTGAGTCGGCTGCAGCGCGGGTGCTTGCACAGCGCCGCGGTGCCGTGCGCCGTCAGGCCGTCGAAGCTGATGCACCACCTGCAGGGGGTGTAGGCGTAGGCCTGGGTGGGTTCGCCGTTCATGGCGCTAGGGTAGGTCGGCGGTGGCTCAGATCTTGCGCCTGGCCAGTTCGATCGGGGGCGTAGGTTTTGGCGTAGGTTGGACGGTCCAACCCCTAAGTTTCATAGGTAAACACAAGTGCTGCCATTGAGCTACGCCCGCGTCAACAGCGATTCTAGCAAGCTGCGCCCCGCATTCGCGGCGCAGGGGGCGGCGGCCCCGTAGTTCCCAGCGTGGCGCCGGAGCGGCCGCTGCGGCATCATGCCGGCACAGAGACCATGAACAATCCCATCCAACTGCTGTTCCTGGGCCGTGGCGTGCCCGACCTGTCGACCTCGGCCTACGGCCCCTTCGTTGTGCACCCGGTGGCCTCGCTGGCCGAGTTGGCGGCGGCGCTGGATCGGCAGGGCTACGACGGCATCGTGCTGCACCAGGCCGACGCCGACAGCCTGCCGGCGCTGGCCACCTGGCCCGGGTTGGCGCGGGCGGTGCTGGACGCCGCCGTGCTGGTGGTGGCACCCGAGCCTGGCGCCGCCGAGGCCCTGCGTCTGGTGCACCTGGGCGTGCAGGATGTGCTGCCGCAGCGTGAGGCCGATGCGCCGGTGCTGGCGCGTGCGCTGCGGCTGGCGGTGGAGCGCAAGCGGCTGGAGCGCGCCGCGCGCAAGGCCTATGCCACCGACCTGGCCACCGGCCTGCCCAACCATGCCCAGCTGATGGAACACATGTCGCACCTGCTGGCCCTGCGGGAGCGCGAGCCGGCGGCGATGGCCCTGCTGGCGCTGCGCATCGACGGCCTGGCCGCCACTGAGGCCCGGCTGGGCACCGAGGCGGCCAATGTGCTGCGCCGCAAGGTGGCGGTGCGCCTGCGCTCGGGCCTGCGTGCCAGCGACGTGGTGGCCTCGGTGGGGGTGGACACCTTTGCCGTGCTGCTGGCCTGGATCGACGACGCGGCCGATGGGGAGCGGGTGGCGGTCAAGCTGGCGCAGTCGCTGCAACGGCCGTTCACCGTGACCGGTCAGGACGTAGCCGTGGCCGTCGGCGTGGGCGTGGCCCAGTACCCGCTGCACGGCAAGGAGGCCGATGCCCTGCTGCGCCGCGCCCTGGGCCAAGCCGGCAGCGGCCAGGCCCAGGGCCGCGCCGGGCTCGGCCCACGCAGCGGCGGCGCGGCCAACGACGACTAGCGCCGACCGGCCCGTGGGCCGTGCAGGCCGTTGCTGCGCTGCGCAAACGGCCCAGGCCGACCTGGCGGACGCCGCGGCTCCGGCTCCGCCGCTACGCCGGCCTTGCTACCGGGCGGGGGCGTGCAAAGCGCGCAGGGGTGGGCGTTATTTCAGGATGTCGCCCAGGCAGAGGTACTTGATCTCAACATAGTCGTCCATGCCCTGGTGCGCGCCTTCGCGGCCCAGGCCCGACTGCTTGACGCCGCCAAACGGCACCTCGGCGGTGGAGATCAGGCCGGTGTTGATGCCCACCATGCCGTATTCCAGCGCCTCGCCGACCCGGAACACCCGGCCGATGTCGCGGCTGAAGAAGTAGCTGGCCAGGCCGAACTCGGTGGCGTTGGCCAGCGCGATGGCCTCGGCCTCGGTCTCGAAGCGGAACACCGGGGCCACGGGCCCGAAGGTCTCCTCGCGGGCACAGAGCATCTCCGATGTCACGTCGGCCAGCACGGTGGGGGTGTAGAAGCGCTCGCCGATGCGCTGGCCGCCGGCCACCACCCGCGCACCCTTGGCCAGCGCGTCGGCGACATGGCTTTCCACCTTGTCCACCGCCTGGTCGTCGATCAGCGGGCCCTGGTTGACACCGGCCTCGAAGCCGTTGCCGACCTTGATGCCCTGGCTCTTGGCCGCCAGCTTCTCGACGAACTGGTCGTAGACGCCGGCCTGCACGTAGAAGCGGTTGGCGCAGACGCAGGTCTGGCCGGCATTGCGGTATTTGCTGACCATGGCGCCGTCCACCGCCGAGTCGATGTCGGCGTCGTCGAAGACGATGAAAGGCGCGTTGCCGCCCAGCTCCAGGCTGATCTTCTTGACCGTGGGCGCACATTGCCGGGCCAGGATGCGGCCGACCTCGGTGGACCCGGTGAAGGACAGGTGGCGCACCACGTCGCTGCTGCACAGCACCTTGCCGATCTCGATCGACTGCTCGGCGTCGGCGGT
>Ga0208266_100072_pt1 | contig 55203 bp, 40 predicted proteins | sample LakWasMet67_HOW9_2_FD_183897 | JGI IMG/M metagenome (GOLD analysis project Ga0208266, IMG submission 183897) | Freshwater sediment methanotrophic microbial communities from Lake Washington under simulated oxygen tension - Sediment Metagenome... | ecosystem: Environmental > Aquatic > Freshwater >...
ATTTATAAAAGACACCGAAGAATTACTGAAGAGAAGGAGAAAAATAATACACCTCCAACAATACCAAATAACTAGCACAAATTAAACTTGTTCTAGTATAAATTAATATATCATGGAACAACGAAAAAAAATTATTTTAATTGGTGGTGGCTTTGCAGGATTGCATTTAGCGCAACAATTAAACAGTAGTGCATTTGATGTGTTATTAATTGATAAACAAAACCATCATCAATTTCAACCTTTATATTACCAAGTAGCAAGTGCTCGTTTAGAGCCTTCTAATATTTCTTTTCCATTTCGGAAAATTTTTCAAAAATCAAATAACATTCAAATTCGTTTAGCAGAAGTCACTAAAATAGTTTCATCGGAAAATAAAATTGAAACTAGCATTGGTGATTTTAACTACGATTATTTAGTGATTGCCACCGGCTGTAAAACTAACTTTTTTGGAAATGAGCAAATACAAAAACATGCTCTCTCAATGAAAACTACTGAAGAAGCGATTGAAATCAGAAACAATATTTTACTGAGTTTTGAAAAATACATTTCAGCTAAAGATCATGAAAAAGAAGCCTTATTAAATATTGTATTGGTTGGCGCAGGACCCACGGGTGTTGAATTAGCAGGCGCTTTCAGTGAAATGAAAAAAAATATTTTACCGAGAGATTATCCGCACATTGATTTTTCAAAATTGAAAGTGATGCTTTTAGACGGTAGTAAAAATACACTCAATAGCATGAGTGAAGAATCAAAACAAGCTTCGCGAAAGTACTTGGAAGAAATGGGTGTTATTATCAGAACAGAAACGGTTGTAACAAATTACGATGGACTAACCGCCACACTAAACACAGGTGAAACCATACTGACAAATAATTTAATTTGGGCGGCTGGTGTTACAGGAAATGTGATTGAAGGTATTAATCCGGAGAACATTATCCGCAATAGACACAACGTTGATAGATTCAATAAAATTAAAGACACACAAAATATTTATGCTATAGGCGACATTGCTTATATGGAAACGCCGTTATATCCAAATGGACATCCACAATTAGCAAACGTAGCGATTAATCAAGGAAAAAACTTAGCAGCTAATTTTTTAAATCTATTGAAAGGTAAAGCACAAAAAGAATATGAATACAAAGATTTAGGTTCGATGGCAACCATTGGAAAATATAGAGCTGTGGTAGATTTGCCATTTATTAAGTTTCAAGGATTTTTCGCTTGGTACATTTGGATGTTTTTACATCTGATGTTGATTCTAAGTGTACGCAATAAACTCTCTATCTTTTTTAATTGGGCTTGGAGTTATATCATGAAAGATTCTTCGTTACGATTAATTTTGAAATCGAAAAAAGTAAATTAGAATTGGAACGCAGATTAAACTGATAGAAAAGATTTTCCCAGATTTTTTGTTGGCAAAAGAAATAAACCACATAGTCACATAGCCATCCTATCATCATAATTAGTGAGTTAGGTTTATTAGTAACACATAGGAAGCTTCGCTTCCCAGCTATGTATACTTAACCTTACAAAATTTCACATGTAAAACTATGTGACTATGTGTTGCAAAACAATCAATAAGTTTGATGAATGGCATTCACACAATTAACACCATCCATCGCCGCACTCACAATACCACCAGCATAGCCAGCACCTTCGGCACAAGGATATAAATTTTTGATTTGCACATGTTGCAACGTGAATTTATCTCTTGGAATACGAACAGGTGTTGATGTGCGAGATTCAACGCCAACAATAATAGCTTCGTTGCTGACATAGCCACGCATTTTATTGTTAAATGCTTTAAAGCCTTGTTGCAAGGTTGTACCAATCATTTTACCTAACACATCATTCATTTGCACAGATTGTGTGCCTGGTTGGTAAGAACAATCTATTAGTCTTGAACTGACTTTATTATTCACAAAATCTTGTAAATTTTGTGCGGGAGCTGTTTGTGTTTTGCCTCCCATTTGCCATGCCTTATGTTCTATTTCTCTTTGTAATTGCAATCCTGCTAATGCACCATGTTTTTTGTAAGGTTCAAAATCTATTAATTCTAAGCCAACAACAATTCCACTGTTTGCGTACGGATTATTTCTTTTTGATGGACTCCAACCATTTGTGACAACTTCATCTTGCGCTGTAGCACAAGGCGCAATAATACCACCTGGACACATACAAAACGAATAAACACCGTGACCTTGAACCTGATGCACTAAACTATAAGATGAAGCTGGCAAATAATCCCGTTTAGAAACCACTTCATCGTGAGTGTTACAACTGTATTGAATTTTATCAATATACTCTTGTGGATGCTCCACGCGAACGCCTAAAGCAAAAGGCTTTGCTTCAATAGCAATTTTCTTTTTATCCAACAATTCATAAATATCTCTTGCCGAATGGCCCGTTGCTAAAATTAAATGGGAACAACGATGTTCGATTTCTTGCTTCTCGACTACGCTCGAAGTGACAAGTTTTTCTATTATAACAGATGATATGTTATCTCCACTATAATTAATATCAACTAGTTTAGAGTGAAAATGAATTTCGCCACCGTGCTTGATAATAGTTTCACGCATGTTAGAAATAATATTCGGCAATTTATTAGTTCCAATATGCGGATGTGCATCTACTAAAATCACATCATCGGCACCATGAAATACAAAGGTTTTTAAAATATGTTCTATATCGCCACGCTTACTCGAACGTGTATATAATTTTCCATCACTGTAAGTTCCTGCGCCACCTTCTCCAAAACAATAGTTACTTTCTGGATTAACAATATGCTCTTTGTTAATAGCAGCTAAATCTCTTCTTCTTTCCCTTACGTCTTTTCCTCTTTCAAACACTATTGGTTTAATACCAATTTCTAAACAACGCAAAGCCGCATATAAGCCTGCTGGTCCTGCGCCAATGATGGTAATTGTTTTTGGAGCACTCGACACATCATAATACTGAATTCCTAAATCATCATCTATGACTGGTTCATTAATCCAAACTGCTAATTTTAAATTAACTTTAATGTTTCGAGAACGCGCATCAATACTACGACGTAAAGGCTTGATAAAAAAAGTGTCGGCTGATTTTAAAGATAATTGCTCAGCAACTTCTTGTTTTAATAATTGCTCATCGAAAGCAATATGGGCCGCAATGGCTAAATTCAGTTCTTTTTTCATAATGCGGAAGATGTTTATTCTCCAAGTTAATGAGGTAAATGTACAAATTTTGAATAAAAGAAAAAAGCTCTTCTAAGTAATTAGAAGAGCTTAAACATATTTGATAATTTAAAAGAAACGGATTTATTGTTTAATAAATTTTAAAATCGATGAGCCTTTTTCATTATCAAGTTTAATAAAATAAACTCCGTTTGTTAGGTTCTCTGTTTTTAAAGTGATATCCTTTGTAGATATTTTTTCCTTTACCACTAATTCTCCTAAAGCGTTAATAACAGTAACTATCCTTTCGTCATCATTTGCTAGTACAATTGTTATAAAATCACGAGCTGGATTTGGATAAACTGTAAAGAATTCACTATTTGTTATTTCATCTATGCCTGTACAAGTGCTTACATTTTGCGTAAATGTTGTATTATTAGTACATCCATAACTATTAGTCCCACTAATAGAAAAAGTAGTAGTAGAAGTTGGTGAATAAGAAAAAAATGTATTTGCCCCAATTGATTGTCCATTATTTGCAAGCGTGTACGTATTTGCTCCGTATGTGTAAATATCAACATTTTGGCCAGCACAAACAGTTGTAACACCAGTAACAGCCGAAATAGATGGTTTTGGATTAATTGTATAAATAATAGCAGATTTTGTACTTGCTCCACAAGCACTATTATTTTGAGCATATATGGTTGTGGTGCTAACTGCATTACTTGGAAATGTATTTGCAGTTGTATACGTAGTGCCAGTTGCTAAAATAGACCCTGTACTTGTAGCGTGCCAAGTAATAGTGCCTGAGCCATTTGCTGTAAAAGATAAGTTAGTAGGATAACATAAAACAGCATTAGAAGTAACTGGTGCAGATGGCAATGTACACGGATTATATTTAGCTAAAAACATATCATAGGCATCCACACTTGTTAAATTATTAGTAAATGTTGGAGAAGAACTGAAATTAGCAGAACCATAATAAATACCAGTAACATAGACATTATTATTTGGATTAACGTTTAACGAACTAGTATAATCATTATTTGGTCCGCCAAAAGTAAAAGCATGTAAATAGCTACCGCCAGAATTATACTTTGCTATATAACAATCATAACCTCCTCTATTTGAAAAAGTAATAGTCCCTGTTCCATCAAAGCTTTGATTTGCTCCGTTAAAGTGCCCTGTCACATAAACATTTCCAGAAGCGTCTAAACCTAAATCGGACACAAATACATCCGCCGTTCCTGTTAATGTTTTTTGATATAATAACGTTCCAAAATTAGATGCATCTCGTTTACAAAAATAAGCTTGATTGGTTCCTCCATAAAACCCAGAAACATAAGCATCACTACCATTTACTATAATTTTTTTTCCTCCATCTGCAGAGGCTGTTCCAAATGTTTGAACCCATTGATATGTACCGCTCGGACTATATCTTGCAACAAATCCATCGCTACCTCCATTACTAATCATGCTAGCAGTTAAACCAGATGGGTCAAAATCAACAACGTCTGTGAACTTACCTGTTACATAACAATTGCCTGCTCCATCAACATCAACGGCTGCACCACCATCCGCAAAGCTGCCTCCAATATCATGAGCCCAAAATAAATTTAGCGATGAATTATAGCAAGCAACATAAATATCAGGTGAACTTCCATTACTTACTAAATTTGTGGTGCCTCCTGGATTAAAATTTGTCGTACCTGTGTTTTCTCCTGTTATAAATACAGCATTATTAAAATATTTAATACCAAAGCCATTTACATTTCCTAAAATTTGAATCGCATTTTGATATACTCCAGAGGTTGTATAATGAGCTACAAAAACTCCTTGAGCTCCTCCACTAAGAGTTGATGAAGAAGTGCTTGGATCAAAATCAACATTAAATCCGCTAAAATTACCAGTAACATAAATAGTATTACTCAGTTCATCAATCGTAATATCTCTAGCAACATCTTCAAAATTAATACCCGTGCCTATTTTAAAAGCCCACACGTAATTTCCATTTACATCATATTTGGCAACAAATGCATCATTGCCTGATGCTCCAGGGCCAGTGTTTGCCGTTAAATTTACTGTACCTGTGCCAGGGTCAAAATCAACCGTTCCTGCAAAAGCACCCACTGCATAAGTATTACCAGAAGCGTCCGTAATAATTTTATTAACGGTTTCTGCGCTTCCTGTTGTACCAATAGATTTTGAATAATTATGTTGAAGCGCTTGTGAATAAAGGCTTCCTAGACTTGTAGCGAATGATAATGCTAAAATGTAAATTTTTTTCATATGTAGATATTTATTGTTTTTTTAATTGTCACATGGTATACGCCATGTATCTTCTCCCGATAACTATCGGGATGTGTTTGTGCACTTTGGCACATGGCTATTTCATACTGTTTTATTTACAGGCTGCAAATAAATACCAAAATAAAACTTGTGCCAAAACAACCTTGTGAAGTGTAGATTTAATCTTGTGAAATGTTTTTTGAAAAGACGGTAGAGAATAGAGAGATTTAAGGGACAAAAGAGATAATGTAAAAATAAAAAAGCCCCGCTAATTGCTTAGCGAGGCTTTACTAAAACAGGCACATTAAAATAAACTTGTTTGTTGTTTTTTGTCATAGTGAATGAGGAACGAATGAAGCAATCTTAAACTAATGATGCATTGTTTGAGATTGCTTCGTGCCTCGCAATGACGAGCTTAATTTTTAATAAACTTCTTAATAGCTGAACTATTTTTACTTTCAATTTTTACAAAATAAATTCCGTTTGTTAAGTTACTTGTATTTAAAGTTGTATTACTTGAAGTTACTTTTTCTGTTAACACCATTTCTCCTAATGCGTTAATGATATAAATTGTTGTAGCTTCAACAGACTCAGCTACCAAACTAACAGTCATAAAATCATTAGCTGGGTTAGGATAGATACTAATTGTATTATTGTTATCAATTTCATTAATGCCAACTGGCCCACAGTTTACAACATCTTGATAAATTAAAAAGTTTTTTTGGCAAGTTCCACTTTGGCTAGCCGCCACATAAAAATAACCACTTACTGTAGGCGTGATAACAATTGAAGCACTAAGTGCTGGCGAGCCCACAAAAACAGGCGAAGCAGTATTAGAAAACCAAGTATAATTTGTTAATACGCTACCAACAGCCGTTAAAGTAGAAGACTGGCCCAAACATAATGTAGCCGGATAGGGAGTAGTGCTTGTTACTGTAATTGTTGGATCTGGGGCTACATTAATGGTAATTGTTTTAGTAGTAGAACACACTCCACCACTATAGCCTGTTAAAGCATAAGTAGCTGTTACTGTAGGATTTCCAACATAGTTAAACCCTGTAGAGCCATCATTCCATAAGTAGGAAGTAGCGCTAGAGTTTTGCGGATATATACTTACAAACCCTCCTGAACAAACAGTTGTATTATTAGCGGTTAAAGTAAAAGACGGATTAGTTCCTATATAACTTACACCAATGGTTTTAGTGCTAATACACCCTGCGCCATCAGTACCAGTAACAGTATATGTAGATGAAATATTTGCTGGAATAACGCCAACCGTATTTCCTGTTTGTGCAGTACTCCAGCTATAAGTTGTAGCTCCACTAGCTGTTAATGTAGATGCGATACCACTGCAAGATACAATAGCAGTAGGGGTAATTGCAATAGAAAGATTATTTGCAACAACACTTTGTGTTACTGTAGCTGTAGGAGAAAACGGACACAAAGCTGTGCCAATTAAAGTCATGTCGTAAGTTGTAGTTACTGTTGGAGAAACAGCAATAGTTGTCGTGCCTGTGCCATAATTCGTTCCACCTGCAAGTGGAAAAATTGTATATGCTCCATTTGTAGTTGCAACTAATGATGTTGTATTGCCTGCACATATAACTGGGTTTAAACTTGTAATTGATAATGTTGGAATAGCCTGTTGTATAAAAATATTTAGTCGGCTTGTATTTGTTACATTGTCATATATTGTTATTAAATCTAGTTTGCCGTCATTATTCAAATCAGCTATTGTTCCAGTAAACATTTGAGCAGTTGTAGTAGTTTCTGGTATTTGAGTTACTCCAAAAGTTGTTCCGTTATTATAGAATAAATTTATACTAGATGTTGATCCATAAAAAGTACAAGCTACATCAGGGTAAGTATCACCATTTAGATCTTTTACTTCAAAAGATGAACCGTTAATATTACCGCTTGTTATTGTAGCAGGAGCCGAATAACTACCTGTACTGGTTCCTAAAAGTCTTGTAAGAGTTCTTGTGCCACCAACGCCTAAAACAACCAAATCTTTTATGCCATCTGCATCTAAATCAGCCGATTTTATTAAAGTAGTGTTTAATGAACTTGCTGTGTAAGTGCCCGCTATTGTAAATGTTCCAGCACCATTCCCATGGTATTTTGTTACACTCACTCCTGGGCCAGCTGCAACAAAATCAATAAATGCATCACCATTAAAATTATCAAAACATGGTATATATTGTATTCCACTTATAATATTACTTGGCGCAGCAAAGTTTCCTGTTCCATTACCTAATCTAAACACTAAACGATTTGGCGAATATAATGTTTGAGCTACATCTAAATTACCATCATTATTAATATCAACAACTTCGATTTTATCTGTTGCCGTTGACGTTGAACTAATTGCAGCACCAAAAGTACCATCTCCTGCACCTAAATAAGTTTGTATTTTATACGAATTAAGTCCAGTGTCGTAATCCGATGATACGATGTCTTTATTTCCATCGTTGTTTACATCGCCTACTTTAACATCTATAGGACTACTACCAATATCTGCTGAAGTAACAAAGGTGCCTGTATTATTACCTAATCTTACCTCTATGCGATTTGCTCCATTATTTGCAGCTACAACATCTATCATACCGTCATTATTAAAATCACCAGTGGTAACTGCTTTGTAATCATTATTTGTCATACTTTGTGAAGTCCAAGTTGTTTTAGTCTTAAAGCAAGCCTTGTTTTGTGCCTGCGAGCTATTTACTATTAGTAACGAAGCGGCAAGTAATGTGTAAATTTTTTTCATGTTTTGATGTTTTTTTAATTATGTTGCAAATAAATACCAATAAAAAATGCTCGCCAAAACAACCTTGTGAAATGTAGATTTAAACTTGTGAAACGTTCACAAGAACACCTGTCAGGTTTAGTTAGCGGTTTGCTAAAAACCTGACAGGTGTTAAATCATAAAAAGCCCCGCTAATCGCTTAGCGAGGCTTTACCAAAACAGGCACATGAAAATAAACCTGTTTGCTATCTAATAATTACTGCTTAATAAATTTTTTAATAGTGGAACCATTTTTACTTTCCACTTTTATAAAATAAATTCCGTTTTTTAAGTTACTTGTATTTAAAGTTGTATTACTTGACGTTACTTTTTCAGTTAAAACAATTTCACCTAAAGCATTAATGATGTTCACTGTTGTAGCTTCAGCAACTTCGACAAGCTCAGTTACCGAAATAGTAATAAAATCATTAGCTGGATTAGGGTATATTGATAGTAAATTGTAATTAATTGCTTCATCAATACCAGTACAAGTGCTAACGCTTTGGGTAAAAACTGCATCTGTTATAAATGGGCAAATGTCATCAACTGAACTTGGACCTCCCCAAGCGCCCACTGAATAAGTAGTTGTGATGGTTGGAGTAATCGCAACTGTCGTTGAACCAGTTCCCAAAAACTGATTATTTAAAAATAAAGTATGTGCGCCATTCGTAGCTGACGTTAAAACTGCTGATTCGCCTAAGCAAATAATACTATTGCTACTCGTTAAAGTTAATGTTGGAACGGGTTGTTGTAAATAAATATTTAATTTTTCTTTGTAATTTGCAGTTCCTGTTTTAACAGCCAATAAATCTAATTTGCCATCTTGATTAAAATCAGCAAGTGTTGTAAAATCTCTATATAGTGTTGGGCTTGTTGCAAGTAATTGAGTTACTGGAAAAGTAGTAGTAGCTCCATCATTAAACAACAAAGTTAAATTAGGACCAGATCCGTAGTAATTACAAACTATATCTGGATACGCATCTCCATTTAACTCCCCTATGTTTACAGACCCAATTTTACCAGAAGCAACTCCTGCAAAAGCCGTAAAACTACCTGTACTTGTTCCTAAGAGACTGTTGCAATAATTAGTACCTGCACCTGAACTTAACACAACTATGTCTTTTAAACCATCTGCATTTAAATCGGCCGATTTTGCAAAAAAAGTATTACCAAATCCTACATTAAGTGCTGGATATGTTCCTACTAAAGTAAAGGCCCCCGTTCCATTACCATTATATTTACTAACATTAACGCCGCTGCCGCCAGCACTCACAAAATCAATAAATCCATCATTATTAAAGTCATCAAAACATGAGTATGAAATGCCGGATACTGTATTACTAGGTGCGGCAAAATTACCTGTTCCATTTCCTAATCTAAATACTAATCTTGATGGGGAAATTAATGTTTGCGCTACATCTAAGTTACCATCATTATTCACATCAACCACATAAATATTAGTCATAACTGAAGAAGTAGTAGTAATAGCAGCTCCAAAAGTTCCGTTCCCATTACCTAAATAAGTTACTATATTGTATAAACTCGCTCCATCCCAAAAAAGCGTTACAAGATCCTTGTTATTATCATTATTAACATCTGTTGCTATTATATCTAATACATTAGTGCTAATATCTTGTGAAGGTGTAAAGGTTCCTGTATTATTTCCCAACTTCACCTCCATATAATAAATTCCATTAGCAGCTGATGCAATATCCATGATGCCGTCGTTATTAAAATCAGCAGCGGTAACTTGGCCGTAATTTGTGCCAGAAAATGGTCCCCCGGAGGCAGCCGTCCATGTGTAATTTGGAACAATAACGGGTTTAAAACAAGCTTTGCTAACTTGAGCTTTCATGCCGCTTGATATTAAAAATGCAGCAGCAAGTAATGTGTAAATTTTTTTCATGTATTTTATTTTTTAAATTATGTTGCAAATAAAAACCAATAAAAAATTCTCGCCAAAACAACCTTGTGAAGTGTAGATTTAAACTTGTGAAATGTAATTTGAAGGGGCGGAAGAGTCCAGATAGCTATCGGGATAAGGGGACAATGAGATTAAAAAGATAGACAAATAAAGCAACATAAAAAAGCCCCGCTAATTGCTTAGCGAGGCTTTACCAAAACAGGCACATGAAAATAAACCTGTTGTTGTTTGCTAACTATTGTTTAATAAACTTCTTAATAGCTGAACTATTTTTACTTTCAATTTTTACAAAATAAATTCCGCTTGTTAAGTTACTTGTATTTAAAGTTGTGTTGCTCGACGTTGCTTGTTCAGTTAACACTATTTCCCCTAATGCGTTAATGATATAAATTGTTGTAGCTTCAACAGACTCAGCTAACAAACTAACAGTCATAAAATCATAAGCTGGGTTAGGATAGATTGACACTAAATTATTATTAGTTGCTTCTTCAATTCCTGTGCAAGTAGTAACCGATTGTGTGTATGTAGCTGAATAGTTACAGCCATATCCGGCCTGATCTTGACCTGAAATTGTATAAGTAGTTGTTACAGTTGGCGTAATGGTAGTAGTATTACCAAACACTGGTGCGTTTGACCAAGCCAAGTTTGCAGGTGTGCCAGCCACAGAAGCTGTTAATATAGCACTTTGACCAGAACAAATTGGATTTGCAGAAGAAGACGAAATAGTAATTGTATTAGATAAAACGTTGTAAACTATCGGGGTTTGTGTTCTTGTGCAGCCCGTTAGAGTATTAGTGTATACAAAATTTAATGTTTGAGTTGTTGCAGCAGCATACGTATAGTTTGAAAATTGATCTTGCGTAGCCGGAATGCCGTTAACAGCAACTGTAACAGTATTTATAACAAAACCAATATTTGTTACTGCATTTGGGCAGTATGGTTGATTTTGTATATTTATTGAACTATTAGGCAGTGGATTAACCGTTACTGTAACATTTTTAGTAGAAGAACAAACACCATTACTTCCGGTAACCACGTATGTAGTATTGGTAGTTGGAGATACCACTGCCGAACCACCACCGCTGTAAGTGTAAGACGTAGCACCAGATGGATTAATTGTAAACGAAGATCCAGAACAAATGGTTCCATTGCTTGCAGTAATTGTTGGATTTGAACTAACATTAACAGTTGCGCTTACTGGTAAAGGATTTAAACAACCTTGTGCTGATGTTCCGTTTATGGTGTAAACAGTTGTTGACGTTGGATAAAGACTAGATACCCCACCAGTAGAAGTGTAGGTGGTTACTCCATTACTAACCGTATAGGACGCTGCGCCAGAAAGAGTAAGATTCACACCAGTTCCTGTTATACAAATAGCTCCATTATTTGATAATAGTGCCGTTACTGTTGGTGTTGAATTAATAACAAAAGAGATTGGCGTTCTACCAGTACTAGTTCCGCAAGCCTCTGTATTATCTGTGTAATAAGTGTAATTGCCACTTGCTAAAATAGGTGTAGTATATACACTGCCTGTTGCTATTGATGTTGTTCCAGTTGGAGTAGTATACCACTTTACAGTACCCGACGCCGTTACAGATAAAGTTAAAGGTGTGCCGCTACATAACGTTAAATTGGCTTGTGGTGTAATATTTACAGGTGCATTTGCTACACACGTATTTGTGTTTACTTGTCCTGGGTTAGTTAAATTACGCAAACTATCAATTTGTGTAACACTTAACACAGCATTTACAGCAAAAATATCATCCATTGCCGTAGGCCATTGACTACCTGAAAAAGAAATTATACTCGAAGTAAATGGACTTCCCAACTGTAAGTTACCTGTTCCATTTAATATTCCTGCGTTTGAAGTTGATGTAGAAAACTGAACACCATTAATATAATTTTTTAATATACCACCAGTAGCTGGGTCAAGCACAGCAGCGTAATGAAACCAATCACCTACTGCTATATTTGAATAAGTTGGGTTAGAATATGGAATGGTTGATTTAGGAGCATTAGCTGCTATTGGTGCATTTTGATAAGATTGATCGCCAACATATACGACAGAATAATTATTATCTAAACTATACATAGCATATGTTCCTAAAGCAGCAGGTTTTTTAAACCAACCAGTAAAAGTAAACTTTGGCGACGCGATAAAATTAGACACCGTACCACAATTTATATCAGGTGCTGTATATGCTTGATTAGCATTCCCAAATCTATCAGTAGTTAGTGAACCTGCGGATAATGTGCCTGTATTATTTGCTCCTAAATCGTTTACTGTTGTTCCAGCATTAAAACTGTATTTTAACCAAACAGTGGGCGCAACGGGGTTTGGTAAGTTACGCAAACTGTCAATCTGAGTAACAGATAACGACCTGTTTACCATAAATATATCGTCTAATTTTCCTTGCCATCCCTGCCCTGTAGACATAGCAGCGGGCACATTACCAATTAAAAAAGGCAACGTTCCACCAGTTGTACCTGCTGAACCTTGGCTGTATTGCACTCCATTAATATAAGTTTTCATACTATTGGTAGTGGTATTAATAACCAATGCAAAATGAAACCAAGTGCCAGTTGCTATACTTGTATAATTAGTTGCATTAGTTGGGGCGCCAGTAAATTGAGTACCACTATAACCATATAATTGAGTAGCATCATTATAAGTTCTAGCTCTAATACTACCTGCAGCATCAGGTTTACAAAACATTTCTCTTATAACCGTGTTAGCTGGTTTCTGATACCAACCGGTAATGGTTAAGTTTGCAGTATTATTCATGATGGTAATGTTACCGCAATCAATTTTAGATGTGCCTGTAGTGCCAAAATCATAAGCTTTATTAGCATTTCCAAATCTATCGGTAGTTAAAACTGCTCCGGTTACGGTTCCGTGATTTACGGCCGCAACATCATTATTGGCGTTACCAGAATTAAACGTGTATTTATGCCACGTTTGGCCGCTTGCAAAGCCACATCCTAAAAAAATGGCTACACCTAAAGAGTAAATTTTTGTTTTCATGTTTTATGTTTTTATAATTATGAAACAAATAAATACCAATAAAAAATGTTTGCCAAAACAACCTTGTGAAATGTAGATTTAAACTTGTGAAATGTAATTTGAAGGGACGGAAGAGTCCAGATAGTTATCGGGATAAGGAACAAAAGGAATTAAAAAGATAGACAAATGATGCAAAATAGAAAAGCCCCATTAGCATTGCTAAAAGGGCTTTTTAAATACTTTAAATAAAATTATTTTAATACGTCCTTAAATTGTAAAGCGTTATCTCTTGAAATTCTTCCAAGATAAAGTGTACCAGTTGCTTTTAACTCTCCATTAAATTTACTTCCGTCCCACACGTCAAAAGCATGCTCTTCTTCTATTGTTATGCATGTATAATTATAAGTTCCTTTATCATCGTTTGCTGGTGATTCATAAATACAAATAGCAAATATTCTTCTTTTTGTAATAAAATCATCATAAGTTCCTTTTACAGTTTTCTTTTCCTTTATCATTTTCCAATCATTTGTTGGACTTACTTGTTTTAACATATCTGGTATACCAAAATAACAATAAATTATTTTATCGTTTCCAATCCTTGTTTGGCAAAGCTCTTGCAATTTAGCTTGATTACATGGGTTTATTTTGGTTGGGGCAGGCAATTTTCTACTAGCAGCTAACTCAGATTGTTTTTTATCTTCTTCGGCTTTCTTAGCGGCATTTACAGCATCATTCGCTTTAATAAAATCTGCTAATGTAGTTTCCAACTTTTTGTAATTTTCGCATTTATCATCTTTTTGAATTTCTTTAATAAATTCTTTATTAGTAGAAAAAACTTCGATAGTATTTATATTTTTCATTTCACAAGTCTGGCCTTGGAAATACACTTTAAAAAACACATCGTCTTGTATTTTAATAATGGTATTATGAAAATCACCATCATTAAAAACGGGTTGTTTCATACCAGCTAGATCAATTTTTTTATAAGTTTTGTCTGGGTCTCCTCCATACTTAGAGGTTCCTTTCCAGGCTAAGTTGTTTTCATCCACTACGGAAAAACTTTGGCTAACAAGAACTTCTTTTGCTTTTTCTTGTTTTCCAATATTTTCATAATAATAATAATAAGCTCCTTTTGGCGTTGCAGCATTTTCGAGTTTATCTTTCATTTTACCAAGTAAACCTTGGGCTTTTACATTTGTGCTTAAACTTACAATAGCTATTGATGCTATTAAACAAACTTTTTTCATAAATACTTTTTTAGATTAATATGCTGCAAATAAAAACCTATAAAAATCTCTTACCAAAACAACCTTGTGAAGAGTAGGTTTAAACTTGTGAAATGCTTTTTGAGGGGACGGAAGAGACGTTAGAGAATTAAGAGACAAAAGTGAATAAAAAATTTAAAATAAAAACAAGACTAATACACTATTTTAAACTATATAAATATTTTACACAGTTTCCTAAAACCTACAATATCAATTTTTCAAATTCAGTTTTTAAGTTGCGAGATACTGGAATAGGTTCTTTGATGGTTTTTAAATACACCAACAAGTCTGCTTTGGTATAACGCTCAATATAGTTAGTATTAGTAATATATGAACGATGTGGTTTGAAAAAATGTTTTTCCAATAATTTCTCCGAAATCTCTTTTAAAGTGTTGGACACCAATAAACATGTGCCGTTGTTCAAATGTACGTTGCAGTATATATTTTCGGCTTTTAATAAAACAATATCCGATATTAAAACAAACACTATTTCACGTCCAACTTTAAAAGCTATATGTTGCGATTTTTGCATAAGTTACAAAACACAAAATAAATTGTTTCAAAACAAAAAATACCTTGTGAAATGTAGTTTTAAACTTGTGAAATGTGAGTATATTAGTGGTTTAAAAGTATTCTTGTGAAAAAAATATTATTTACATTACTATCTATATTATCCATTCATACAATCTATGCTCAAAATCAAAAAGATAGCTTATTAAAGCTTTTAAAAAAACATCCGCAGCAAGACACAATAAGATGCAACTTATTAAATGCACTAATTGAAGCTGAGGGCGATGACGCCATCTGGCCAAAGTATAATGATGAGTTAACTACTATTTCAAACATTAACCTTATAAAATATAAGAACAATGCTGTTTTACAACAGTATTATTTAAAAACTAAATGCCTTGCATTAAACAATGAAGGATATAAAAATATACAAATTGGGAATATTAAAGAAGCTTTAAATAATATAAAAACTGGGATTTTAATTGCAAAAAAAAACAAGCTATTAAATGAACTGAGCTTGCTTTATAATAATTTAGCTGATTATTATTTGAATGTAGATAGCCTTGATTTAATGCAAAATTATACCGAAAAAGCATTTGAAATAGCAGTAAATACAAAAAATTTTGAAAGTCAAGTTAGCTTATTAGGAAATTTAGCTTTTTGTTATAAGTTAAAAAACAACACTCCAAAATTTATTGAGCTAACAAATAAATCAATTGCATTATCAAAAACAATCAATAAAAACGAATTAGCCGCAAGTGCTTTGTATAGTTTAGGCGAACATTACAGCACTGTTAATAATGTTAAAGAAGCAGCAGAATGTTTTATAAGTGCACTGAAATATGCCGAAAAAGATAATGATAAAATTACAATGGCATTTTGCAATGATGCATTAGGATCCCTCTATAAACAAATTGCGGATTACGATAAAGCTGAATATTACTCGTTAAAAGCACTAGATTTAGGAAAACAAATAAATGATAAAAAACGAATTGCACATCAATTAGTTTCCATTGGCTTGGTTAAATATGAGAAGCTTGTAAAATTTAAAAGCCAAAAAGTTATTTTAAATTATGATTCATTAGAAAAAAACATTAAGGAGTTGTATCAAAATTCTATTCAAATTTATAATCAAATAGATTTTGAAAGTGGTAAGTCTTACGCGTACACAAAATTTGCAGATTTCTTATATTATCTATCAAGGAAAAAAGTAAACAATGAAATTAGTATAAATGATAGTATACATAACAAAGCAGCTTATTATTATACAGAAGCTTTAAAAATTGATGAAGAGTTGGAAAATTATCAATTTATAGCTGAAGACTTAAATGGCCTAGCTAATATAAGTTTAGATAAAAAAAATTACAACCAAGCACTTAATTATGGCCTAAGCAGTTTAGAAGCCTCTAAAAAAAGCAATTTGCCAAAAAACATTCTAAACTCTGCCCGATGTTTAACTAAAGTTTACAAAGCTTTAAATAAGCCAAAAGAGGCGTTACAAATGCTAGAAATGTATAGTCGAATGAATGACACTATCTATACAATTGAAAATAAAACTCAAATTATTAAAGCTGAATATAAGTACGAAACTGAAAAAAAGGAAGCTGCCATTAAGGAACTTGAGCAACAAAATCAAATTACGACATTGCAATCCAAACAAAAAAGCATTATACTATATAGTGTTATCGCATTAGTTATTGCTATTACTTTGTTGAGTTATTTTTTATTTACACGATATAAAACAAAGAAACAAAACGAATTACTTAAGACAAAATTAGAAGATGCAGAACTACTATTGATAGAAAAGCAAAAAGCTTCAGAGAGTGAAATAAAAGCAATCAAAAGCCAAATGAATCCTCACTTTTTCTATAATGCGCTTAATAGTATACAAGGTTATATTTATAGTGGCGATAAAGAAAATGCTGCTAAATCACTTGGTTTGTTTAGTGACTTGAGTCGTTCCGTTTTAGAGAGCAGCCGAAATACCGAAATTAGTTTACACGACGAAGTAGAATTGTTGGAAAATTATTTAAAACTGGAAACCATGCGTTTACCAAAAATAAAATATACTATTCAAACATCTGAAAATATAAATTTACATGATGTTCATATACCAGCCATGATACTACAACCTTTAGTTGAAAATGCTATCAAACATGGTTTAGCTAATAAACAAGGGGACGGTACTTTAAACGTTACTATTCAAGAAAATAATAATAAATTAATTATTGACATTGAAGATGATGGTATTGGACGCGATGCCGCTGCTGAAATTGGCAAACGGATGATAAAAAAATCGGCATCTTTTAGTACTGAGGCAAACATAAGTCGTATTGAATTATTAAATGCCAATAAAACCGAAAAAATAACTCAAAACATTGTTGATAAAAAAGACAATAACGGTAATGCAACCGGAACCATTGTTAAACTTGTAATACCAATTGAACTATATGATTAAATGTGTGATTATTGAAGACGAGCCACAAGCAGTTACATTACTTAAAAATATACTAGCATCAAAATTTCCAAACGTTGAGGTACTAGCTGATTTTGATAAAATTAGTATAGCGGCAAGCTATATTAAACAACATAAACCAAATTTTGTTTTTTTAGATGTACAATTAAATGGCGAATTGGGTATTGATATTGCTAACCATTTAACTAAAGAGGAATTAGATTTTGAAATTATATTTACAACGGCTTATGGCGGATTTGCATTAGAAGCCTTCGCACTAAGCGCTGTTGATTATGTACTCAAACCAATTAACGAAGAGCGTTTAATTGAAGCTGTAAATCGTGTTTTAAAAAAACATCAAGTATCGTTAGAACAATTAAAGATTTTACAAGAAGTGTCTACAACGGATAAAATTGAAAAAATTGTTTTATCGATGAATGAGAAAAAAATAATTGTAAACGTTAATGACATTATTTTTTTAAAGGCTGATAATGTATATACTGAATTCTATTTGAACAATGGTATAAAGCATGTGGTTTCAAAACCATTAAAGGAATATGAACTATTATTGAGTCAAACAACGTTTTATAAACCACATCGTTCATATATCATCAATACCTCAGCTGTAAAAGCATATCAAAAAGCTGCTGGTGAAATTGAAATGAACAATAATTTTAAAGTCAATCTTTCAAGGGAAAAGAAAAAAGAATTTGAAGACATTTACTTAAAATAAAAAGCTATTTAGTGTTTAATTATTTTTTTTGTAACCCCATTAGTTCTAATCAAATAAACACCACTTTGTAAGTTAGATATATCAATAGTTTGATTAGTATCAATAACTGGTTGAGTTAATACAATTTTGCCTACTACATCAGTAATTGTAATTGTTGAATTAGCTTTTAAGTTTGCTATTTCAATATGCAACATGTCTCGCACTGGGTTTGGATAAAGTTTAATTTCTGTATTGTTTATATTTTCATTAACAAATGTAGATGTGCCTTGGGTCCATTTAAGTATGTAGGAACCAATGTTAGGGTATAATGCATTTGAGGTAAATGTAAAAGGATCGCAATTAGCATTTCCTAAAGCATAACCAGCAATGTAAATATCGTTATTTGGTAAAACAAACGTATTATTAGGCATTGCATTTTCGGCACGTACCTTCCAATTAATAGTGCCGCTATTTGAGTAAGATATAATTGTATCTTTTATGTTACTAATATTATTTCCAAGGTTATCTGTGTATACTGTATTGTAATCTTTTTTTACGCCATAAACCCATTGTAAGTTAGCATTGCCATCTAGTTTTTGAATCATTTTTCCAAAATTAGAAAAGTGAGTATTTACAGTATAGGTAACTGTAGGGCTTGGGTCAGCATCTGTGGTTGCACCTGCACAATCAATAGTACAAAGTATATTTGATAAATCGCTACTTGCACTGGCTTTTGTAATTTCTACATTACTCCCGCCCGAAATACCCTTTGCCCATAAAAAATTTCCGCTCGAATTGTATTTTGCATAAAAGCTACTAACTGCATAATTTACTAATCCAGGTATGTTATAAGTACTTGCCGAGGGGTCAAAATCAGTGCCATCCATTGTTTTACCAAGTAGTAAAATATTGTTATTGGCATCCGTAAAAATAAAACGTCCTTCTTGTGCAATTGTGCCGTTTGTAGGCAACATTTTAGACCAAATATAATTACCTACCGAATTATATTTTGCTATATAAATACCACCTAACATAGATGGCGTAGCCGTTGCCGCACTTGGGTCAAAATCAATAAAACCGGGCGAATAATTAGGAGTAAAACCTGTTATTAAAATATCATTATTGCTATCAATAGTTACTGCTTTTACTAAGTCATTATTTGAAGCACCCTTGCCTCCAATAGAAAATGCCCATTGATATACTCCGCTATCATTATACCTTGCTAAAAAAATATCCGAATTATCTATTTCGCAAGTTAAAGTAGCTACTGCTAAGCTAGGATCAAAATCTGCATTATCTAAAAAAATCCCTGTTATAATATAATCGTTATTTGTAGCAACTTTAATGTCAATGGCATTTTGTTGAGAAACAGATGAATTGCTATTTCCAAAGTTTTTAGCCCATAAAAAAACACCATTAGCATCGTTTTTTTGCATGTACATGGCGCCATCTGCTGCATTTAATGTATAAGTGTTACTTGTAGGGTCAAAATCTTTAACGCCGCTAAAGCTGCCAATTGAAATAAAATCTCCGTTGTTATCTCTAACAGTTGTGTTTATTGAACGTGTTAAATAATTACTCCATGAGTAACTAAGATTTTGCGCATTTGTTAATATTGCTAAGCCTAATGCAAAGACTGATAGTAAAAGTTTTTTCATGTTAATTGATTTATTTTCCGCTAAATTAATCTACAATTAAGGTGTAGATTACGATATTTTACAAAAAGGGTATTCTATTTATGTAGCATAAATAAAGGCTCTCATAAAATGAAAGCCTTTATTTAGACTATTTTTTTACTCTTTAATAAACTTAGTAATGCTATTGTTTACTTTTATAAAATACACGCCGGCATTTAATGTAGCTACATCTACTATTAATTCTTTTTCCGATGTTTTACTTGTGTAAACAGTTTTACCAATTATATCAGTAATTGTAATTGTATTTAACTCTTTTGTTGATTTTAAATGCAACTGATTTTTTGCTGGATTTGGGAAAACACTTAAGTTATAGTTGTCTGATTGTTCTGCTATATCAGTACAAGCGGATACGTTCACATAAAAGGCCGCTGGTATCATAGATTTTTCACAACTATTAGCATATGCATAAAACGTATAAGTTGCAGCTGATAGGTTAGTGGTTTCAATAGCCAAATTGTTAGAATATGTTCCCGTTATTGTATATGTTCCTGGGGTGTTAGCAATGATATTATTACCTGCGTCTTGCCACTGAATATTTTCAAAATTTACTCCAAAAGCACTAATAGTTGTATTTGTACCTACACATACATTAATAGTTTGACTAGTTTGATTAAAAGCATTTACCGGTGTGCCAGGCAATTGGCACCTTGTATATTTTGCTACAAAGCTTGCATAGTTTGACGGCTCATTTAAAAATGAAGTTCCGCTATTTAAATCAAAATCTACATTGCTATCATAAAATGCACCTCCTAAATAGAATGTTGTTGCGGAAACACCAAAGTTAGTTACAGTCATTGCGGTTGTATATTCGAAGTTATTATCATTGTTGCCAAAAGTATAGGCAAAAATTAAACTATCGGTTACAACATTATAATTTGCAAAAAATAAATCTACATTATTTCCACTACTGTTAGTAGTTAACATTCGTGTACCAGATGTAAGATCTGCGTCAAACTGCCCTGCAATTGTTCCGTAAACTACCATTCCATCCTTGTTCATACCACCGCCATCATATTCAACTTTGCTTATTGATTCATACTGCATAGCGCCACCAGTGCCACCAAACTGGTGTAACTTTATAAAATTTCCAGTATTTGGATGAAACTTTGCTACAAATCCATCATAGGTTCCATTGCTTGTATATGTTGTTGCATTAGTTCCTGAGCCAACAGACATGTTTCCACTAAAACTACCAGCTACTGTAATATAAAAGTCGTTTGGCGTAAATACAAGCCCATCTATGTAATTAATGTCTGTTGGTGTATCATTCGCATTATTAGTTCCAAAAGAAGTTACCCAACCTAACGTACAAAATGTAGAAAGATTCAATACAAAAATATCGTTCCCTCCATTAGAGGTTTTAGTATTAGTTGTTGCGCTCGGATCAAAATCTATCGAGCCTCTAAAAGAACCTAATATAAAGGCTCCATTATTGCCAGGTGCTGTAACCATATCTGTTACAACATTATAATCTGCTCCATTAAGAAAATAGTTGTAACCCGTATATGTACCATCTATAATACTATACCTTCCAACAAAAAAATGATCAGTTAAAAAGTTAGTAGGTAAAATAGTGCTTGTAGGTGATGCTTGGTCATATTTTAGTTCCTCTCTAAATTCAACTCCTACAAAAAACTCGGTGTTTGTTACTGCAACAATACACTTTCCGTTTTCTGTGCCAGCGCCAGCGCCAATTTTTTTATAAAATTGATTATTACCAGTGGACGCTTGATAGCCAGCAATAAAAGCATCTGTTCCAAATTGTGGATTATTATAAGTTGTTAAATTAAGTGTATTAGTGCCTGTTACATCAAAATTGCATACGTACTCGAAATCACCTGTAGCTAAAACTGTTGACTTATCCCAACTCATTGCTAATTTTGTTACGTTATCATTCCCAGTGCCTCCAATTTGTTTTATCCATTGTAAATCTCCAAAACTGTTATACTTGGCAATAAATCCATCTGTTGATTCAATTGCTGTGTAGGTTGCAATTGTTGCATTCATGTCAAAATCTGCAATACCAGTAAAACTACCAGCAACAAATAAATTTCCTGAGTTGTCTGTTATCATGTCAGTTACGTTTGCCGATGATCCAGCTAATTTTTTTGCCCAACTTAAATTTGCTTGAGTTTGCGAGTTCACATTATTTATAAGAAATAATGTTGCTAATGATAGCAATATTCTTTTCATAATTTCCGTTGTTTAGTTAATCTGTTTTACTCCTTAATTATTTTTTTAGTAATGCCATTAGTGGTAATAAAATATACACCACCATTTAATGTAGAAAAATCAATCCTTGCATCATCATCATTAGTTGATAACGATAAAACAGTTTTGCCTAAAACATCAGTCACAGTAATTTTATTTAAAGAAATTGATGAGCGAATAGTTATAAAATTTTGTGCTGGGTTTGGGTAAACATTAAACTGACTTTTTAATTCATTGGATGTGATCCCAGTTGTTAACGAACAATCCGATGAACCTGCCACATCACCAGTTATAGTCCACGATTTTGCTCCTATCAAATTTGCACGAGCAGAAACGGCATTTGTGCCATAACTCAAATCATCAAAAGTCATTGATAAGCCATTTGGGGTTAAAGTATTAGAATTCCAGCCAATAAGGGTTGAAGAATAATTATCACAGTCCATTCCACAGTAATACAACATAAAATTTAAATTAGCCCCATTTTTAAAAGTCCACGACCCAATGTTTTGATTAAAATTACCTGGATTATTACTGTCAAAATAAAACATAGCTCCTAAATCATTAACATTAGAAACATCCCAATTACCAATATTTTGATTAAAGCTTCTTGCTCCGGAAAACATAGATTGCATACTTGTTACATTGGATGTGTTCCAATTACTTAATGATTGATTAAAATTTACAGCATCAACAAACATACCAGTCATATCGGTTACATTATTAGTACTCCATGTATTTAATGGCTGGTTAAAGTTTGTAGCTTTATAAAACATATTGTTCAGGTTGGTAACACTATTGGTGTTAAAAGCACTTAGGGGTTGATTAAAATTAGTAGCTTCACTGAACATATAGCTCATGTCGGTAACATTAGTAGTATTAAAAGTGTTTAATGATTGATTAAAATTAGTAGCTCCGGAAAACATATAGCCCATATTTGTAGCATTACTTGTACTAAAGTTAGTAAGAGGCTGATTAAACAAAGTTGCATAACTAAACATACTTCTAAAATTGGTTCCATTAGTTGTTACCCAATTATTGAGCGGTTGATTAAATGCAAAGCAATATTCAAATACGCCAAAAAAATTAGTTACATTTGACGTATTCCAAGAGGACACATTTTGATTAAATAGTAAACAATTACTGAATACCCCTGCCATATTGGTTACATTAGAAGTATTCCAACTATTTATGTTTACTGGCCCATTTAATTTATGGCAACTAGCAAACATTCTTTCCATATTAAATACATTACTTAAGTTAGGAATATCTGTTGCCGTAACATTTAAATTAATACAGCCAGCAAATGCAAATTCCATTGTAATCCATTGTGCACTGCCCCATTGTTTTATCTCTATCAAATCAGGTTTACTTGGACTATTTATCATTTTAAACGAACTTAAGTTGGTGGGTGCCATTTGCAGTGTAATAGTATTGTTTGCTGGGCAAGTTACAGGAATGGTAACCATACCAGAAAGACCACTTGGCGTCATGCTTGCTCCCGTATTTCCTGAGGGCATTGCTGTCCAAGTATAATTAATAGCTGGGCTCGAAAATTGTTGATATTGAATGCTTGTTATAGCAGTTGTAGATGTCCAAACTGTAATAAAGTTAGATTGCGCATTGGTTAATGTTGCTAAAGTTAATGCCAAAGCTGATAGTAAAAGTTTTTTCATGATTTTTAGTTTTATAATTCAAATGTAAAATAAGTTACCCTGTTGTTTTTTAATACTATATAAGTTGTGTTTTCATTTACATGAAATGTAGGTTTGGCTTCATAAACCGTATCGATTTGTGTGTAAATTTTATTTAATAAGATAAAACAGTGCTATTAATTCTTTATAAACACATAGTATACGGTATTCAAAGGAGAAATATTGATTAAAAGCATTTGCCCATCTTCAAATTTTAAATCGTATTCATTTGGCTGCCCGTTTATTTCCATTATTATTTTTTCGCCTGCAAGTTCATATCTACCACTTCCAGTGCCACCTGGGCTTGATGCAGATTTTGGTAAAGTAATAGCAATAGTGCCGTCTTTTTTAAATACCCAGATACTACCTTTATAAGCATCATTGTATTGTTGCTCTTGTTGACCTATTTGTCCCTTTAAAGCTTCATTTTCTGTAGTAACAATTACGCCATCTACTTTCCAAGTGCCTTCCATAGCTTTGGTATCTTTACTTGATTTACCGCTGCCTAACTTAGTTGTACCAGACTCAGCTTTTTTGCTAGGATTATCTGCTCCTTGCATTGCAGTTTGCTTAGCTTTATTTTTTAACATACCGCCAATATTTTGAGCGTTACTTACATTGGTATATAAACATACAAATGCTATTGATAAAATTAGTTTTTTCATCTCTCATATATTTTTAAATAATTATTTTGTCTTACTGCAATCAATTGGTGTTAAGTCACCATTTGCCCAATGGTAAACTTTTTTACCAGCATAATTTTCAGTTTGAGAACCAACAGTATAAGCATTATCCATGCGCACAACTATTGTTTCAATAGCACATTCGCCTTTTGGCGTTTTCATAACAGCAACTATGTTCATATCTCGGGCAACTAATGTATTAAGCTGTAAGTTACTTAGAGGCTTAATCACGTTACTCCATTCGCTGATAGGATATACAGATACAATTGTTTCTTTCCAGCCAAACGCTTTAGCTCTGGATTGAGCCGCATTCAATAAATCTGCATTGCTAGGTTCTTCCTTAAAACCTGTTACTTTTTCAGGCATTTTAGCATTTGCTGCATAGCCACCAACAATCAATGGGCATTTTAAATCACTCTGTCTTTTTAACTCTTTAACAATGGCATCATTTGTCCATTTACTGGCATCTTTTCCGTTTTTTACCAATAAATTAAATGTGATGTAATTCCATTGATTTGGATTTTCTTCGCCATTAATTGTTGAGCCTCCTTCACAGGTAGTAACACCATTTTTAGGGCTCACTAACTTATGAAATACGAATACGCCAGGCTCCAATAAACTCAAATACTCTAATGACACACCATTTTTTGCTGGTTTACTTTCATATTGAATACTATCGGTATACCTTGCACTTTGATAACCAGCGTTCCTCGTTGAATTTTCATAGCCAAAATATATGCCTTTAGCTGCCATTTTTTTACTTACTTCATGATAAGTTTCGTTATCATCGGATACAGGAACAAAATCGTAAGGTTTATAATAATCATTATTCGCATTGTGCTTTAACTTTAAATATAGACCATCACTACTTAACTCTATTGCAAACTTCTGAATTGTTTTATCCAATTTGTTATCTTGTAAAAAAGCAATTGGTTTTTGAGCAATATATATACCATTAATACCAACCTTATCTGCGGCAAAAGTCATTCCATCAATCTTGGTGTTGTCAATATCTTTCTGACCTTCTTTTTTAGAGGCAACTGGGAAACCATTCCAGTCGGTATCACCTCCACCAAAACCTGAAGTTCCCGCTTGTCCTACTTTGTCTTTCAATTTCCCTAATAAACCTTGAGCATTTGCTTGATTAGTAGATGCACAAACCAAAGTGGCAGTTGCTAAAGCAATAATTGTTTTTTTCATGTTAAACATTTTTAATTTTACAATACAAAAATGCTTGTTTATAAAATCTAAGTAGTTATCACTTTATGATACAAGCTATTTATGATACGAACTGTTATATTTGTTTCATAAACGGGAAACATAAATACATCTGTTTCTATATATTTATATCATAATTGTAAATAAAATGAACTGTATAATTGTAGATGATGAAGAATCTGCGCGCTCTATTTTAAAAAAAATAATCACAGAAAACTGCACTGATATTACTATTTGTGATGCAGTGGGCGACGTTACATCAGCTGTAAAAAGCATCAATAAATATAAACCAGATTTAGTTTTTTTAGATATTGAAATGCCTAATCAAAATGGATTTGCATTGTTTGACTATTTTGATAACCCTTCATTTGAAACCATATTTTGTACTGCTTATAGCGAATATGCCCTTAAGGCATTTGAAGTGAGTGCAGTAGATTACATTTTAAAACCTGTAAGCATTAGCAAAATTGTGGGGGCTATTGAAAAGGCTGTAAAAATTGCTGGTCAAAACCAAATAATTAACAGAGTAAATGCACTTAAAGAGAATATAAGAAATAATAATTTACAAAAGATTGCATTACCTATGAATGATGGATTAATCTTTGTGAAATTAGAAGATGTGTTATACTTTGAAGCTGATGGCTCATATACTAATGTAGTATTAAAAAACACCAAAACTTTAGTAAGTAAAAAAATTAAAGAATTTGACGAACTACTTGCTAATGACAATCGTTTTTACCGTACTCACCGTTCATATTTAGTAAACATAATGCAAATAAAAAAATACACAAAAAGAGAAGGCGCCTTATTGGAGTTTGAAGATGGCGTAAGTATTGCTGTTGCCAGGGAAAAAGTAAAAGAGTTTGATGAGTTTATTGGAGGCTTAAAAGTATAATGAAGACGGTTTTTGTTTATATCTATATCTTATCACTTAGTAATTTTTGTTTTGGTCAAAATTTTGAAATTGATTTTAAAAAAGCCAAAGACGATACTAGTAAGATATTATTATATTTAGATTACTGTGACAAAGAAAATAACGCTAAGCTATCTGAAAACTATAATATAAAAGCAGAAGAGTTAATTTTAAAAAACTTAAACAACAAACAAAACTATTTTCTAAGCAAACGATTAAAAAAATTATATTTAGTTGCTTTGGTTAACTCAGTTTATTTTAAAGAATTGAATAGCGAAATAAAACTAGGTTGTGAAATTTCTTTTAAAGCATTAAAAATTGCTGAAGAACTGAATGATAGTGTCCAAATGGGATACGTTTTTAATGGTTTAGGGGGCTTATTTGTAAATCAAAAAGAGTATGATAAGGCTTTAGCTTATTATAAAAAATCAGAACAGGTTAGGTTAAACATAAAAGATAGTTTTGGATTAGCCTCTGTTTACAATAACACTGCCGACTTATATTATCAAATTGATAATATAAAAAAACAAAAAGAATACACTTTTAAATCATTTAAAATACGACAACAACTTAAAGATTCAGATTTAATTATTAATAGTATTGGCAATATAGGCGTTGTATATGCCAACTTAAAAAAATATGATAGCGCATATTATTTTTACAAAACTGCATTAGATTACGAATTGTTGCATAATGATTCAACCACTGCAATTAGTTCTATGTGTAATATTGGTTCTAATTATTTTGACCAAAAAAAATACAAGCAAGCAGAAGTTTGGTTTTTGAAATCGTACGATGTTTCTATTAAAACTAAAAACCTGTACTTATCTATGAGTGTTGCACAACGTTTAACAAATTTATACGATAGTATAAGGGATTATAAAAACGCATATAAATTTCATAGGATATATTTAACTCAAAAAGATTTATTAGAACTTGAAACAAAAAGTAATGAAACCTTAAAAACCGAATTTGCCTATCAAAACGAAAAAAAAGAATTGGAAATAAAATCGCTATCGCAACAACAGCAAATAACAGAATTAGAAAGTAAACGAAAAACAATTTTAATCTATAGTATATGTGGCTTTATAATATTAATTGCTTTAGTAGCATACTTTATATTTACAAGGTATAAAACAAAAAAACAAAATGAACTACTACGTATACAATTAGAAGAGGCAAACAAAACAGTAGAAGCAGAAAAGAAAGCTGCCGAGAGTGAACTGAAAGCATTGAAAAGCCAAATGAATCCACATTTTATATTTAATGCACTCAATAGCATACAAGAGCAGTTTATGTATGGAGATAAAATAAAAGCCAACGAACAAATGGGCAATTTCACTTATCTCACAAGGCAAATACTTAATGTATCTAGTAAGAAGAAAATCACCTTAGCTACCGAAATGGATATAATTACAAAGTATTTAGACTTGGAAAAAATGCGATTTGGTGCTGATTTTAACTATGAGATAAGTTGTGATAAAAATATTGATGAAGATTATCACGAGTTACCACCAATGCTCATACAGCCATTTATTGAAAACAGTATGAAACATGGCTTGTTACATAAAACAGGTGAAAAGAAAATAAATATCAATTTTGCTTTAGACGATAAAGAAGAATATATTATTTGTACTATTGTTGATAATGGAATTGGGAGAAAAAAGTCGGCCGAGATAAAAATGAATAATCAAAATGTACATTCATCATTTTCCATCAACTCCATTGAAGAGCGTTTACAATTATTAAATAAAGAATTACAACTAAAACAATTAATAATTTATAACGATATATTAGATGAGCATCATAATTGCATTGGCACAAAGGTTATACTGTTAATACCTCTAATATAGAATATATATTATACCCGTCTAAATGAAAAACTCCCGCTAAAAAGCAGCTGGAGAAATAGAAATGAACAATCATTTTAAAGTGAATCTATCAAGAGATAAGAAAAAAGAATTTGAAGATATATACTTAAAATAATTACCCTTCAAACGTCACCGAAAAAATAACCATTTTAGAATTTACTTTATCAATACTTTTAGTAAAAATATTATTTAATGGTTGAATGAGGTTTTTTGTTCCTTGTAATAGCTTAACTTCTAATCCTAACTTAAAGTACTGTAAGTAAAAGTCTACGCCTGCTCCACCGCTATAAAAAAAATCGTCTCGTTTTAATTGCACTGCGTCATCAAGTTCGTTTGCTCCACCAACAGCCTGTCCTTTTTTCTTAGACACTAAATCTAAGGTATAACCGCCACCGCCAATCACATACGCTCCAAAGTTATCTAATCGCTTAGATTGTAATTTAATTTCTAGTGGTAAAATGATGAATGTTGACTCAACACTTTTCTTAAATATTTTTGTACTGTCTCTATTGGCATTTTGCAAAGTGTACTCTAGATTTCTTGAAGCAAAGCTAATGTTTGGCGTAAATCTTAAACGTAAATATTCATGTAATCTGAAATCTGAAATAATACCCAATGCAAATCCAGGATCAGATTTAGTATAAATAGTTTTCATACCATATTTAACATCGCCAATAATTGTATCTGGCATTGCTGAATTTTTTACAGTATGTATTCTAAAATCTGTTTTATTATATGCTAGCGCAAAGCCAAAATGCAATTTGTTCTTATAAAACTTAGGTAAATTAACGCCACTTTCTTCTTTGTGCTGAGAAACTGCTTGCAAAAACAAGAAGCTAAAAAAGAATATGTATAAAAAATGTTTCAAGATATTTTATTAAACGTATTTAAATAAGATTTATTATCCTAATCACTTGAAGGTTCTGAATTTGTTTCCTCAGCAACAACACTTTTTTCGGATGTATTAGTTTTTGTTTTAAAAAAGATTCCTTGAAACACTAAAATAATCCCTACTCCAAATGAAATGGCCATATCCGCAAAATTAAAAATGGCATTAAAAAATTCGAAATGTTCTCCGCCCCAAATTGGAAACCAAGTTGGAAAATTACCTTCATAAATAGGGAAATAAAACATGTCAACCACATGTCCTTGAAGAAACCCAGCATAACCTCCACCTGCTGGCATAAATGCAGCTACATCATATTCAGAGCTTGGCCCAAATGCCAATCCGTAAAAAGCAGAATCTAAAATATTTCCTAAGGCTCCAGCTAAAATTAACGACACACAAATAATAAAGCCTTTGTGTTCTCCATCATTCACAATTTTTTTAATATAAAACGCCCCTGCAAATACAGCGGCTACTCTAAATAAACTTAGGGCAATCTTTCCATAATCACCTCCAAATTCCAAGCCCCAAGCCATTCCAGGATTTTCGGTAAATGTAATTCTACACCAATCAAAAAAACGATGAACTTCTCCAATAGGATAATTTGCCTTAATGTATAATTTGATACATTGGTCAATAAACAATACTGCAAAAACAGTAATGATTGGAAGTTTGTATTTCTTAAGCATAGAGCCTATAAAAGCAAAAAGGTTATCTTACAAAGATAACCTTTTTGCCCATTTATGATGTGAATTTTATGGTAATGTACTTAAATTAGTCTCAATTTGGCTTTTGGTAGTTTGATTTAAAACTGGCATATTAATAACCATATTTGTTGTCATTGTTACTGCTTTAGAACCATAATAATAGTTAGTGCCATCAAAACTAACAACCACAACCGTGTAATTTACTCCTTCTGGAATACTGTTAAGAAAAGACTCAAATTGTTGAGTAATGGAATTATAAGACGTAGCGTAAAGTCTAACCAATACGTTTGCACCGTTCAAAGATAAAAACACGGCAGAATTTGAATTATCTGCAGAGCCAGTTAAACTAACCGTACAAGTTGTTTTCGCTCCTGGGTTACTATAAAAATAATCACAGTTTGACCAATTTAAAGAATCGCTTTGGAAATAATAGTAATAATTATTACCACTTCCTGAAGAAGTATCTTGAACCACCGCAATAGTATTAGTAAACGCTGATGACGTATCTGTAGTCCAATTTAAATTTGTATTTGATAAATTAGATCCTGCAGATGCATAAAATTCTCTCATTTGATATGAAGGATTTATCGACGGTACTTGATAATATACGATACTAGCAGGATTCAACTTAAGTTGCTGGCCACCTTGAGTTGCGTTAAAATACACTTCCCCTCCTGATACTAATAAGCGTCCATTAGATACAGGTATCGCATTATTTAATATCATGTCTTTTTTTGATAAAACATCTTTCACTTCAATTTGAACAACACCTGTAACGGCAACTCCAGATTGAGTTAAAAAGGCATAAGGGCTAATACTAATTTTTGTTCCATTTGCACAAACATAAGTATGATAGCTTGATGCATTGATGGTAAAAGAATGTAAAGGCGTAGCTAAATTATTAAACATAGCTTTCGCATTTGCATTATTAAACCCTGAAGCTGTTGGAGTTGACTCTTCTTCTGAAGGATTAATTGTGTCTTTTTTACAAGACCCGATAGTTATTGCTATTCCAGCTAATAACATGATGAAAGATTTTCTTAAATGTTGCATATTGTTTTATATTTATTGTAAAGGTATTTTGACCGGGAAGAGTTTACAATTCAAATTTTAAAAATATTACACATTCAAATTAAAACAACTCATAAAAAAAGGGCTAAAAGCCCTTTTTAAATTGTTTTTGATTTTATTTATGATGATTGATTTAACTTCGCATCAATACCTAAAGTAGCATGAGGAACAACTCTTAAACGTTCTTTCGGAATTAATTTTCCAGTTACACGACAAATACCATAAGTTTTGTTTTCAATACGCATTAAGGCATTTTTCAAATTCACAATATATTTTTCTTGACGAATGGCTAATTGAGCTGTTTCTTCTTTTGATAAAACATCTGAACCATCTTCTAATAATTTGAAAGAAGGAGACGTATCATCAGTTCCATGATTATCAGCATTAGATAATGTTTGTTTCAACAAATCATAATCCATTTGCGCTTCTTTTAATTTATCAATAATTAATTCTTTAAACTCCAATAATTCTTTATCAGAATAACGGCTTCTATCATCCTTTGTATTTAAGAAAGGCTTAGGTTGCACCGCTTGAGGTTTTTTAATTAATGGTTTTGTAATATCAATATGTAAAGGTCTATTTCTAATATAAGATTCAGAGCCTGATGAACGCCCTTCGTTTTTCTTTCTACGGCCACGCCCGCGTTTTTCAGGAATTTCATCATCATCATCATCATCTAAAGGAATACCACCGCCTTCTAAATCTAATACTGGTGCTTCGTCTAAATCAACTACTGCATCATCATCATCTTCTGGTTTTTCGTAATCATCTTTTACATCAACATCTGAATCGTCTTCCTCTTCTGGTTCAATATCATCCTCCTCATCGTCGTCTCCCTTTTTACCTTTTTTAGAAGGTTTAGCTGCTTTTTTAGAAGGCTTTGCGCCTTTTTTAGCAACAGCATCAATTGGTTTTCCAACAACTTTTGGTTTAGCTATTTCTTTTACTGCTTTTTTAGGCTCAACTTTTTTAGCTGGTTTTGCAACCACTTTTGGAGCTGGTTTTGCAGTTTTTTTCTCAACTTTTTTAGGAGCAGGTTTAGCTGCTGCTTTTTTTACGGGAACTTTAGTCACTTTTTTTGGGGCTGGTTTTGGTGCTGGTTTTTTTGCAACAGCTTTTTTAGCTATTGGTTTTTTGGCAACTATTTTTTTAGCTACTGGTTTTGGAGCAGGCTTACTTGCTTTTTTAGCAGGTTTAGCCACAGCTTTTTTTGGAGCTGGTTTTGCAGCAGCTTTTTTAGGTGCTGGTTTGCTTGCTTTTTTAACAGGCTTTACAATTTTCTTTGCCATATTCTTAACTTAAAATTAATTTAACTTTTCTATAGAAATAAGGGTCGATACCAATTCGTCAACTTCAACAGAATTTGCGGTGGCGGCGGACAAATTTTGTACCACTTGTAAATCTCCTGTCAGAGTTTCGGCGCAAATATAGTTCAAATTATTTTGAATGGCAGTATCTAATGCATCATTTTGTTGAATTTTAACCAAAATCTTGTCTGTTACATCTAAACCACTGTCTTTACGCAGATTTTGGATACGATTTACCAATTCTCTAGCTAATCCTTCTTCTTTTAATGATTCTGATAAAGTAACATCTAAAGCAACAGTAATTTGGCCACTATTAGCAACTTTCCAGCCTGGTATATCTACTGGAATAATCTCCACATCTTCGCCTTCTAAAACGATTTCTTCACCTTCCACATTCATCTTAAACTGTCCTGTTTTTTCAATTCCCGCGATAATTGTCTCGCCATTATCTTTTGCAAAGGCTTGAACCGTTTTCATATGTTTGCCACATTTTGCACCCAACGTTTTAAAATTCAACTTCAAATTCTTCACAATATGTGCTTCTTCTTCCGTTACAAATTCTAACTCTTTCACATTTACCTCAGCCAAGATGATATCTTTAACCGCCTCCACATGTTGTCTGAATTCATTATCTAAAATAGGAATACGAATTTTTTGTAATGGCTGACGAACTCTTAAATTTTCTTTCTTACGAATCGATAAAATCATCGAAGAAATTTTTTGGGCCATTTCCATGCGTTTTTCCAAGCTACCATCAATGATGCTTAAATCAACTTTTGGATAATTAGTTAAATGCACTGAATTAACATCTCCAGATACATCGTTTAAGTTTTGATATAACCAATCAGCAAAGAATGGTGCAATTGGACTCATTAATTGAGATAATGTATTTAAACACTCAAATAATGTTTCATAAGCTGCCTTCTTATCATCACTCATATCTCCTTTCCAGAAACGACGACGAGATAAACGAATGTACCAGTTACTTAAATGTTCATCAACAAACTCCTCAATATAACGAGCTGCTTTATGAGGTTCAAATGTTTCGTATTGTTCGGTAACATCTTTAACTAATGAATTTAATTTTGATAAAATCCAACGGTCTAATTCAGAACGATTACTAACGTTTACCGTATTGTTTAAATCTACTACAAAACCATCAACGTTTGCATACAAGGCGAAGAAACCATAAGTATTATAAAGTGTTCCAAATAATTTACGTTGCACTTCTCCAATTCCTTCTACATCAAATTTTAAATTATCCCAGGGCGCCGCATTTGCAATCATATACCAACGTGTAGCGTCAGCACCATATTTTTCAATAGTTTCAAATGGGTCAACGGCGTTACCTAAACGCTTACTCATTTTGTTTCCGTTTTTATCTAACACTAATCCGTTAGATACAACGTTCTTGTACGCAACAGAATCAAAATTCATGGTTGCAATAGCATGCAGGGTAAAGAACCATCCACGCGTTTGATCGACACCCTCTGCGATAAAATCAGCTGGGTAATATTTTTTATCATCAATTAATTCTTTATTCTCAAACGGGTAATGCACTTGTGCATATGGCATAGCTCCCGAATCGAACCAAACATCAATTAAATCAGGTTCACGGAATAATTTTTTTCCGTTCTTTTCTAAGACGATGTTATCTGCATAAGGTTTATGTAAATCAAACGTATCGTAGTTTTCTGCTGTAAAATTTCCTGGCACAAATTTCCCTAATGGATTTTCTGTCATGAAACCTTTTGCAATTGAATTTTCAATTTGATTTTTTAATTCTTCCGCACTTCCAATTACAATTTGCTCAGAGCTATCTTCGCTTGTCCAGATTGGAATTGGAATACCCCAAAAACGTGAACGAGATAAATTCCAATCATTTAAATTCTCTAACCAGTTTCCAAAACGACCAGTTCCAGTAGCTTCTGGCTTCCAGTTAATAGTTTTGTTTAATTCAATCATACGGTCTTTTGCAGCCGTTGATTTAATAAACCAAGAATCTAATGGGTAATACAAAACTGGCTTATCAGTTCTCCAACAGTGAGGATAACTATGCTCGTAGGTTTCTTTCTTAAATAATTTCCCTTCTTCTTGTAATTTTAAAACAATACGCTCGTCAACACTTAAATAAGCTTTTAACTCTTTTATTTTTCCTGACGCTTCTAAAATTTGTTTTTGTTTTTCAAACTCAATTTGTTTTTCAGCATCCGTATGATATGCTTCTTTTACATATTCTTCGCCATACAAGAAAGTACCATCTTTTATTTCAGGTAAAAAACGTCCGCGTTTATCAACTAAAGTTAATGAACCGATTCCATTTTGTTTAGCTACTCTAAAGTCATCCGCGCCAAAGCTCGGCGCTATGTGCACGATACCGGTACCATCCGTTGTAGTTACGAAATCACCAACGATTACTTTAAAAGCGTCGCCATCCGTTGGTTGTACAAATGGCAATAACTGTTCGTAAGAGATTCCCTCTAAATCTGAACCTTTACAGTGATTTACTATTTTGAAAGGAATATTTTTATCTCCAGGTTTATAATCTTCAAATTTTAAATCCGTATGTTTTTCAGAAAAATATTTGTTTACTAAATCTTTCGCTAATACAACCGTTTGTGGAGCTCCACTGAAGGGATTAAAGCTTTCTACAAAAACATAATCAATATCTTTTCCAACTGCTAAAGCCGTGTTTGAGGGCAAAGTCCAAGGTGTAGTCGTCCAAGCTAAAAAGAATGTAGAGTTACGAATTACGATTTCCGAATTCGGTATTCTAAATTCGTCGCTCGTCAATCGGAATTGCACTGTCGCTGTTCTATCCTTCACATCTCTATAACAACCCGGTTGATTTAACTCATGAGAAGATAAACCTGTACCAGCAGCCGGAGAATATGGTTGAATGGTAAAACCTTTGTATAATAAATTTTTATTATTTAAGTTTTGTAATAACCACCACACACTTTCAATATACTTGTTATCGTATGTAATGTAAGGGTCTTTCATGTCAACCCAGTATCCCATCTTAGCCGTTACATCTTCCCACTTATCGGTATACTTCATTACTTCCTTACGGCAAGCTTTGTTATAATCCTCCACCGAAATAAATTTTTTGCTACTCGGATTTCCAATATCTTCTTTGGTAATTCCTAACGATTTTTCAACGCCAAGCTCAATAGGCAAACCGTGAGTGTCCCAACCTGCTTTACGTTTTACTTGAAAACCTTGTAAGGTTTTGTATCTGCAAAAAATATCTTTAATGGTACGAGCCATTACGTGGTGAATACCAGGCATTCCGTTAGCACTTGGCGGACCTTCGTAAAACACCCAAGGTGTTTTTCCTTCGCGTGTAGAAATAGATTTACCGAAAGTGTCTTTTTCTTTCCAATAATTTAAAATGTCTTTACTTATTTGTGATAAGTTGAGTTGGTTGTATGTAGGGTACTTTTTCATGTTTCGTTTGAGTTTAAACACCATGAGCGCAATGTTTTATGCAGAGCGCGCAAAGGGTTGTTGCTTAATAAATTAAGGGTAGCGAATGTACAAAAAAAATGTGTAATGTTAAATTAATCGTTTAGGGATTAAAAAGTTGGAAAATGTATGCGAAAATCAAATTTTTTCATAATTTTAATTAAAATTTAATCCCATGAAAAAAGTTATATATCTCATTTTAGTGTCGCTTACTTCGTCGGTAATAGCTCAAGAAAACAACACTTGGCGCATTGGCTTGCAATGGGGAGGACAAGATAATCACGCTAAATTTATAGGAGGAATGGATGAGGCAAATGCACGCTTTCACCAAAAATCATTTGGCGCTGGGTCTTTTAACGTTATTGGGCGTTACGACATTGATAATCGTTGGATGATACAAACAGGCTTAGGCTTTAATTCGTTTGGATTTGAATTTGCTTTGGCCGAAAATTATTCGTTTTTAGGAAAAGGTGCGCGTTCTTCTACCATTAAAACAGAGTTTGCGGCTTTTGAAATTCCATTAATGGGTTTTTATAAATTTAACCCTAACTGCCGAAATACTAAATGGATAATTGGCGGAGGTTTTGCAAGTCATATGATAGGCTCACAAACTGTAGATAAGAGTTATACCAACAAAACAGAAGGGACAACGACACCTTCTCGTTATTTAAATAGCCAAGCAACATCTGGCAATGGTGGTTATTTAATGTTACGTTTTTCTGTTGGAAGAGAAAAAGCTTTTAAAAAGGGTGGTATTTTAAATGCTACTTTGATGTTTAATGCTGGATTAAGCGGTTCAATGGCTAAAGCTACTGTTAATTACACCGTTGATGGGCAAGATTACACGCACCAATTTTCGAATGATGGAAATTATGTAGGGTTGAAATTGGCTTACTTTTTTCGACCATTGAAGAGTACGGTTTCCAAAAACACCGCTCCAAAAGCAACAAAGATCAATTCTCTTAATAATTAGGAATTATCTAGCTTTCCCATTTGGTTCATTTTTGTTTCAAAGGAGTAGGCTATGGTTTGCGCCCGTTGAATAGCCATATTGGCCTTTTCTCCTTCGAATAAATGATGTATCGTGTCTTCAAAGGTTTTAAGCCAAATGGCAAAATGCGCTGCTTTTAGGGGTAAATTAACGTGTTTATCAAATACATTGGTGGTGTAACCTTCTTTATCTAATAACACAAATTCCCAAAATGATATCATGTGAGGCATGTGTTTTTCGAAATCTACATGAGCAAAAATTGGTTTTACCTCTTCGTTTAATAACAAATTAGCATAAAATGTTTTTACTAAAAGTTCAACGTCGGCCGAGTTAATTATATCAATTTTCATAGGTACAATTTAGTGTTTGTGTGGTACTTTTATAAATAATGTGATATAAAAAAAGTGCTTGATTTTACTCAAGCACTTTTAACCATAAATAGGTCACAATACTATTTATTTAATTTTCCTAATCTAGCTGTAGCTTTTACAGTAGTTACTTTGTAAATAAAGCCTAAGCCAATTGGGCGTTTTACGGTAACTTCGTATTGAGGATAAAACACGACATCATAACCAGTATTTTTTTCCATAATTTCATATAATGCATAAGAAGCCGTTGGATTAATAACATAGCCTCCAATTACCGGAATACTTGCAATGTTAATTCCTAATCCTAAAGGACTAGCAACACCGTCTTTATTTACTGTTCCTGATTTTTTGTTAAACAAACGTTGGAAATCAATTCCCAAAATTTGTGTTGTTTTAGCTTCACCAGAAACTTGATCAGATAAAGTGAAGTCTTTCTTTTCTAAATTCACGCGAGTGTTTGGTTCGCGCATCGATTTGTTTACACTTGTGCAACTTGCAAAAAATAATGCTGTTGCTGCAAAAAATAATAATGTAGCTTTTTTCATAATAAGGGTTTATAAATTTACCCAAAACTACACATTTAAATAAAACAAGAACAAAAAAAATGCCTGACTTTCGTCAAGCATTTTTTAACTTACAAACAATAATAACTATTCACCAGTTACAATTGTAGAATATTTAGTACGGAACATTTTTCCTGTTACTTTCCAATCAACCGTAGCGATTTTCTTAACTCCACCATTTTTAGCAGCCGTAATAGCTCCTAAATCAGTATGTCCGAAAGTAATTCCTAATAGGATTGAACGACTAGCTTCACCTCTTTTTGAGCCAATTTCGTGGTTTGTAACCATTAATGGTCCAGCAACTGAGCAAGATGCTAAAATTGAAGCAACACTTACAAATAATAATAAATTTTTGATTTTTTTCATAATAGTATTTTTTAAATTAATTATTCTCCTGATACAATAAATTCTTTCTTAGTGAAAAACACATAAGAAGTAGTTTTAATATCTACCGCGCCAATTTTAGAAATTTTTCCGTTTTTTGCTGCTTCAACAATACCAAAGTTTTTGTTTAACATAATTCCGTTATACATACCCCATCCAGATACTGGAGATAATTTTGCTGAACTTGCACCGCCGCCAGAAAACAAACAAATAGTTGAAGACGTTCCTATTTTAGTTCCTACTTCATTATTTGTTACTGTAAAGGGAACTGTTAATGCACAAGAAGACAATAATACTGCACTTGCACTAGCTATAATTAAATTTTTTATTTTCATTTTTATAATATTTAAGTGTTAAAATTATTCTCCTGTTACAGTTGTTTTTACAAAAGGTAAAATGAAGTAAGTCGTTCTCACTTCTACGGTTCCAATTTTTGTAATTTTACCATTAGCAGCTGCTTTCTCCAAAGAGATATCTTTGTCTTTAGCAAACATTTTGAACCTAGCTACTCCTTCTTTTGTTCCAACAGCATTGTCGGTAACCATGTAAGATGTAGTAACGCAAGATGACATCAAAGCTGTCATTGCGACCATTGAAATAAATAATTTTGTTCTTTTCATAAAATATTTTTTTAGTTGCCGTAAAATAAAGAAATTTTACTCGATGCAACAAATTACAAACTAAAAATACCCATTGGTGGGTATTACCTTATGATATATAAAGTTTAGATAATAAACCGTTGATGAAAATTTTACATTTACACTTTTGAGTCAATCCATTGTGCATAGTTAATGATGCCAGCCCCTTCTTTGTTTTCACTATATTTTTTAATGAATGCTTGAATAGTTGGCTTCAATGGCCTCCAACGGTTATCATATTTGTTTAAAAATTGATTTATAATATCCAGTATAGCTAAATCAATTTTGATACTATCTTTTTCCTTAACGTCATCAATTAATTTATATAATTGAGTAAATTGTTTTTCGCACTGTTCATAATCTTCCATTTCTAGTCGATTAATCAATTCAAATACATACAATTTTACGACAAACGAAATATCAAAGGTTTTGAAGTTTTGAGACACATACATTTGACTAAAAAATTTACTGGCTTGCTTAAATTTTTTTAAATCAAAATTTAAAATCGCTAAATTATTTAACACATAAAAATACTGCTGAGGATTGTTTTTAATTTGTTTCTCGTTTTGCGCGGCTTCAAGCGTATCAATTGCTTTTGCAATATTGGTTTTACTGTAATTATTTACTAAAATATTGTAATAATAAAAAATATACTGACTGAACAATACTTTATCAAATTCAAAAATGGCTTTGTGTAATATGTTTGCAAATTCAATGGCTTGAGTATGTTTATCTAACATATAGGAAGCGTTACATAAATATACTAACAGTTGTAATTTAACTTCGTGTGTTTGTTTGCTAAACAATTTATCCTTTTCAAATTCTACTAAACATGATTTTAAATACGTTTCAAGTGATGTGTAATCTTTAAGCAACAACATTAAACGACTCACATTTTGAAATATCTTAATCCTAAGTTGCACACTGTTTTTTACATAAGATAGTTTAATGGTATTTTTTAAGGTGTGATTTAACCACGTTGAAATTTCTTTTTTTGAAGTTAAATTTTGAGTTGTTTTTACTTCGTAAGACAGCACCGCTAAATTGTTTTCCAAATCTTGAAGTAACTTTAAACGCTGACTATTCTCGTTTCTTTTTTCAATAATAGCTTTTGGACTTTCAGCATTATTTTGAATACTCATTCTCACGAGTTGTTCATATATAGCCTCCAACATAGCGTAGTCTTCTTTTTCAATCGCTCTACGTTCGGCTAATTTTAAATAATGCAAGGCCAAACTATATTGTTGTTTGCCAATAAATATTTTTGCTAAGCCCACTAAATGCAATACATCAATCTCTGTTTTCTTATGGTTTAAGTTAGATAAAATAATGCCAATGTCATCCGCAATTTTATTCTTGAGTCTGTAATATTTAGTATCTGGTTTAGGCGCTTTGTAAACCGCACTAAAATGGTATTTATCCGATTCTTCGGGTTGTTTTTTAATAGAGTCAAATAACTCAATATCCTTTCTATCATTAAAATTATGCGTTCGTTTGGTGTAGAGCTTATAGCTTTTTAACTCTTCTTTTTCTAAGGATTTAATTAAATCTTGTAAAATATCCATAATATGAGTATGTAATAAAATATAAAAGTAATTTATTTTAACTAAAATTTTTAATTAATTTTAAATTAGTTAAAACCATTGTCATGAAACATCTAGCATTTTTATTTTTAATAACTATTGCAGGCCTAGTTTGCAACGGACAGCCTATTATTAGCATGAGTCCCGTTTATTCTTTTACTCCTGCCAACGCTAACACGCCTGCCAGTTCTGTAACCTTTAGCTCATCAGTTAGCTTAAAAGTTTATATTAAAAACAAAGGTAACACTGCGTTTTCGGGTTCTATTGGCATTGCTGCTTATCGAGATACAACTGCTGGTGTATATTGCGATTCGTTGAATGTGTTTTTACCCAGTTTAGCTGCAAATGATAGTAGTGAAACTGTATTAACTTTTACTCCCACTCCTGGCCCAAATGCTTTTAAATCGGGAGGTAACGGTAACACTATTGTTGTGTGGCCATTTATTGCGCCTGGCACAAGCACTACTATTGGCGATAGTGTAAGGCCAATCATATACATTAGCGATGCAAATAGTGTTTTTGAATTTGAAAAAACCTTGTTTAATGTCTATCCAAATCCTGTTTTAAATGATCTCACCATAAAAACATCCAATGTTGCTTCTTATCATCGCATTGTTATTTATGATGTGTTTGCAAGGAAAGTAAAAGAGTTAGCATTCAAAGAATCTATAGATGTATCGGAATTACATGCTGGTTCTTATTGGATGATCATTGAATCTGAAACAAAATCATACCGTGTTCCATTTATTAAAGAATAAGCACTTTATGCCTTAAACTATTAAAGACTGTCTACAAAAAGACAGTCTTTTTTATTATTACACAATTTACTTGTGTAATAAATAATGCTACAAAGCATTGTTTTAATTGAAATCAAAGATTTTATTAAAATTTGAATATGTAATATTTTATAAAATGATGTTTCGAGTATTAACCTTGCTGTGTAACTTTGTATCAGAAAATACTTAATTTTAATATAATAAATATGAAAACAACAATTACCAAAAAACTTTTAGGATTAGCACTCAGTGTTTTTTCTATCGCAACATTTGCCCAATGTCCAACGGTTCTTACAATGAGCGTTGCATTAGGAACTAATGGAACGGCAACCATCACACCTGTTTTATCAGGAGCAGTAAGTCCATCGCAAACGATGTATTATTGGTCGGTAACACCAAGCGCTAATCAAACCTCTGGCATGTTTCAATCTAACGGCACCTTTCAGTTTCCAACCAATGGAACTTATACTTTAGTAGCTTACATTAACGATTCGTTGAGCGGCTGTCAAATAAATGGAAGCACGGTAGTAACCATTAATAATATGGCTCCTGCTAGCTGTAATGCTGCGTTTACAGCATATACTGATAGTTCTTGTGTCACACACTTTGTAAATGCTTCTGTTGGAAGTAATTTAAGCTTTGAATGGTATAATATTAGTAATGGGGGGTTTTTAATGAGCACTTCTGCAAATCCTATTACAAGTTCATTAAATGGAACTTATTTAATTAGCTTATATAGCTACTCTAATGGCGTATTCTGCGATTCAATTACACAAGCCGTTACTATAAATTGTGGAAGTGGAAATAATCCTGGGCCTTGCCAAGCATCATTTTATTCATACACGGATTCATTATGTGTGACTCATTTTATAAATAACACGTCTTGTACATACACAGCTTCTTCTTGGAATATAAATGGTACTACCTATTATACTTCGAGCCCTGCTATTAATTTAGCAGACGGTAGCTACCTAGCAACCTTAAATGTTAGTGTTTTAGGTAGTGGTGTAACTGCAACTACAAATACAGTTATTGTTGCTTGCAATAGTGGCACAACCTCTTCTTGTCAAGCATCATTCTATGCTTATACTGATTCGTTATGCGTGACTCATTTCATCAATACATCTGTTGCCTTTGGCGGAAGCAATAGCTCACAATGGAATATTAATGGGACATACTACTCTACACCAGATGTTTCTTTAAGTTTACCTAACGGGAACTATAATGCCTTTTTATACAATTTTTCGAATGGCGTATTTTGTGATTCAGCTTATCAATATGTAAACGTTTCTTGTAACAGCGGAACAACTACTCCTGCAAGCTGCCAAGCAAACTCTCAGTTTTATGTATTTGCTGATTCAACTAACACTGGCAACTATTTTGCTTACAATTTATCATCTGGTACAGGTAGCGTATCTTATTTATGGAACTTTGGTGATGGAACATCCTCTACACAACAATATCCTTTCCATCAATATACAGTACCAGGCCAATATGTTATTTGCTTAACAGTTACGGCTACTTCGGGCACAACTACTTGCACTGATATGAGTTGTGATTCGTCAAGCGTGCAACGTATGGCAGCAGGATTTTTAATGAGCCAAGTAAATGTGATTCCTCAAGCAACAACTGGTATTAAACAAGCAGAAGTTTTAACGGGATTAAATGCGTATCCAAATCCAATGGCTGATGAATTAACAATTGAAGCAACAACTAAAGACAACAGCAAATTAAATTATATATTAATTGATGCTTTAGGTAGAGTTGTTTTAACGGGAACTATCGAAAACTCAAAAGCAATTATCAATACAAGTTCTTTAGAGAAAGGTTTTTATAGCTTAAGTATTACTAATGAGAAAGGAAGCTCATTAAAAGCTGTAAAATTAGTGAAGTAACAAATAGTTTGTTTAGTTTAAAAACGCCTCGCAAAATTGCGAGGCGTTTTTTATTATTTAAAAAAATACATAAAAAAGCAAAATGTGCTAAAAATCCTTTTAACGGTAGTGTAAATTTTATGAATGTGTTTTATGTTTGCATCACAAAATAAAACATGCTAAATTTAAATAACATAAAAATTACTGCCATGAAAAAGCTAGCCTACTTGTTGTTTATTAGCATTTGTTTAACTGGTTGTCAAAAGTGTAAGAAAGATAAAGAACCTGTTACTGATTATGGAGTTTATAAACCCCCGATTAATCTTGCTGATTATTTTTATTTTAAACAAGGTTCCTATTGGGTTTATCAAGATAGTGTAGGTGGCGCTATTGACTGCACTTATGTTACTAGTGCTCAAGTTGTGACATACAACGTTGATGCTAACTCTGGGAAAGATTATACCGGTACATTTAATTACTACAATATGTTTATTAAAAACAGCATAGGAGATGAGAGACAATATGAAGTAAGAGATGAAGATGCTGCATATAGTGCTAAATGTTGCAATGGCAGATATTTTTGTAAAGCACACTGGAATAGACCATCGAAATTAGATACTAATGGAAATGTAATTGCTGGGATTTACTTTGGAGGCTATACACACATGTTTAACAATTTTACAAATGGAGTTGAAGGTGGTGGATATGGCTATATGGAGAAGTGCACTTCAAAAGGCGAAATTAACTCTATGATTGTAAATACATTTACATTTACTAATGTTGCCGTGTTTGAAAATTACTACGAAGGAGGATTAACGACAAATTATACAAAATATAAATACAAGAACTTCATTTCTAAACACAATGGTGTTATAAAACGAATAGATATCGATAGTAATAAAGTATGGAATTTAATTAGATATAATATAGTACAATAAATAACTACCCGTTAAACAAATTTTATGAAACAAAAACCAAAATGTGCTAAAAAGCCTTTTAACGGTAGTGTAAATTTTAATACTGTTACTTAATTTCGTTTCATAACAAAAAAACAACCAGCGTAAATAATATTCTTAAATGAAAAAATTAATCTTTTTATCAATTATAAGTATATGTTTAAGTGGCTGCTTAAAAAAAGTAATCTCTGAAGGAGTAGTGTATTCGAAACACGGTTATATAATGCCAAATATTAAAGTGAGTATCAGTGAATTTGGACCAACGTTTAACTCTACTCCATACAAAAATTACACTACCACTACCGACGCCAATGGGCATTTTCGCTTTAATTTTTTAGCATCAAAAAATAGAGCCTATGGCTTTAGTATTTTGTGCGATAGCGGTTATTGTTACGACGGAATGGCATCTGGCACTCGCATGAGTAGAGAAAAAATTAAGCATATCGATTTGAACTTGTATAAATAGATACTACGAATCTTAGTTAAACATCTTTCTAATAGATTAAGATAAATTCACAAACATAAAATCGCTCCTTTGCACATCCATTCTATTAAGCGAAACAACTTTTACATTACAAGATTTTGTCATAGATATTCAGAAAAAATCTTGTTGATGAAAAAAATACATAAAAAATCAAAATGTGCTAAAAAGCCTTTTATCGGTAGTGTGAAAAAAATATTATGCCTTAAATTGACGCCATATTATATTCAACTGTTAAATAAATGATTATTAATTAAAATAGTATATAAAAAAAGAAAGGAGACCATAAAAACTAAAAGTTTAAACAGCCTCCTTTGTAGGTGAAAATTTTGCGAACCCTCACCATTACAAAGGTAGCTTTTAAGCTAAATAAAAAAACAGCTATTTTCTTAATTTATACTAATACACAAATGTTGTATATTAGTGTAAGGTTTTGCAAGCTTAGTATAGCGTGCTTGTACCAAAACAACATTTAAAAATTAAAAACAAAACTTATTAATTGAATAAACCTTTTTATATAATTATTTTTCTTTTACTGTTTTGCTGTGAAGCTAAAACGCAAACTAATTTGGTGCCTAACCCTGGCTTTGAATTTTACACACAATGCCCTTTTGATCAGGTACAAACATCCTTCGCGTATCCTTGGTATGACCCTACAAATTTCACAAGTGATTATTTTAATGCTTGTGCGATAGGAACGGATGTTGGTATACCTAATAATGGTTTTGGATATCAAGTTCCACATCAAGGTAATGGTTACTGTGGATTTGGAGCCTTAGGAACTTGCCCTGATTGGTGCGCAGAATATATCGCCGTTCCTTTATTACAGCCTTTGCAGGCAGGCAAACGCTACTGTGTGAGTTTTTGGCTAAGTTTAGCTGATACTGTATGCGTGGCAAACAATATGATAGGGGCTTATTTTGATAATGATAGTATAACCAATTTTGGAGCGCTCATACTTAATGTTGTTCCACAAATTAAATTTACTCAAATTATTACCGATAAAATAAATTGGGTAAAAATGCAAAGTAGTTTTACTGCTGCAGGCGGCGAAAAGTATATGGCGATTAGCACTTTTGATACCACAGGGGTTGATACTACCATTCTATGTGATAACTTTATAAGTTATTCATATTATTATATAGATGATGTTTCTGTAATTGAAAGTGACGTTAATTGTCAGGTAATAATAGATACCGCCGTGTTTACAACGCCCACTTTACCTAATATTTTTACGCCAAATAGTGATGGCATAAATGATGTATGGACGGTCAATTGTACAGAGACTAGCTCCTTAACTATTATTAATCGTTGGGGTAACAAAGTAAAAGAAATGAATAATAAAGTGCTAAACTGGGATGGACACACTACAAGTGGTGAGCTCTGCGGCGATGGTATTTATTACTATATCATACAAAATACGCAAACTACACAAAAAGGCTTTATTCAATTGTTAAGGTAAAACAATTGAAATATGAAAAAAATAATTTTATCCTTAGCCACATTAATGGCTATAGAAAGCAAGGGGCAGTTTGTTATTAATAATATTGCGCCAAATAATTGGGTAGGCTTATCTCCAACAGGAGGTTTTGGCGCTATGAGAAGCGTTGGTTTTGGTGGCGGTTTTGCTGGGCTTGGAGGCTTGCCTCAAAGCCGATTTCAAATAAATGATTTTAATTGGCTATACCCTGCAAATGGGACTGTTGTCACAGGGTCATTATTTCGTACGGATGGTAACACAGCAAATTTAAACCAATGGCAGTTTTTTACTGGTACTAATGGTAACTCTTCTAATGAGAAATACAAACTGTATATACCAGCTAATAGTTCAAATGTAGGTCATCAATCTACGCGCGGTGATATGTTTTTTAATACAGCAAGTGCAAATTTTGCATCAGGTGGTACTGCTGAGCGCATGCGCTTAACCCAAGGCACTGGAGGTAATTTAACAGGTTTATTTAACAGACCTGGGGTTACAAAAATACAAATAAGCCATGATGGTTGGGGTGCTGCCTACTTGCCACCAGCTGTGGCGATGCTAAATGTGGGTACATCATTTAATGGCGCGTCGGCTGGTAACCGAAACTGGATGGATATTGGCACCTATTATGCCATGAATACCGATAACATGTACATTGGTTTAAAAGATGGAGGTGCCAATAATCAAACAAACGCAGTCATCAATTGGGGCGATGATGCGGCTCAACCAAATACAAACAACCGTTTAGTATTTAATTTTACAGGTTTTCCAGGTCAAGGGCAATCTTCCACCAATGATGGTTTAGAAATTGGGCGTATGTGGGCTAGTTCAAATGCAGGCCGCATGGGAATTGGTGGAGATCCTATGATTAATAATTATTTCCCAATACCAACAGATCCAAACAATACTTTAGAGATAAACTCACCAGCTACTTTTGTTCCAAATATAGTTGGCTCAAGTGGTTTACGTTTTACTGATTTAAGATCTGCATCAACTCCACAAGCAAACCCTGGCCAAGGTGTATTGTCGGTTGATGCTAATGGAGATGTTATTTATGTGCCAGGTGGCGGAGGTTCCATAACGGCAAATAATGGTATTTCTGTTAATGCAACAGGTGTGGTGCAATTAGGTGTGCCTTGTAATTTACCGAGTGGTTTTCCAAATTTAGCTGGAATTGTAGCAACACAATTAACAACCGATAGAGTATTTGCAAACAGAAACCAAAACTTCTGGATTGCGTCATTAGATTCCGAAACTGGCGGTGTTGGTATTGGCGGACAACCAGTGTTACCATTTTGTGGTACCGGAAATACTTTTGAGGTAAGTGCCAATAGTAAAAACACAGATTATGGTAGCGCCAATGCTAGTGGTATGCGTTTCACAAAACTAACGGCATTATCACCAACAATTCCAAATGGACAATTTGGCGTAAATAGTTCAAAAGTATTAACAGTTGATGACGATGGAGATGTTGTTTTAACGGATGCAGTAGCTGCAAGTGCGTTGGGAAATATTTGTGGAGCAACGCCTCAAAATCCTTTATCAAATAATTGGGAGATTCCAATGGCGGGATTTAATTTTAATTTTATTAATCCCGTTAATTCTCAGTCAAGTTTTCATATTGGTAACCAATCTTGTGCAACCACTGTTGGTAGATTAAATGTGTATAATGATAATTTACAAGTTGGAGGTGCTTTTAGTTCTATCTTAAACTCTGCAACAAATTCATTTGGTATTTTTTCAACTGTAAATAATAGCGGAACAGGAAATATCGTATCGGTGCAAGGTACTGCAAATTCAACAGGAACTGGCGCAGCCGCAAGAGGAGTTAGAGGCGAAGCTATTGCAGCAAATGGAAGTATTGCTGAAGGAGTAAAAGGAATTGCAAACTCAAATAATAATTGTTCTCAAAACATTGCGGTGGGTGGTTTATCTGCTAACGGCGCATTAATATCAATAGCTGGAGATTTTGATGTGGAACAATCAAATTCACCAAATAATGAAGGAATAAATATTGAAGTAATTAATGGAACAAGCGCAACTGCAAGAAATGTAGGCATAAATGCGACTGCAAATTCGATAGGAGGTAATAATTTTGGAGGTATTTTTGTGGCTAACGGAGCAACTAATAACTATGCTGTTTTTGCTCAAGCTCCTATAACAGCTGTTCAAACACCTGGTGGGACGGCTCCACTAGCTGGTAACTATGCAGGTTATTTTAACGGTGATGTTGTAAGAACAGGAACAGATAACTTTACATCTGATGCAAATTTAAAACAGAATATTGATACCATAACAAATGCTTTAAGCATTATTAATCAATTAAAACCTAAATCTTACGATTATAAACAAAGTTCTTTTCCTAGCATGAGCTTACCTAGCGGAAAACAATACGGTTTAATTGCTCAGGATGTTCAATTAATTTTACCTGAACTAGTAAATAATAATGTGCATCCTGCAAAAGTGGATTCTGTAGGCAATGTAATTGTTCCTGCGTTCAACTATTTATCATTAGAGTATCAGCAATTAACTGGGATTATGATAAAAGCAATTCAAGAACAACAACGCAAAATAGAAAGCTTAACTCAGCAATTAAACTCTAAAGACAGTGTACAAGATGCTCGTTTAGCAGCTTTAGAAGCCGCTATCATGCAATGTTGTTCAAGCAATTCTGCTCGCACTTCAAACTCAAACATTAATCAATTAGATATTGAATTAAGCGATAAAAATGCGATTGTTTTAAACCAAAATGTGCCAAACCCTTTTGCTGAACAAACAACTATTACTTACAATGTTCCTGAAAGTGTGATTAAAGCACAAATTATTTTTTACAATAATGCAGGTCAAATTATTCAAACAGTTGATGTAACAACTCGTGGTAAAGGTAAAGTAAATGTATTTGCAAGTGATTTATCAAGTGGTTTATACCACTACACTTTAGTAGCTGACGGCAAAGTAGTAGCTAGTAAAAAAATGGTACGAGAGTAGCTTTTAGTCTCCCTTCTCGACTACGCACGAAGTGACAAACTGAGGAAGGAAAATAAACAAAACCCCCGATATGAAATTCAAATCGGGGGTTTTTATTTTTCTGTTTTTGCTTTTCAACATATTCATTGGTGTAAATCTGCTTAATCAGCGGCGTCTGTGTTCCTTTTCATTAAATCACGATTTCATCCAACTCTTTGTTTAAGAAATGGTATTCCATAAACGAGTAGCTATCTGATTTGGTAATCTTAACCCATTGCTTGTATTCAAAATACCATTTCCATTGTATGCTTCTTAAAAATCCTTTTTGTTTTAAGTAACCTTCAATATAGGGGTGTACGCAAAGCGTTATATCTTTAGCATTTTGTTCTTTCACAATAAAGCGTAAGGCATTTTCAATTTGCTCCACAAATAAAATACTTGGTTGCACTTTGCCACTGCCATTACAGCTAGGGCAACTTTCTAATACCTCCACATTTACTTCAGGGCGCAAACGCTGACGAGTAATTTGTATTAAACCAAATTTGCTTGGAGGTAAAATATTGTGTCGTGCTCTATCCGACTTCATTTCTTCCTTCAACTTATCAAACAATAGTTTTCTGTTTTCAGGATTATGTAAATCAATAAAGTCAATTACAATAATACCACCCATATCACGTAAACGTAATTGGCGCGCTACCTCAACAGCGGCTTCTAAGTTTACTTCAAGGGCATTTTCTTCTTGTGATTTATCGCTCTTAGCGCGGTTTCCGCTATTCACGTCAAACACGTGTAAAGCCTCGGTATGTTCAACCACCAAATAAGCGCCGCTTTTCATAAAAACGGTTTTCCCAAATAATGATTTGATTTGGCGATCAATACCAAAATTATCAAAAATAGGAACCTTACCGGTGTAGTGTTTTAAAATATCAACTTTATCAGGAGAGATCGTTTTGATGTAAGATTTTAAATCATCAAATACGGTTTCGCTATTCACATGAATCGCATTAAATGAGGCATTTAAAAAATCTCTTAAAATCGCATTGGTTCTATCAACTTCTCCTAATAACTTAAATGGTGGTTCAGCAGTTTGCAATGCTTTAAAACACTCGTCCCATTTGTTTACTAAATCAGCCACATCGCCTTCAATATCCGAAACCGATTTTCCTTCGGCCACTGTACGAACAATAACTCCAAAGTTTTTTGGCTTGATGCTATGAATAAGTGCTTTTAATCTTGTTTTTTCTTCGCTACTTCTAATTTTGGAAGAAACAGATACTTTATCAGAAAAAGGAATCAATACAATGTATCGTCCTGCAATCGAAATTTCTGTTGTAATTCTTGGTCCTTTAGATGAAATTGGTTCTTTAGCAACTTGAACTAAAACATATTGTCCAGGTTTAACTGCTTCATTAATTTTTCCATCTTTATTAATGTCTCCTTCGTTTTTAAAGTACATTAAGTTACTTACATTCTGTTTACCAGAACGCACCGCATCAACGTATTTAAACAACGAATTGGCCTGTGGGCCTAAATCTAAATAATGCAAAAATGCATCTTTCTCGTATCCCACATCTACAAAGGCTGCGTTAAGTCCGGTCATTACCTTTTTAACTTTACCTAGGTAGATATCGCCTACCGAAAATTTAATGTTATTTTTTTCTTTATGCAGTTCTATCAAACGTTTATCGTTTAATAGTCCTATAACAACTTCGTTAGGCGTAGAATTTATTACTAGTTCTACGTTCACTTTCTAAAATTTTAATTTATATATAATTACGTTTTCGAATGCGTCACAAACCGATTAAAGTTTTAGCAAACAATAACATACACAAATAACACAAACGGTAAGGCAATTTTGCCCTTCCGTTTGTGTATAATCTTTCCAGAAAAAACTAATTAGCTAGGCTAATTATTTTTTCTTATGACGGTTCTTTCTCAAACGTTTTTTACGTTTGTGTGTCGCCATTTTATGTCTTTTTCTTTTCTTTCCGCTTGGCATAATCCTTAGGTTTTAAAAAATTTATATTAGTTTAATTATTTATTTTTTTAGTTGTTCGATGTATTTCAGTACTTCTTTTTTTGCCATCGCATCATCGGTTACGCTGGCATATTTTTCTAACATTTCAATTGTTTTGTTGGTTTGACCCTGTTGCTCATAAGCATCTGCTAAATGCAAATACGCTTCAATATATAAAGGATCAATCACCAATACTTTATTAAAGCGTTTAATGGCTTTGTCCCATTGCTGCGACTTAACCGAGAAAAATGCAAAAGTCAATTGTAGTTTCACATTATTACTATCTGTTTTTTCAACTTCGCGTAACAAGCCAATTCCTTTCATTGGGTCTTTTCCATCCTCCACAAAACAAGCTGCTAATTGTATTTTAGCATCTATGTTTTTAGAATCTTTTGCAATGGCTTTTTCATAACAACGAACAGCGCTTTGATACAAAGCTGGTATTTCGTTATTATCTTTTGTAAAACGAACTGAATAGTAATAGCGATCACCTGCTTTACTAAAAGCCAAAGAACTTTGATTTCTTTCGGCAATTTGTTCTACAAAATAAGCCGCAAAATCGGGTCTTTTTTGTTTATCCCAAAATTGTACAACGGGCACATAAGCTGTATCCACTTGTGAAGCTTTAGCGCTTGCTAATAAGGTATCATAGTTTGATTTTTCTTCGGGCTTAAGTGATTTAGTAGCCATGGTAATAAATGTTTCGATACTTGCTACTGTTTCAGCAGGCGTCGATTCACTACCCTTGGTTGCTAATTTACCTGGTTGTGTTTTTGGTGCAAGAAATAAAAGAACGAATAAAACAACAGCTGTTATTAGTAACCCAATCTGTGTTTTACGAGTTAGTGTCATTATTCAACTTGTTTATTATCTAATGGCTCAGCCACTTTAACATTACGTTTTACTCTTTCGCTAAACGTTTTAGCTGGTTTGAACGCTGGAATAAAATGTGCTGGAATAACCACTGTAGTGTTTTTTGAAATATTACGTCCCACTTTTTCAGCACGTTTTTTCACTACAAATGTTCCAAATCCACGTAAATACACATTTTTACCTTCAGTCATCGACGTACGAATAGATTTCATGAAAGCCTCCACAGTTGTTTGCACAACTATCTTTTCAATACCTGTTTTTTCTGAAATTTCGTTTACTATATCTGCTTTAGTCATTTACAAAATATTTATAATCAGCGATTTAAAAATTAAAAATCGGGCTGCAAAGATATGCTTTTTATTGTAAATCAAAAATTTAGAGTGTTTTTTTTAAAAAATATTACAATTATTCGCCCACTCATCTCTTTTAAAAGATAAAAAGTAATAAAGCTGCGCTCTTCGACTACTTTAAAATACCTTTCATAAAGGCTATTTTCTCTATTTTGAGTATATTAGCAGTCTGTTTAATTTATGAAGGATTTTTTTGGATATATCAAATCAAAGGTTTTTTTGAAGCATTTGGCGCTTTCTACAATAAGTTTAGCCATCGTTTTATGGCTTTTGTTTAAGCTACTTGGAGTATATACTCATCATGGCGAAACTGCCGAAGTGCCTAACTTTACAGGAAAAAAAATTTCTGAGCTAGACCAGTTTGTGGCAGACAAAAATGTGGGTTACATTATTATAGATAGTATTTATAGCCCCGAAGAGCAACCTGGCGTTGTTATTAAGCAAGATCCAGAGGCAAAATCGCTAGTAAAACACAATAGAGTTATCTATTTATACGTTACTAGCACACAAGCTCCTCAAATAGCTATGCCTAAATTAGTAGACAGAAGTACCCGCCAAGCTGTATTTATGATTGAAAGTTATGGCTTAAAGGTTGGGAAAATAACTGAAATAGCAGGAGATTGTAAAGGTTGTGTGTTAAAACAATTTTATAATGGGAAAGAAATACCGGCTGGTGAAGTGATTAAAAAAGGAAGTAAAATAGATTTAGCGGTCGGTAAAAAAGAAGAGGCCTACGTGGCTCCAACTGATTCGGCTGCTGTGGTGAATGACCCAGAAACAAATTAATTGAAAATTACAATGAATTTATATAAACTAGTTTTTACGTTTTTGTTTGCACTACTAATTACCTTGGGTAATGTATGTAATGCACAAGAACAATTACGTCCCTTAAGTCGCAACAATAATTTACCTGAAATAAAACAACCACATCTATTAAGTCATAAAACAACTTCTATTACGCCTCTTAATTTGCCTTTTTTTGATGATTTTTCATACGCTGATAAATCACCTTATCCATCAGCTAGTAATTGGATAGATACGAGTGTTTATGTTAATTCGGGATTTGCCATTGCTCCTATTAGCTTTGGTGTAGCTACGTTTGATGGATTAAATAAATTAGGCTATCCTTATTTGATGAATGCGCCAGTCAACTATTCTGGTCCGGCAGATTTTTTAACTTCAAGGCACATTAATTTACATTCCACTTCAACTCAAACTTACGTTCCAACTGATAGTATCTTCTTAACTTTCTATTATCAAGCCGAAGGTTTTGGAGAAGCTCCTGAAGCTAATGACTCTTTATGTTTAGATTTTTTTAAACCCAATCAAAACAAATGGCAAAAAGTGTGGGGCGTTAAAGGATATAATCCAAGTGCCGCTGATACTAACTTTTACAGAGTGCGTGTAGCTATTGCAGATACTGCTTATTTAGACAGTACTTTTCAGTTTCGTTTCAGAAATAAAGCTACCATAAGCGGTAGTTTAGATCACTGGAGCATTGATTATGTTCAAATTAAAAAACAATATGCGTATTCTGATACGGTAGAAAATGATGTATCCTTTGCATACAAACCAAGCTCTTTCTTAAAAAATTATTCCGTTATACCTTATCGTCAATATTTTGAAGCTTTAGAAATGGCTCCAAAATTTCGTAATTATTTTCGAAGTAATTTTAGTTCTCCAACCGATTGTAAATATGTATATATAGTTAAGAACGAATTAGGAACTATTATTCCAACGGATCCAGTATCCACATTTAGTGCTGGTATCAATGCTTACACGAGTGGTGGTTATTATCAAGGAAATGAATCTAATCCTGGCTTCACTTTAAAACCATTCCCTACTTCTTTTACTGACTCTACCTTTTTTACTATTTCTCATGCCTTGTTTACTAGTACCGATAACAAAAAATTTAACGATACGGTTACTCATGTACAAAAATTTTCTAACTATTATGCTTATGATGATGGTACTGCCGAACAAGGATATTACTTACTGGCTTACGGCGCTAAAACTGCCATGCGCTTTACACTTAATGCTGCCGACACCTTAAAATCTGTGAGGATTTATTTTGACCCAGTTATTGAAGGGGGGTTAATACAATCTTCTACATTTAGAATTAATGTTTGGGCTAATAACGGAGGCTCTCCAGGCTCTCTAATTTATAAAGACAGTTTAATGAATCCAACCTATTTATCAGGCAGCTATAATAAAATGCCAACCTACAACCTTAGTTCTTGTTTGCCATTAGGTGTGGGAACCTACTTTATAGGCATTCAACAAACAACCAATCAAAAATTAAATATTGGCTTCGATAAAAACACGAATCATAAAGATGCGTTGTATTATGATATCGGCAACGGCTGGGCGCAATCTGCAATTCCAGGGTCTTTAATGATTAATCCAGTCATGGGATGTACTTATCCTGAACCAGTAGGAATTAAAGAGCACAAGTTAAAACAAAAAATTCAAGTGTTTCCAAATCCTGCGCAAAACACCATTACAATTAGTTATCCTGGTAATCAGCTGGAAGAATCAACTATAGAAATATTAACGTCATTAGGTCAAATCGTATATACAAAATCAATTATTAGTAACGAAACAATTGATATCAGCAATTTATCAAATGGCTTATATTTTATTCACTTAAAAGGCAATAGCCTAAACGTTAGCTCACAAAAGCTAATCATCTCTAAATAACATGACGGACGATATAGAAGAAGTTGAATCTGGTGAAGAAGAAAAAGAACTTTACGAACACCATAACATAAAGGTTGAAAAAGGCCAAGTGATGATGCGAATCGATAAATTTTTAATGATTCGTATTCAAAATGCTACACGTACAAAATTGCAACAAGCCTGTGATGCTGAATGTATTTTAGTAAACGGCAAACCAGTTAAATCGAGTTATAAAATAAAACCTCTTGATGAGATTTCTATTTTAATGACCACCCCGCCTCGCGATGTAGAAGTTTTAGCTGAAGATATTCCGATTAATGTGGTTTATGAAGATGATTATGTGTGTGTTGTAAATAAAGAACCAGGCATGGTTGTGCATCCCGCTTATGGCCACTACA
>Ga0208266_100081_pt1 | contig 52371 bp, 43 predicted proteins | sample LakWasMet67_HOW9_2_FD_183897 | JGI IMG/M metagenome (GOLD analysis project Ga0208266, IMG submission 183897) | Freshwater sediment methanotrophic microbial communities from Lake Washington under simulated oxygen tension - Sediment Metagenome... | ecosystem: Environmental > Aquatic > Freshwater >...
ATTTCGCGAAATGGATAGCTTCGCGGTCTGCCTCCTCTTTTTGGGGCACGCGCAATTTCAAAAACTGGACATAACAACTGCCATTGCTCGTCGGTTAAATTCGTCAAGTACAACCGCCAGCCCTCCTAGGCCAAAATTGTTGCAGCTTAATCGATCGTTTAGGTTTTTAAACAGCTTCTAAGTTCGACATCGCCGTCCACTTCCGTGTAGGCGTAATTTCCCAGCGAGAAATCGCAGCTGTTGATGTGGGTCCGGCATAAGCTATAGGCATTGCCGGTGTCCGGAGAGAAATAGGCTGCCAGAATTTCTTGCCGCAAGTCAGGCGGCATTTTGTCCAAGGTTACCGCAGCCGCTTCGGTGAAAGCGCCGCCGAAGCCCTGAATTTCCTGGAACTTAACGGCCGTGTCTATGAACACGGAGGGATCGGAACAATCCGAGGCTGGCTCGAATTCAATCGGTGCCAGTTCCGACAACCGATACGCCGTGTCATGAGCGGTGCAAAATTGCCTTACCAGCCGCTGTTTCGTCATTTTGCTAACTCCACTTGTTGCCTGTTGCTGAAGACGATAATAGCCAGACCTAGCTGTTGAAAATCATCTAATGGATTTGCCGGTTCCCAAGCTCCAGCTGGGAACCGGTACAGTGACATTATAGGTCGTCTTACAAACCTTAACGCCGTTAATAGCGCTGGTTTTAGTATCCAACACTGAAACATTGGAGCCGGGCCGCATTTGCGCGGTGTCGGCCTATGGCTGATCATCTACGGATCGAGCTATTCGAACTTTATTCGCTACGCCACGCACGAATTAAACCGCTCAGGTCGCCATCGGGACGGCTAACGTAAGTGCCATGGTCTTTATTTCCAATATAATGATGGGAATATTTCATCTCGGAGTGAAACGGTTTCCGTGGTGATGGCGTCCCGTCGCTGTAGGTACTTTCGCCCGCAATTATTAAATCGGCAAAACCATCGCTGATATTTTTACTCATGCTGATCGTTAACTTTATATCTTCAAAGACAACGCCTTGCGTAGTCGTGGGTTTTCCACCCCTGCATTTGGCGTTACCTTTAATGCGTGTTCGATAAGACATGGCCAGACCCCGAGCAAAAAGCGCGCCTATTTCATGGCCGCGCTTAGTGTAGAGATAACGGGTATGGCCTATCGTTTCAGCGCCGCAATAAGGATCGTCCTGGTCTCCTTTGAACACATCTATACCAAACGCCCTGACTCCTGGCGCAAGGTCGTAGCGAGCCGTATCGATGCGCAGACGGTCTTTGCCGGCATCGATATTAGGGGCAAAGTGATTCCCTAATGCCTCGCTATACTGCGCCAACAATTGATTTTTTTTGTTATCAACCATGGCGATATACAGTACGGGTTTCCCCCCGGCATAAGTTGAATCTATAAGGAAAGTCGAAAGAGTGATGGATTCGTCATAAGGCCAAATTCTGCATGCGCCCATTAAAACTGAGCCTTTGCCCTGCTTGTTACGATAAGCCAAGTCGTCAATATTGAGGAGTTTTCCTATATCACTCAGCACATCGTCACCGCAGCGTTGGCTTTCTGGCGTGTTGCTGGGCTGAGCATAAACCAAGGGGCTAAATCCCAGCGCGATCAAGAGGGCAGTGCAGATTTTGATTTTTATCATGAGGGTATAACCATTTTTTATTACTGATGCTGAATAATAATTGAAAACGTATTGTACCGGCCAAGCTGACTAATCACACCCCGCAGTTTCGTCTAACGCCTTTGGTACAGCGGTTTTGCAAGCTACCCCATTCCCCCATCTTAATTTCGCCATTCATCCATCGTTTGGCGCATCGCTAAAAATTTAGCGTAAAAGCCATCATCCTGTTGGCCATGAAAATCATGGTAATATTTCAGCTCATAGTGAAACGGCTTACGGGGAGATGGCGTGCCGTCACTGTAGGTGCTCTCACCCGTAACTACCAAATCCGCAAAGCCTTCCGTGGATTTTTCACTCGGGCTAAAAGTGAATTTAATATCTTCAAAAACAACATTTTCTGTAGAATCGGGTTTGCCATTCGTGCATTTCACCTCGCCTTTTATCCGTTTCCGATAAGACATCGGCACTGTGTTGCCTAAAACAGGCCGGATTCGGTTGCCATCCTTAATGAAGAGCGCGCGGGCGGGGCCAATTTCTTCTCCGCTACAATAGGAATTGCCTTGATTCCCTTTGATTACATCGAGGCTAAACGCCCTGACTCCCGGCGCAAGGTCGTAACGAACCGAGTCAATTCGCAGACTGTCTGTTTCCGCATTGATATTCATTGCAGCAGAGGCTTGCCCTAGCTTCTGGCTGAAGTATGCCAGACTCTCGTTTTTCACATGGTCAACCATTGAAAGAGTCAAATTTACCGAAGCATCATTCCAGTAGAGAATGAAGGCCGAAAGGGTAGTTGATTCGTCGTCAGACCAAATTTTGCACGAGCTTGAGGAAATGGATATGTCGCCGGGGTTTTCATTGCGATAGGTTAATTTTTTACCATCCAAGGCTCGCCAGAACACTACTCGCCCTATATAACTTACTACATCGCTATTACAGGAATGACTTTCTTGCTCAGCAGCGGGCGGAGCAACAGACTGCCTAGCTTTATCTTCGGTACTTCTCCATGCATTAATTGCATTGTCCAGTTCTTGAACAGGGTAAGTACCAATATCCCGGTTATCTTGAGCAGGTTTCCGAGTATATTTCAGCGTGTAATGAAACGGTTTCCGTGGCGACGGCTTGCCGTCACTGTATGTACTCACGCCCTTAATTTCCAAATCCGCAAAGCCATCCGTGGATTTTTTACCGAGCATGATGGTTAAATTAATATTCTCAAAAACGACATTTTCTGTAGACGCAGGTTTGTCATACTTGCAGGTTGCTTTTGCAGTACGATTAACCCGTGCTCGATAAGACATCGGTACGCCCTTATCAAAGAGGGGACGAATGATACTGTCCTCCCTAATGAAAAGTATACGGGCTGGCCCTATTTCTTCACCTCTGCAATGTAAATTGACGTTTTGCTTACCCGCTGCGACATCAATCGCAAATGCCCTGACCTTTGGTGCAAGATTGTAGGGAGCCATGTCAATTCGCACACTTTCTTTTGTTGAAGCACTAATCCCTGGATAGAGCTGTTCCAACCCACCTTCAAAGTTTGCCAATAATTGATTATTTTCGTGGTCAACCATTGAGACATAGAGATATTCCGAAGAATTAGGATTCCATATGTTAATGAAGGCCGACAAAGTGATGTTTTCGTGATGAGGTAGGATTTTACACGCGCTTGCGATAAGGTCGCCTATACCGTACTCATTACGGTAGGATAGGTTGCGATAACTCCCTGGCATGAACTTGGCTAAGTAGTGAACGACATCCTCACTACAGCGTTGATTTTGCGTTGGGGCGACAGGCCTTGCATAAACCGGCTGAGTAATCCCCAATGTAAGCACAGCGGCGGCACATATTTTGTTTTTTATCATAAGGGGTACATCCATTTTGTATTTCCAACGTTGAATGAATAAGTGCGTCAAAAAACTCAGTGCATTTGAGTGGTCATCTGATGGATGGGCTTCTTAATCAGAGGACTAGTGCTCAGCAGATTCTGAATCATTTTGCCACTCACGCAATAGGTCATCCAAATTTGTTTCCGGGCCAATACCGTAAGTACCAAGGTCTTTATTTTGATAATAATTGTGGGTATAGTGCATCTCTAAGTGATACGGTTTTCGTGGCGATGGCGTACCGTCGCTGTATGTACTTTCGCCCGTAATTATTAAATCAGCAAAGCCATCGGTCGTTTTTTTACTAGGGCTAATAGTTAGTTTTATATCCTCAAAGACAACCCCTTTTTTAGTCGTGGGTTTGCCATACTTGCATTTGACAGAGCCTTTAACGCGTGTTCGATAAGACATGGTCACCCCCTCATAAAAAAGAAAACGTATTTCATTGTCGCGCTTAATGTAGAGATTACGGGTAGGGCCTATTGTTTCAGCTCCGCAATAAGGATCGTCCTGGCTCCCTTTGATGACATCTACCCCAAACGCTCTGATTCCTGGAGCGATGTCATAGCGAGCTGTATCAATGCGCAGATTGTCGTTGTCGGCATCGATATCCGGAGCAAAGGAATTCCCTAGCGCATCTCTATACTGTGCCAACAATTGATTTTTTTTGTTATCAACCATAGCGATATACAGTACTGGGTTATGAGCATCATTAGGTAAATCTTCAAGAAAGGCCGAAATCGTGATGGATTCGTCATAAGGCCAAATTTTGCACGCGGCCATTAAAACCAAACCTTTGCCTTGCTCATTACGATAGGCCAAGTCGTCAAAACTGAGAAGTTTTCCTATATTACGCATTTCCTCGTCACCGCAGCGTTGGCTTTCTGGCGTGTGGCTGGGCTGAGCGTAAACCAACGGGATAAATCCCAGTATGATCAAGAGGGCGGTGCAAATTTTGGTTTTTATCATGAGGGTATAACCATTTTTTATTACTGATACTGAATAATAATTGTAAACGTAGACCGGCCAAGCGGACTAACCACACCCCGCAGTTTCGTCTAACGCCTTTGGTACAGCGGCTCTGTAACCTGCTGTACAAACAAACTTTTTGTCTGGTATTTTGTGGTCTTTCTCCCCCTCATAGCCGCAATTCTCAATAACAAACCCAAACTGCTTTAGTTTTCGGGCAGTGCGATCTTTCCATACACGGCCCCTCTCGACAATTTTGCATATCTGATCGAAAAGGGATTATCCGCTTCCGGCCAAGCGTTTACCTTCCAAATAGCTTAACAATCTCGGTCAAAACAAGCTTCCGTTCTTCGGCGGTGAGCGGCGGGAATTGTTTGGGATCGGACGTTTTCGGCGGCATTTGCCGGTAGCGGACTTTTGTCAGCAAACTGCTTTCTTCAAGGCCTGAAAGATTGAGTTTGCCGGAATCGATCAAGGCTTTTAAATTGACCTGGGGCTGGTCGTCCGCCATTTCGGCGTGACACGCGCCGCACTTGGTTTTTAACAGCCGGCTGATTGGCGCGAACTTTTGCACCATGGCTTCGCTGACTTTGAAGGTGTCGGCATTGGCGGCAATCAAATCGATTTTGTTGACCCGCTCGCCGCGACTTAAGCGCAGAATGGCGCCGTTTTTGTCGTCCATAATAATAATCGAGCCGTCGCTCCATTCCAGCAATCCGGTAGGCGCGCCCAGCGGATTGAGGTTATTGGCGCTGCTCCAATTGGAAATCACCTCGACCGGCGGCGCGGTTTTATCGGGCTTGCCGCTTGCGTCCACGGGCAGGGCCACTATTTTATGCCCGTAAGCCGCATAGCCGTGCAGACCGATTAATAGGGTGTTGGCCAGCATCGGCAGTTTTTTCGACGAGGGATAAATCATGCCCAGCGGCGCGCTATGTGCGGGCAAAGCGCGATAGGCCGGGATAAAAGCCGCGTTTTCGCACTCCGCTTTTCCGGTTTTAAACTCGGCAAACGGGACGGCTTTATCGCCATCGTTATAGCAATAGGGCCAGCCGTAATGTTGCGCCTTGTTGTCCGGCGATAATTGCAGGATATTGATTTCTTCAGAGGGCAGTTCGCTATCTGGCAGATCGATGGCATTTTCGCCTTGCACCACCAAGCCGCTTGGATGAACGGTTAATGCCATCGAGTTTCTCAAGCCGTTGGCGAAGGTGATGCCGGAATCGGCAATCAGGTTCATTTGCGCGTCCAAAGAATAGCGCCGCACCGAGGACAAAGGCAGCTCGCCGGAGTTTTCATCACAACTTTCTTTGCCGTCTTGATCGACCGATTTATGTTTAACGCAGGAATCGGTTTGGGAACCCACATTGACATAAATAAACCGGTAATCCGGGCTAAACGAAAAGCTGGTCATCGGATGGGCGTAGTCTTCAATCGCCATCAGGTTCCGGGCGAATTTCCGCACTTGATCGAAATCGTTAATAAAAACCTCAAGCTCAGGATCGGCTTTAATTTCTCCGTTGCCGCCCCGTTGCAGCTTGAATTTCATGATGCCTGTGGGCAAGCCGATATAAACCATGCCGTTAGGGGCAACGGCGATTCCGGCCGGATTGGGCACGTTATTTTTGGAAAACAGATTGGTGATCTTGATCGATTGGCTTTCGTTGGCTGCCGGCTCATCCATTTTCTTTGAAAATTCGATGGCCCATACCGTGCCGTTGTTGGCTCCCCAGCCCAACATATCGGTAACCAGCAGGGTCTTGTCATCAAACTGGGCGGCATAACGGGGCTGTTTAAGATGATGGCTTTTTGCAGCGACCAAACCGACACAAGTCCCCTGAATGCTGGTGATCGGGACTTGCGCAAAGCCGTCGCAGTTTTTATTGATCAGCGCCGTGTTGTAACCCGATGTCGCGGCAAGCGGGGATGGTTCTGCGGCTAAAACGCTATGGGGTAAGCCGGTCAGCAACAGGATTAACAGGAAAATCCCTTTTATCCCCCTCTGACGCCCGCTACATTGAAACGCAAAAATTCGGGACATTAAAGATCCGCAAGAGCAAGCTCCCCACTGGACAGCAGCCGCACCCAATACTTGATTCTGCAATATCTCATGCGTCATGCAATCGCAACCCGCTCTATAGCCCAGCCATCAGCTCCCGAAAATCCTCAATGGCGGGATAATCGGTTATTTCTTTTTTGGGCAGTTTGGTATCGGGCCTGCTCACCGAAATCAAATGCGCGATACCGAACTGCCTGGCGGAATTAAGCACCGCCGGACTGTCATCGATCAACAGCGTGGTTTGCTTTTCAAACGGGACCCGCTGTTGCAGCAAGCGCCAAAAGTCGGCGTGTTCCTTGGGAATCCCCAAATCATGGGAGCTGATAATACCGTCGAAAAACGCCTGCAAGCAGGTTTTTTCCATCTTAAGGCCCAGGCTGTCCCGGTGCGCGTTAGTGACTAAATACACTTTTTTGGGCGATTGGTGGGCTTTTTCCAGAAACTCCGTGACATGCGGCAATACCGCGATTAAGCCGGAAATTTCCGCTTTCAGTCCGGCAATATCCAGCGCTAGAACCTCGCTCCAGTAATCCAGGCAATACCATTCCAACTTGCCTTCCATGCTTTTAAAGCGCGGCTGCAACTGCAACTTTGCAGCATCAATCGACAAGCCCTGTTTTTCGGCATATTTAAGCGGCACAAACTCCTTCCAGAAATGGTTATCGAAATTCAAATCCAGCAGCGTTCCGTCCATATCCAGCAAGACGGTATCAATTTTTTCCCAATCAATCATCAGAGTGCGTTATATTTGCTAAAAAATTATTAATAAAATAGCACAATGGCTGAAAAACCAACCATCCTTAACAAAACAACTATCGCTGCCAGCCGATTATTCCGCATCGAATCGCTGGATATTGAGTTCAGCAATGGCGAACTGCGCAACTACGAACGCCTGGCCCGAAGCGGTTCGGGCGGGGCCGTGCTGATTGTGCCGATGCTGGACGCCGATACGGTATTGTTGATCAGGGAATATTCCGCCGGCGTGCATCGTTATGAACTGGGCTTGCCCAAGGGCAAAACCGATGCCGGTGAATCCTTTCTGGAAGCCGCAAACCGCGAGCTAAAAGAAGAAGTCGGTTATGGCGCGAGAAGCCTGCATCATTTAAGTTCTTTTTCGATCGCTCCGTCCTATCTGGAACACATGACCGAGATTGTGATCGCCCAGGATTTGTATGAAGAAAGACTGGAGGGCGACGAGCCGGAAGAGCTGGAAGTCATTCCGTGGAAATTGAGCAACATCAATGAATTGCTGGCGACCGGCGAATGCACCGAAGCCCGTTCGATTGCTGCGCTGTTTATGGCTTTGGAATATTTTAAAGCGCTGTAGGGCAATCCCTTGCGGTTGACCTAGCCACATAATAGGCAGGAATAAGTCTGTTCGAGCGATAGCGAGAACTTGCATTTCCGGCAAAACACTACATTACAACCGATACAGCGGCTCCAATTTATCATCGTCCGTAGCCGCCATTTTTTCTCGAGCCTTGTTTTCCACAAACGCCTGGAACAGCTTCTTGCCCTGCCACAGCTCGGCGGCCTTGCCATACAAAACCTGGTTCAGATTCAGGATTTCATCCCTTAATCTTGCGTCGCTTAGCTCGGCGATAGCGCCCAAGCTCGTCGCACCGAACTTTTGCCGTCCCCAGGCCAGCAAGGCATCCTTGGCAACTGCGGCATTATTATCGGCACAGGCCTTTTTCAAGCTTTTTACGCTGTCTTCCAAACGTATTTCCCGCTCGCTTTTTTCCGCAAGCGGTTTTTTCGCCGGACGCTTAATCAGGAAATAGGCCAGTGTCGCCAACCAACCTGAAGCCAGAAATACCGAAACCCATAGCCAAACATTTTGCTGTTGCGGCTGGCTGACAGTCGGCATGACTGCTTCGGCTTTTTGCGGTTGTTGCACTGGCGTCGGCGCTACAGGCGCTGCAATGTCCGGCTGGACTCCCACCGCCTCAAGCGCCGTGATCGTGGTTTCCGGGATTTTGGCGATTTCCATTTTTTGGCTTTGGCTGTTGAACCAGGGAATTTCTATCGCCGGCAGTTTATAGAAGCCCGCTTTTGAGGGGATGACGGCTATTTTTTCTTCCCTGAACGCAATCAAGCCTTCCGGTTTTTTCTGTTCCTGCAAGGCCGGCTGATCAGGATAGGTTTTCAGCTGCTCGTCAACTTTGCCGATATTTAACTCGGGCAACTGCCCGACTGTCGTGCCTTTTGCCAGCAGCGTCAAGGTCCGGGTCAAAGGTTCGCCGACTTTCATTTGCTGGTTATCGCCCGACCATTCTTCCTTTAAAACCAGTTGTTCCGCCGACAGCCAGTGCTTGCCGGTAAACGTTGCCGGAGCCGGTTTTACGTCCAGCGTCACCGATTTGGATAGAATCTTTTTGGTTTTGGTCATCTGCGAATTAAAAAAACCATTAAAATTCGGACGCGTGTTAGCCACCACCTCGGCCGTTAACATTAAGGGTTTGATAGTTAAAGAGCCGCTTTTTTGCGGAAAAACCGCATACTTGCGCTCGGTAACCAGATAATTCACCCCGTTGATCTGGGTATTGTAGTTACTGTCGTCGCCGAGTTTTTCAATCACCGCATCGCCCAGTTCCGGTTCACTCAAACTGGCCTGGGCGATTTCGACGCGTCTATATAAGCGCACGGCATAGAGAACCTGGGACTGCACATAAGGGCTTTGCGGCGTCGCATCGACCTCCAGAAACAAATCGTCGTCGGCATCGACGGCTTTATTGACGGTCGCCTGCGTAACCAGAACGCTTGCCGGCTGACTGACATCGTCGCCAAACTTCACCGCCGGAACAATCAGGCTGCCGGGATGCTTGGCCATGACGTTAACCGTCCACTGGATAGTCTTGCTGGACTTCCCGTTAATCCATGATGAATTGCTGCTCTGGCTTTGGCCGAGTATCTCGAAATCCCGTTCCAGCGGACCAAAATCCGGGTCGTTATCCGGCGTGTCGTTGGCGGTAAAAATGATCTGGAAAGATTCATCCTGGCTGACCGGATTGCGATCGAACGATACGCTGATTTGTGCGGCAAATACAACGGCTGGCGCAAAACTTAGCAACAAAAGAAAAAATAATTTTTTAATAATATTCATATTGATCATTTAATTAAACCGCAATTTATCCACGAAAAGCACGAAAGACACGAAAAAAAGACTGTGTAACACAGCAACTCATCGATTTTTTGGCTGATTCCCAATCCCACAACCCGGTAATCATTTAAATATTTTCGTGCTTTTCGTGTCTTTCGTGGACGAATTTATTTTTTCCAGCATCAAGATTCCAGGCACCGATAAACGGCCGGTAAAAACTCAAATCCTGAACCGTAGCGCCCCTTTGGGTCACTACGGCAGACGCGAACCACTGCGCGCGCTCCATCGTCAGTTGCAACGGCCAGTCATGCTGCATGCCCAGCAACAAAACCGCCGCAAACGCGTCCCCTGCACCGACAGTATCGATTACGGTTAAATCAGCCATCGGCGCAACTTCAAGCACTTCCCCGGCTTGGTTGACTGCCATTGCACCCCGGCTGCCGCAAGTCACCACCAGAACCTCCAACTCATGTTGCGCCAGAAACAAGCGCATCGTCTCCGGCACGGTGTTTTGCCGTGGTGCCAAGCTCATTAACTCGTCATCATTCAGCTTGGCCCAATGCGCCTTGCCGAGCCATTGGTTGACCGACTCTTTATGCCACCAGGGCGCTCGCAAATTGACATCGATAAAAACTTTGCCCTGATGATGCGCGGTTAAATCGCGCAACGCCTGTTCCGATACCCGGTTACGCAAGGCCAAAGTGCCGTGATAAATAACGCTAAACTGCCGATCTCTATCGAGCCGGTCGGCAATAAAATCATAAGCCTGATCGGCTAAAATTTCGTAACGGGGTTCGCCATCCTTCATAGTGACCTGCACCGTCCCGGTAGGGTGATCGGAATCAGTTTGCAGGTTTTCAACAGCCATGCCCCAGGCCCGCATGGCCTGGCTGATTTTATCGCCGCTTGCATCACGGCCCACCCGGCTGATAAAACACGGGCGCTGCTTAAAAGCTTGAAGATGCCAGGCCACGTTAAAAGGCGCGCCGCCTAATATTTGTTGCCCGTCCGGAAATTGATCAATCAGCGCTTCGCCGAAAATGGCGATTGGGTTATTAGTCATGCTTACCAACCATCAGCATTGCCGCTTTCCTGACCGCCGCGCCGGCCGTATTGGTATTTGAATTTACGCCTTAACAACCCGGCCGGATCGTCGGGAATGCGTTTGAGCCATTGTTCGTTGGCTTGCTGTTGTTCATCGGTCGGCTCGGCGTTAACAGGCGCTTGTTGTTTGGCTTGCTCCTTCCGATCTTTGCCCTGCTCGGCTTGCTCGGGCTTTTGCTGCTCCGGCTTTTTTTCATCGGCCTTATCTTGCTGCTGCTTTTCTTCCGATTGTTGTTTATCCGATTGCTTCTGCTCCGGTTTTTGTTCGGGTTTTTCCTCGGCTTTATTTTGCTCGTCGGATTTTTCCGATTGCTCGCCATCCTTGTTTTGCTCGGAACCGCTCTTGGATTGTTGCTTATCGTCCTTTTTTTGCCGATCCTGCTGTTTTTGCTTTTCCAGCTCTTTTTCTACGACTTCCTTATTGTGTTTGGCATCGCCATCGTTAGGATTAACAGCCAAGGCTTTTTCGTAGGCCTTGACAGCCTCTTCCAGTTGGCCGGCTTTCGCCAGCGCATTGCCCTGATTGTAAGCGCCGCTTTCGGACTTGCTGTTTTTCAGACTTTCCAGCGCCTTGTCAAATTCGCCCGCCTTGTAATGCGCCGCCGCTTTCCAATCCGGATTTTCAAATTGCTCCGCCGCCTTGGCATAATCCTGTTTTTTATAGGCTTGTTGCGCCTGTTGGTCCTTGGTCTGCCATAAATCCTGCCAGCCCAACGCATAGCTGTTTTTAGGCAGCGGCAAGATCAGCAATAAGGCAAAACACAGCAGGCCTTTTCTGAACGTCAACGCGGCCAGCGGTAAAACCGGCAATAGCAGCCAAGGACCTTTATCGGCCCACTGATCCAATAACACGTTGTCGTTTTGCTTGCCCTGCTGTTCGACCGACCTGTCCATACCCGCCAGCGCGGCTTGAATATCCGCGTCATTGGCCGTGATGGTTTGATAAACGCCGTTGCCCGCCTGCGCCAGTTGCGCCAGTTCCCCGGAATTTAATTTAGGCACCACGATATTGCCCCGCTCATCTTTAACAAAGCCGCCTTCCGGCAGCGCTATCGGCGCTCCGTCATCGGTTCCGACGCCCAATATGGATAGCTGGTACTTGCCCAGTGCTTTGACGGTAGCCAACGTTTTATCGACATCAACGCCATCGGTGACCAGCAAGATCCGGCCTTTTTGCAGGCCTGCCTGCTTGAGCAACTCCACGGCCTTTTCCAGCGCCAGCGCCGCATTGCTGCCCTGGCTGGGCATAATGTCGGTATTTAAGGCCGACAGCTGACTGTCGATGGTCTCGGCATCATCGGTCAGCGGCGTTACGGTAAAGGCGTCTCCGGCGTAAACCAGTAATGCGCTCTGGCCGTCTTTTCGCTGTTTGAGTATGTCGGCGATTTTGTAACGCGCCATAATCAAGCGGCTGGGTTTAATATCGGCGGCATCCATCGACCGGGACAAATCCAGCGCAATCACCAGCGCCGAATCGTTTCTAAAGACCGGCGATGGCAGCCGTTCCCAGGTCGGTCCGGCCAGCGCGGTAATCGCCAGCAGCGAGGCGACCGCTCCGGCCGTTATCGGCCAACGGCTTTGGCGGGCCGCCTTTTGCTGCAACAGATACGGCAATAGCGCGGCATCGCAAACCGCCGACCAATTGCCCTGCCTCAACTTGTTCCTGAGCATTAACGCCAGTATCGCCAGATACGGCATAACCGCCAGCAACCAATACGGCCTGATAAAATGAAATTCGGCTAAGTTCATGACAATCGCACCTTAAGCAACGCAATGGCCGCCGCCAGAGCCAATGCCAGCGACAATGGCCAGTAATACAGCTCGCTGCGGGGCCTGAAATATTGTTTGTCTTTTTCGACCGGTTCCAGCTCGTCCAGTCTCATATAGATATTATTCATCTCTTCGGTATTTCTGGCCCGGTAATATTGACCGCCGGTACTTTCGGCAATCTTGATCAGGCTTTTTTCGTCCAGGTCGGCCGAGGGATTAATCTTGCGGTTGCCGAAAAAGCTGCGCACGATCATTTCATCCGCGCCGATGCCGATCGTGTAAATCTTAAGGTGATTGGCTGCGGCCAGTTCGGCGGCTTTTAACGGCGAGACTTCACCGGCGGTATTGGCGCCGTCGGTCATCAACACCAACACTCGGCTGTTGGCCTGCTCGTTCTTAAGGCGCTTGACCGCGAGGCCGATCGCATCGCCTATCGCGGTATTTTCCCCGGCAAGCCCCAAAACGGACTCGTTCAACAAGGTCATTACCGTTTTCCGGTCGAAGGTTAACGGCGTTTGCAAATACGCTTGGGTGCCGAACAGGATCAAGCCCACCCGGTCGCCGACACGCCGGTTGATAAAATCGCCGGCGACCATTTTGGCAGCCGTCAACCGGTCTACAGACCGCTTGTTGATCACAAAATCCTGTTCTTCCATGCTGCCGGACAAATCCACCGCCAGCATTAGGTCCCGGCCGCTGACCGCCTGCTCAATCGGATCGCCCAGCCATTGCGGCCGGCTACAGGCGATGACCAGAAACAGCCAGGCAAGCGCCGCCAGCAATAACGGCCATTGTTGGGATTGGGAGATTGCTCGGGTTTCGGCATCGGAAAAGTCGTCCAGGAACGGGACTTTTAATGCCGCCTGCTCCACCGGCATCTTGGCCGGAACCAGCCAGCGGATTATTAAAGGCAACGGTAAAGCGGCCAGCAGCCAGGGCCATTCAAAGTGAATCATGATTTTGTCTGGGCTTTAAGCCAGTCTTCGCATAAGTCGATTAATTGGGACACTTCCAACTCTGTCGGCGGCGTTTTTCGATAGGGTGCGTCAGCCAGGAGTTGACCGATGCCCTCGCTGAACGGCAAGCCTTTCACCGAAGCATCGAGAAACTCCAGCCATTGCCGTCCGGTCAATCCGGCGGCCTTTGCCCGCGGCGACACGCTGATCGCTACACGCCTGACCAGCACTGAAAGGTCGGATAATTTCTGAAGATTATTCAGGCTTTTATCCCATTTGATTTGGGCCAGTATTTTATTTGCGGTTTTAAGCGCAGTCTTACGGGTCAATCTTTTATAAAGCCAAACCAGCAAAATAATCAGCACCGGGACGGCTATCGCCACCAGCCACCAGCCGATAGCCGGAGGCCACCAGCCGATAGCTTCGGGTTCGTGGATGTCTTTTAAATCGAGAAGAGTCGGGTTCATTTATCTTAAACGCTGTATCGGATCGTCTGTGGTGCTGCATTGAATAAATGCCAGACCCATTTTTTTTGCTATCTGCTCCAGTTGATGCAGCCGTTCGCTAAAATGCTGCTGATATTTTAATAGCCGCTGCCTATCGCCGGTATCGACAACCACATCCCGTTTATCGTCGGTAAACCGATAGCGGCCTTTGTCCGGCAAATGGCTTTCCAGCGGGTCATAGACAAAAATCAGCACCACCTGACAATGCCGCGCCAGCTTGGCCAGATACGCTTCAACCTGATCGTTAATGCCCCGAAAATCGCTGATAATATAAACCAGGCTGCCGGGGCGGGCGTGGTGCATAAGCCTCGCCAACACATGTTCCAACGTAATCGTCGCCTGGTCTACGCGATTGCCGTCATCTTGCTTACTGATGGCGTTTAAAAACCGCAGCACAGCATGTTTTCCGTTTTGCGGTTTCAATTCGCGGCACACGCTCCCGGTAAACATCTGCCCGCCAATCCTGTCGCCATGATGTTGGGCGGCCCAGGCCAACAATCCGGCCAATTTGGCTGCGAGCACCGATTTAAAAACGCCCCGTGTCGCAAAATGCATGGCAGGGCGGTTATCCACGGAAATAAACACCGGCCGCTCGCGTTCCTCGCGAAATACTTTGGTATGGGTTTCGCCGGTACGCGCCGTAACCCGCCAATCGATGCTGCGTATGTCATCGCCCGGTTGATAACCTCTGGCTTCTTCAAACTCCATGCCGCGGCCTTTAAAGCGGGACACATAACCGCCGCTTTGCCCGGCACGTATCGTTGAATGTTTCAGGTCTAAGCCGGCGGCCGGTCTTGCTAAATCGACCAGGGTCTTTAACGACACCGAAACCAATTCACTGGTTGTTAACGCTTGTTTCCCAAAATTCATCAAGGCACTGCAACCCTGGCAATAAGTTCTTTAATAAAATGATCGGTGGTAATGCCTTCCGCCTCGGCCTCGTAAGACAATATCAAGCGATGCCGCAGCACGTCGAAAGCCATATCCTGAATGTCTTCCGGGCTGACAAAATCGCGTTGCGCAAGCCAGGCCTTGGCTCTGGAACAGCGATCCAGCGCTATGCTGGCTCTGGGGCTTGCGCCGTATTGCAGCCAGGCGGCCAAATCCTGTCCGTAGACTGCTGGGTTGCGGGTCGCCAGCACTATTTGCAGCAAATAGTTTTCAAGACTTTCCGCCATGTGCAAATCCAGCACTTCGTGGCGCGCTTCAAACAAGGTCTTTTGCTCAATCGGCTGGAATTGCTCGGTATTTTTTACCGAGCCTGAACGTGCTTCGGTTCTGGCCAAATGCAGGATGCTTTTTTCATGTTCCGCTTTCGGATAATCGATTTTCACATGCAGTAAAAAACGGTCCAACTGCGCTTCCGGCAACGGATAAGTGCCTTCCTGCTCGATAGGGTTTTGCGTCGCCATGACCATGAATAATTGCGGCAACGGGTAAGTCGCTTGGCCTACGGTTATTTGCCGCTCGGCCATCGCTTCCAGCAGCGCCGCCTGTACTTTTGCCGGCGACCGGTTGATCTCATCGGCCAGGATCAGGTTATGAAACAACGGCCCCTTTTGGAATTCAAACGTACCTTGCTGGGGACGGTAAATTTCAGTGCCGGTCAAATCGGCCGGCAATAAATCGGGGGTGAACTGCACCCGGTGAAAATCGCCTTGTATGCCTTTGCTTAATACGTTGATCGCCCGGGTCTTGGCAAGGCCCGGAGCGCCTTCAACCAGGATATGGCCGTCAGCCAACAGGCCGATCAGCATTCGTTCAACCAGCACATCCTGTCCGATAATCTCCTGATTAATATAATTTTTCAAGCTCATTAGCGCCGGTTGGGCGGTATTTTTATTGTCGTTTTTTTCTAACATAGTTGTTCTGACATGATGATGTTTAATCTTAAACACAATACGAAAGCCTTACACATTAAGCATCAGGCTGGTTTTTTAGCTGAAAAATATTGTCTGCAAATCATTTTTCAAGGAAAGGTTACCTATTTTATACAGTTATGGCTCAAGGCAACATAGAGTAAAGCTGTTAAATAATTATGAACAAGTTGTGGATGGAGGTGTGGATAACGTTGCGGCTTGAGTTATCCACACCCCGTACACAAGATCCGGATAATCTTAACTGCATTTTACCATTGACTTCAAGCAACTGATTTTATATGTAAAAAATGACTTATCAACAGATCTGTATTGGCTTAATAGTAATAATAGGTTTTTAATATTTTCAATTTATTACTATTATTCCGAACAAAAAATCTGTCCGCTAGTCCTAATCGCCTATACTCTTTCGGACCGTTAACAAAGTAACCGAGGAAAAAATGAGAATCACACTGCTTATTTTGGGAAGCCTTTTTTCCAGCTGTACTTTTGCAGGCATTTACAAATGCATGGACATTAACGGCAAGACGGATTACCAAGCAAAGCCTTGCGGTCCTGAATATAAATCGCTGCAAATTAATGTTAAAACAGGCAGCTCTGCCGAATTGAACCCGGAAAAACAAAAACAGGATTTAGTACAAAAAGAACAGGATGAAAAGCTTGAGAAAGAGCAGATACTGAAAAAACAAGCTCAGTTAAAACAAGACGCAATGAGCGAGAGTGCAAAAAACCAGTTCCTGATTAAAAATAATCCCGAGACGTTTTCAGCATTTTCTATCCCGCCTTATGCGCTTGATCAATTGCCGGACTTAGTCAAAGAGTACCAAGCCAGACTTCCCGACATCGAACGTTCAAGAAGACAAGCCGCAGAAAAAGCATTGGCTTCGGGTCAATGCCGACGCGTTGAAGCATCTGAATTACATGCTAAAAGTACCAAGAAAACATTAGTCTTTTCAATCAGTTGCAGCAGCGGAAAAAGTTTCTATTTTACCGAGCAGGAATTAGCCAAGTAAGCGCCTCCATGAATTCATCAAAAACAATATTAATAACAGGCTGTTCTAGCGGCATTGGCTACGCCACGGCTGTTGAATTAAAAAAACGCGGACATGCCGTTATTGCTACGGCAAGAAAACCGGACGATGTGTTGCGCTTGCAACAGGAAGGTTTTACCGCAATCCAACTGGATTTAGCCGACAGCAACAGCATTCAGCAAGCGGTCGATTCGGCAATTAAATTAACCGACGGAAAAATCGACGCGCTGTTTAACAATGGCGCTTTCGGCCAACCGGGCGCAGTCGAAGACTTAAGCCGGGATGTGCTCAGGTTTCAGTTCGAAACCAATCTGTTCGGCACCCATGAACTGACCAACCTGATCATACCGTTGATGCGCAAACAGGGGCATGGCCGGATTATCTACAACAGTTCGATATTGGGGTTCGTCGCCATGACTTATCGGGGCGCTTATAATGCCAGCAAGTTCGCTCTGGAAGGTTTGGCCGATACCTTACGGCTTGAGCTTTATGGTACGCATATTGATATTTCGCTGATTGAACCGGGACCCATCCTGAGCAACTTTAGAAAAAACGCTTTTGCCCTGTACCGGAAAAATATAGATCCGTCGCGCAGCCACCATAAAGACACCTATCAAGCCATGGAAGCGCGCTTGCAAAAAGAAGGGGCTGCCGCTCCGTTTACCTTGCCGGCTTTTGCGGTTACCGAAAAAGTTATTCATGCGCTGGAAGCCAAGCGGCCTAAAATGCGCTATTACGTCACTTTTCCGACTTATCTATTTGCCGTTCTTAAGCGCATTCTACCGATGTTCTGGATGGACGCTTTACTGAGGAAGGTTCAATAATGCACGAGCTTGATGAAATTATTATCGTTTGCCCTTATTGCGGCGAATCCCTGGATGTTTTAGTCGACACACATTCCGGAGCCCAGCAATATTACGAGGACTGTTCGGTTTGCTGCGCTCCGATTTTATTTATTCTGTCCGAAGATCATGCTGGAGATATGGTTCTTGACGTAAAAAGAGACGACGAATAATCCCACTCTCCTTGCCGATGGATGCTTGGTTAAGGCTTGATAACCATTGATTTAAAAGGGTTTTTATTGATTCAAAACTACCCGATTTTCAAAGTAAGAAGGGCGTAATTAATTTTTTCTGTGCTAGAATGCCTCGCGGTATTAGCCATTCATTATGTTTGATTTTTGCTTTTTTGCACAAACTCTCATTTTAATAGTTATGCTGAACACAAAAAATCAACAATATTAGGGTTAATCAATGAAAGTATTCAAAAAAATCGTAGTTTCTCTTGTTATGGCAATGTCTATGGCTGCAATTTCATCTTCTGCTTTTGCTGCGCCTGCTGGTGAAGCGGCCGTTAAAGAAGCCATTGAAAACACCATTTCCGGCATAGTGGCTGCACAAGGCGCAGTAAAAAGCGGCGACTTGCCAGCCGCTTCACAAGATATTCTTAAAGCGGCTCAAGCTTCAAAAGAGTTCCGTTTTGAAGTTACTGAACGTCAACGTCAAAAAGCGACTGATGTATTAAAGGCCGCTCGTAGATCTGTTGATGCAGGCGATAGCGCAGCTGCAGAAGCCGGCTTAGCAGAAGCTTTAAAATCATTTACGGAAATGAAAGGCAAATACGATTTAACGCATTAATAAATAAATGCTTTAAAGTCAGATTCAATTATTTTGCCAATGATGATTGAATCTGATTGTTTATTCCTCAAATAAGCCTCGCTAAAAATCGCCCTTTTCACGCCTCCACAGATAGTTTGAAAGAAATCAAAATGTGTTAAAATAATTATTGGTATTTGGCTATTATTACATTGATAGCTACGCAGCCAATTTAATTAAAAAATAACAATGACTTGAGGTCGAGTGCAATATGAAAATCTTAAAAAAAATCTTACTGTCTTTATTAATTGCATCTTCTATGGGTGCTGTTTCAACTTCAGTTCTGGCTGAAACTGATAAAGGTAGAGTTACCTATGCTCCTGCTGATGCAATTGACATTGTATCCGCTAAAATTAAAATAGCGCTCGACGCTGTAACTAGCGGCACTGAAGGAGAAAAAGTTGCTGATCTTATCAAGGACGCATTGGATGCAAGCAAAGAAATTAATGCAAACGATAAAGTTGATATGGCACGCTCAAGAGCTAATAACAAATTGAAAGCTGCCAAAACTCATGCTAAAGAAGCGGCTTTACAAGAAACTGAGCAAGAGTTAAGAGACGCAGCCAAAATGTTTGAAGCTTTGAAAAGCTTAATCTAATTTGGGCATTATCATATCAGGATGCCGCCCGGTTTCCTGATATGATCTCAGAACGCCCCGCTTATAAACCGGATTGTTATATCCGGATTCAGAAATACAGAGTTTCTTGGATTTACAATCTTTGCAGGTCATCGCAAAAGATCGTTATTACACACTATCAGCGTGATTTAGACCTGATATTTTCCGATTCCAACAGAAAAGCGGCTAGTACCTTGTCAGTGTTAAGGATATGGTTGATTAGCCAACTATTGAGGAAGGAAAGTAAATCTTCACGCGAAATCAGAACCCCGGTTTTAATCTCATTGCGCACGGCAACCACCTTGGCTGAGAAACTGCGGTGCTCTCGGATGTGGGCATCGGCCTCCTCAACACTCTCCTCAATATAGTTGTATTTCTGCATCAATACCTCTTCGGTTTCAAAGTGGTACAGTGCGTAGCTGAGCAAATTACGGGTAATTTCTTCTAAAAAAACGGCGTTATTATTGGTCGTGGTCAGCTTGATATTGGCCTCATTAAAAAGGTTGACGAGAATTTGATGTTGCTCGTCGATTTTACCAATTCCGGTGACAAGTTTTTCATTCCATACGATAAGATCGTAATCGGCCATATCTATTTTCCTTATAGTTTGCTATTTGAGTAACTCATCAGCCAGAAAATGGTGTACCAGACTGGTCAGATTATGCTGCTCGGCCAATAATTGAACTTTGTCTGCATCGGCCTCAACGTCCATACCGGCTTGACGATGCTCGCACAGATGCGCGCTAATCTGATGGATGTTTTGATGCACGGCATCAAGTGCATCAAACTCGCTTATATTGCGAAAATGGCTGACGTCTTCGTCAGAATACCACTGGCCAAAACGACATTGCTGGTGATCCAGCAGCGATTCCGGAGTCGTGTCGTCGCACGGGTCATCAAGATTAGCGATAACCCGATTAGTCCAGCTGCGGTGATTGGCTTCCGTTAGCAGCAACTCGAAATAATCCCGCGAAGTTAAATCAGAGGCAGGTAAACCCCATAACGGATCCGGCGTAAACGTTGCCAACCAGGAGCGCATTCGTTTCGCCGACATCGGACTGGCGAGTCCGGAACCCTGCATAACCTCGCATCCTAGTTCCATCAGCATGACTATCTGATCGACGTACTTAACACCTTTGGCAATCACTTGAAGCCGGGAGGATGCAGCCAAACCGACCACGCCCTCAACAAGTGCCCGGTCTTCCGGGTCTGTTAGCATGTCGGAAACAAAACTCAAGTCGACTTTCAAGGCATCGACGGCAAGATGATTCAAGCGTACCAGCGATTGCACCAGCGATGAAAACCCGGTGCCAAAGTCATCCAGCGTAACGCGGACGCCCATGGCACGGCATCTGCGAATGGCATCCCCTCCGGCAATCACATCCTTTAATGCGGCCGTTTCAACAATTTCTAATTCCAATCGGTGAATGATTTCAGCGTCATATCCGGCAAGCAATTCTTGCAAACGCCGTAAAAATTCCTGACTGTGCAATTGACGGGCGGAGATATTGACGCTGATATGAAGGTTAAATCCCGTCTCACGCCATTCATTCAATTGCAGCAAGGCGCTTTGTATGGTCCATTCGCCCAAAGCGATAATCAGGTCGTCGTGCTCGATCACCGGGATGAATTCGGACGGCGCTAAGATACCAAGAACAGGATGATTCCAGCATACCGACGCCTCAACACCCACCACCTTGCCCAGACGGCAATCAACCTTGGGTTGATAATAAAGTTCGAACTGACCTTTAGCCAGTGCTTCGTCGATTTTCTTGAGAAAGTCCTGAGTAGTTTGATTCCGTATTTCGTGTACGGTGTTAAACAGTTTATAGCCATTTTTGCCGGCTTGTTTGACCTCATACATGACCTGATCGGCATGGCGTAACAGTAAATCCGGGTCGCTACTGTCTTCGGGAAACAAGGTGACGCCGATGCTCGCTGAAATATGCGCAACCTGTCCGAAGATTTGGTAAGGGGCCGCTATAGCGGCAACGATGCGCTCCAGTGTCTGTTCGCATTCACTGACCGTTGTGAAGCCGCCTAGAAGCAAGGCAAACTCATCACCACCGAAGCGGGCGGCGGTGTCTTCCTGACGTATGCATTCTTTTAAGCGCTGAGCTACATCCCCTAGCAAACGGTCGCCTGATGCATGGCCTAGCGTATCGTTAACTTGTTTGAAGCCATCCAGGTCAAGCATACAAATAGCGGCAATTTCCTGGTTGCGGCGACAGCGAGCCAATGTTTGGTGCATGCGGTCAGCCAATAAAACCCGATTGGGTAACTGGGTAAGCGAGTCGTAGAAAGCCAGATTGTTGATTTTTTCTTCTATAACCTTGCGCTCGGTAATATCGGTATAAGTAGCGACATAATTGATAACCTCGCCCTCATTGTTTTTCACTGCCGTGATAGTGACAAAGGTAGGAAGCACCTCAGCATTTTTGAGTTGATTCCAGATTTCGCCCTGCCATGTCCCGGTACGAGTAATGCTGTCCCACATCGCGGCATAAAAACTCTCATCATGTCGCCCGGATTTTAAGATGTTCATCCTCCGATTCAGCAACTCCTCGCTTGAATAACCGGTGAGCCTGATAAAAGCCTGATTGACTTTGATAATGACATTGTTAGTGTCGGTAATGACCATGCCTTCCTGGGACTCGAATGCGGTGGCGGCGATCTGAAGCTCGGTTTCCGCCCGTTTGCGCTCGGTAATGTCGGTGATAAAACCGTGCCAGAGCGTTGAGCCGTCAGCCAGTCGTTGCGGTAGCGCATTACCGAGTAGCCAGCATTCCGGTTCTTCGCCGAACTTCAACCGATATTCCTGAATCCAAGGCGTTAAGTCTTGTGCAGAGGTTTGAATTGAGGCCCGATGATTCTCTAAATCATCGGGATGTACCACGGTAAATACATAGGATGCATCTTCACGAACATCCTCCGGACTAACCCGATAAATCTTGAACAGACCCTCATTGGCGTAAGGCACGCAACAACTGCCGTCGAGACGCAGTTGGAATTGAAAAACAATTCCAGGCGCTTGACTGGCGATTTTTTGGAGTCGATCCACCGCTTCTTGCCGCGTTATTTCCGCTTGTTCCTGCTGAATTAATTGAGTCTTAAGCGGGCGAAATACCAGAAAATAGATAGCCGGAAAGAGCAGCATCAAAAGCCAAACGGCATCAAGCAGCGCGGTGTGCCAATGCGAAAGCGGCGGCAACATGTCGATAAACAACATAACCAGCGTCTCGCCGACAAAAATGGCACCGACCAATGCCAAGAGCAGACGATTGACTGACTGAGAGTCTTTACGCCGGTTCTCACTCATCACGGGTAAATTTTTTGGGGAGTGGAAACCGGATCATTACTTCCTCTTGACAGCCAAATTGCGTGTAATCATTTACTGATGCCTTGTCAGCATAGCAATAACATTTCAATTTGTCTAACGGCGTTTCCTTGCCGGTTTAAAAAGTGATTTTTATTATCGTTGTATAGATACCCCCTTTAAAGATTAATCACGGTTACCGGTCACACCGTAGGCAAGAATCTTTCGCTCAGCACCTGTTGATCCGGCACGCCTTTGGCTCGCGCGGCCGCTTCGGCAGCGTCGATCAGGGCGGGCGGTCCGCACAGGTAGATGTCGGGCAACACAACTGCACCAGCCAGGTCTTGAGCCAGGGCATCCACCGGCGTACCGCTAAAACCTTGCCAGTTATCTTCCGGTTTCCAGACGCAGTAAATTACCTGAAGCTGGGGCAGTTCCGCTTGCAACGCTTCCAACTCGGTCCGGCAAAACAAATCTTCGGCCCGATTTGCGCCGAAATAGAGCCGCGCCGGATGCGGTTCCTGAAACTCGGCCATGCGTCTTAACATCGACATCATCGGTGCCAAACCGGTGCCGCCAGCTACAAACCAGCGCGGTCTCAGGCCGCTTTCATGCAAGCCGAACGCGCCTTTGGGGCCGTGAACGATCAACGTTTGTCCGACGGCCGCCTGTTCCCGTAACCAGGTGGAAAAAAGTCCGCCGGGTTGCAGACGGATCAAAAACTCCAGCCGACCTTCCCAGTTGCCGGTATTGGCAAGCGAATAGGCGCGCTTGATGTCTTGCCCCGGCACTTCCAGTTCCATGAACTGGCCGGGCTCGAATTCGGCCACGCTGCCGCCGTCTTCATCCGCTTCAAGACGTAACTCCAAACGCAGGGTGTTTTCCCCGACGGAATCGACGGCGGTGATTTCGGCATTCCTTACCTTGATTTCACCGATCAGAATACGGTCGTGATCAAAGGGCAGGGAAATACGCAAATCGCTTTGAGGAAAGGTGCAACAAAGCAGGGTGCCGCCCTTTGCTTTATCGTCCACAGGCAGCGCGACGGGGTTGTGTTTGCCCAAGGTAAAGTCGCCGTGGGTGACATCGGCATAACACGTGCCGCAACTGCCCTGTCCGCACTGGGCGGGCAATACGATATGCGCATCGGCGGCCGCTTCCAGCAAATTTCGGTCGGCGGCGCATTCGAAACGGAGCTGTTCACCGTCTCGGGTAGTCAGTTCAATAGCGTGAGTGTTCATATTTCGGTTGGACTCCGGATAAAAAAATGTTGCCGGAAAAAACTTACGTTTCCGGCAGCAAGAGGGAGGATTAGGCCCCTGTCCGTTCGCCCTGAGCTTGTCGAAGGGCTCAGCACGAACAACAGGATTAAGGTTAAGCCGCTTTGCGCGTCAGCGATGCTTCGATGTCGGCCTGAGCGGTGGTAATCGGCAGCAGCCCGTATTTATCGACCAGCACCTGGACTAAATTTGGCGTCAGGAAGGCGGGCAGCGTGGGGCCGAGGCGAATGTTGCGAATGCCCAGCGCCAGCAAGGTCAGCAATACGGCAGCGGCTTTTTGCTCAAACCATGATACGACCAGGGACAAGGGCAGCTCGTTGACGCCGCATTCGAAAGCGCCGGCCAGTGCGGTGGCTATTTTGATCGCCGAGTAGCTGTCGTTGCATTGACCCAAATCCAGTAGGCGCGGAATACCGCCGATGTCGCCGAAATCATGTTGGTTAAAGCGGTATTTGGCGCAGCCCAGCGTCATGACCACGGTGTCCTGCGGGGCTTGTTCGGCGAAGTCGGTGTAATAATTGCGACCGGGTGCAGCGCCGTCGCAGCCGCCGACCAGGAAGAAATGCTTGATAGCGCCGGACTTGACCGCGTCGATCACTTTGTCGGCCACGCCCAGCACCGCATCGCGGCCGAAACCGACGGTGACGACTTTTTCGCTGACATCCTCTTTGAAACCGGGCAACGCACTGGCCGCCTGGATTAGCGGCGCAAAATTCTTGTCGCTGATATGGCGCACACCGGGCCAGCCTACCGGACCTGCGGTAAAAATGCGCTGACGGTATTGGGCTTGCGGTTCGATGATGCAGTTGGAGGTCATCAAAATAGCACCCGGAAATTCGGCAAACTCTTTTTGTTGATCCTGCCATGCGCCGCCGTAATTGCCAACCAGATGCGGATAAGCCTTGAGTTTCGGGTAAGCGTGGGCGGGCAGCATCTCGCCGTGCGTGTAAATGTTGATGCCCGTATCCTTGGTTTGCTCCAGCAAAGCGGCCAGATCGCCCAGATCGTGGCCGGAGACCAGGATGGCCTTGCCTTTGATCGGCGTGATACGCACTTGAGTCGGCTGTTGCGCGCCGAAAGTGCCGGTGTTGGCCTCATCCAATAACGCCATCACCTCAAGGTTTAAACTGCCCAACGCCATAGACTGATTCAGCAACGCTTCGGCATCGGTGGGATCGTTGCTTAGAAAATCCAGCGCAGCTTCGATTCCGGCGTAAACGGTATCGCTTTCCCCGCCCAACACGTAGGCATGATGAGCATAGGCGCAAACGCCTTTGAGGCCGTAAAGCACCAACGAACGCAGGCCGATAATGTCCGCGCCGACTTGGTCGGGTCCGGAATTGATGCCCACCTCAGCGGCCTGTTTGAGCATTCCGTCCATATCGGCAGCGGGCTGCCAGGCAGCTGGACCGGCGAGTTGTTCAGGCGTAAGGCCTGATGCAAGCGCAGCCTGTATATAGCTTTCCTTAACCCGATCCCGTATTTGCGCGGCTTCTTGTATCATCGTAACGAAACGGGTCGCGTTGAAGTTGACGTTCGTCAAAGTGGTAAACATCGCGTAGAGAATGAAATCATCGGCGGCATTATCAGGAACGCCCAGAGCGCGGGCGCGTTTGGCGTACTGGGCAATGCCCTTGACGCCGTGAATCAGTAAATCCTGCAAATCGGAAGTCGTGGCGTCTTTGCCGCACATGCCTTTGGCGGTCGCGCAACCGCTGTCGGCATTGGAGCGGTCGGTTTGTTCGCATTGGTAACAAAACATCAGGTAGTCTCCTCAAGATTGAATCGGGTTAATGACTATGAACAGTCACCGTTTTTTCAGGTTAATTGGAATTTTTCCAATGCATAGGTAAGAGCACTTACCATGCCAAGCAAAAAACCTTATGTTTTCAAGTGTTGCCAAAGTATCGTTGTATAATTAACATCAGTTTAAAGTTGTTTAATTGACATCAACGTTATCACTATGACGACAAACTCATTTTCCGCCTCGTTAATTTCCATTGTTGCCGACCTGTCCGCGCGCATGTCGGCAGAACAACGCTACCAACGTTTGTTGGCGCATTTGTGCCGGATTTTTCCTTGCGATGCGGCGGCATTGCTCAGGTTTGAAAACCATTGTTTGATACCGCTGGCGGTTAACGGCTTATCGGAAGATACCTTGGGACGGCGTTTTATGGTCAGCGAGCATCCGCGCCTGGCGCAGATTTTAGCCTCCGATCAATCGGTGCGCTTTGCCGCCGATTCCGACCTGCCCGATCCCTACGACGGGTTGATTGAAACAGATAACGATCAACTGCTGGTACATGATTGCATGGGCGTTACGCTGTTTATCGATGGCGAGCCCTGGGGCGTTTTGACAATGGATGCGCTGGCCCCCGGCACTTTCGACAATATCGACCCGATGCAACTCAACACCTTTATCAGCTTGACTGCCGCCACGGTCAAGGCTGCGGGACTGATTGCCTCCTTGGAGCAGAGGGTGCGTTATGCGACCCAAACCTTATTCAAGGAAAATACCGACCACGACATGATCGGCGACAGCGACTGCATGCGGAAATTGCGCAATGAAATTTCCATCGTCGCCCCGTCGGAACTGGCGGTTTTGATTTTGGGGGAAACGGGGGTAGGCAAAGAACTGGTAGCCCTGCGCATCCATCTGGAATCGACTCGCGCCGATCAAGTCATGGTCTACGTCAACTGCGCTGCATTGCCCGAGAATATTGCCGAGAGCGAATTATTCGGCCACAGCAAAGGTGCGTTTTCCGGTGCAATCAGCGACCGGACCGGCAAGTTTGAGCTGGCCAACGGCGGCACGATTTTTCTGGATGAAATCGGCGAACTGCCGCTTTCCATGCAGGCCAAATTATTGCGCACCTTGCAAAACGGCGAGATACAGCGTGTCGGCAGCGATAAGCAAATCAAAGTGAATGTCCGGGTCATTGCCGCAACCAACCGCAATCTGCAACAGGAAGTCGCTGCGGGCCAGTTTCGTCCGGATCTTTACCATCGTCTGGCCGTTTATCCGATGCACGTTCCGGCATTGCGCGAACGGGGAAAGGACGTTTTATTACTGGCGGGCGCTTTCCTGGAAAAAAACCAGCAGCGTTTGGGCGTTAAAAAGTTGCGTCTGGATCAGGATGCAAAGAAAGCCTTGTTGGATTACCACTGGCCGGGCAACATCCGCGAGCTGGAGCATTTACTCAGCCGGGCGGCGCTAAAATCGGCGACCCCGGAAAACCGCCAGGCGGATTTTATAACCCTATCCCTGGCCTACCTGGATATAGTGCCGGAGCCGTCGAATGACTCGCCTATCAACACCCTAACCGATTCATCGACCGCTTTACCCGCGCCGATAGATTTTAAAAACGCAGTGGATGAGTTTCAGCGTCAGCTCATCCGGCAACAATTAGCGGCGCAACGGGGCAATATGGCCGCTACGGCGCGAGTGCTGGGGTTGGATCGGGGGAACTTTCATCGTCTGCTGAAACGATTGGCGTTCAAAGTTTAAACCTGATTGTCTTTAGGATATGGTCGGTAATAACTTCCCAACATAAACTCATCGTTCCCTCGCTCTGCACCCAGGCGGGACGGGGTTTGCAACCCCGTTCCTAACGTTTCTGCGACGTCTAAGCTAAGCGATTATATTTAACTACCGCAAAACGTTTCTGGCGGGGCAACATGCCCAGCCCGGCTGTTCGTTGACACTTGTGTATAACGATGAGCGCTCTGCGTGGGAATGCAGCATGAACCGCTCTGCGGTTTGGGACGCTACAGCGCCATACCTATCCTGAATGTAGCCTAAAGGGGCACAAGTATCTACATAAGTAAAGTTGGCAATATATGGCTATGGATTCATGACACACCGTAGGGGCAATCCCTTGTGGTTGCCCTGATACACAGCGAACCTTGGGCAACCACAAGGGATTGCCCCTACGAAAATATAGGGTCTTATGCATAAAAAATTGTGTAGATACCTATGCTAAAGGGGCGGGGAACTTTCGAATCAAGCAGGATGGGGCATGTTACTCCATTCGAAACGTCCCACCTGTTCAGAACGTTGCAAGTTAGACCTTCCAGGTTTTTAAAACCTGGAAGGTCTGCATATCGGCATGTTTCTCTCATGACGACAGCCCACAGATACTTGTGTATAACGATTAGCACAGAGCGAGGGAACCCTAAGCGGAAATTATTGATGAAGTCCTTACCGCGGGTATTGATAGAGATACTTCTGAAAACCGGCAAACACCTTGCCGATTTCCTCAGGCCTGCCCAAATCGGCCACGGCATCGGCAATCGCGCCGTGATACTTGATGCGCAGCAACGGCGTCAATTTATCCCTGTCCAATTCTTCGACGCCGACCTGAACATAATGCGCCAGCACAAAATCGAGAAAGGCCTGCTGCTTGCTGTTGAAATGGGCATGGATTTCAACCTTCGCCCTGGCGGCCCTTTGTTCGCGGCTCAGTGGCGGCAAAGCATAAGCCACATGCGCCAGCACATCGAACAGATCGCTGTTTTCGGCATCGATGATCTTTTGCATTTCCAGCAACTGCTCTTTGCCGAAACCTTTCTCGGCAAGCCCGAACAACAGCTTGGCTCGCGTATCCGGCAAACTCCACAACTCGCGCAACTCGGCTTCGTTTTTAAAAAACTCCGGCAACCGGCCGAACAACAGCTCCATAAACTGCTGCGCCGACATCGGTGTACCGTCGGGATGCCAGAAACTGGTCACCGTCATGTACTGAATACTTCGCTCCTTACCGTCGGCAAGCGTCACTTTCGCCTTCTTCTTGCATGCACATGGATGCAGGCCGCATTTTGGGCAAGGCTCTTGCTCGCATACGCAAGGCCGCCGGCCGCAGACCGGGCAAGGTTGCGGCAACGGCTTTTCGCATTGACACGGATAGCCGCCGCATTTGGGGCAGGTTTCCGGCTCAACCGGTTCGCCGTCCCAATCCGGGTCGCAAAAGTGATAGTGCGCCTTCACGAAATCGTAGATCGTGAAGTAGTCCTTGCCGTCGTAGAGCCGCGTGCCGCGCCCGATGATCTGCTTGAACTCGATCATGTTGGTCACCGGCCGCATCAATACGATGTTGCGGATATTTCTGGCATCCACGCCGGTCGAGAGTTTTTTTGAGGTGGTCAGGATGGTCGGAATGGTTTTCTCGTTGTCCTGAAAATCACGCAGATACTGCTCGCCCAATGCGCCGTCGTTGGCCGTCACCCGTTGGCAATAGTTCGGGTCGCTGCTGGTTGTCATCTGGTTGATCAGGTCGCGCATCGCCAAGGCATGATCCTGGGTGGCGCAAAACACCAGCGTCTTCTGCCGCTGGTCGATCTGCGCCATGAAAATTTCGACACGCTTCTTTTCCCGCTCCTTGATTTCGATGATCTTGTTGAAATCGGCTTCCTTATAAAGTTTGCCGTATTCAACTTCGCCTTCCATGACGCAGTCGTCAGCGGTGTAGATGTATTCGTCCAGCGTCGTGGAAATTTGTCTGACCCGGAACGGCGTTAGAAAGCCGTCGTTGATACCGTCTTTTAGCGAGTAGACGAACACCGGCTCGCCGAAGTAGGCGTAGGTGTCCACGTTGTCTTTGCGCTTGGGCGTGGCGGTCAGGCCGAGCTGCACGGCGGGAGTAAAGTGGTTGAGGATGCCGCGCCAGTTGCCTTCGTCATTTGCGCCGCCGCGGTGGCATTCGTCGATAATGATGAAGTCGAAAAAATCCGGCGGATATTCGCCGAAATAAAAACTGCGTTCGCCTTGAAGCTGTGGTTCGACAAGCTCACCATGAACGGTATCTGAGTTTAATTCGTCCTGAGCTACGTCGAAGGACTCACCACGAACGGCAGTTGAGTCCCGTTCGCCCTGAGCTTGTCGAAGGGCTGGCCCGCTCATAAAAGTCTGAAAAATCGTGAAGAAGATGCTGCCGTTCTTAGGCGCCTTGCCCTTCTTGCGGATGTCCGCAGGATCGATGCGCACCAGTGCATCTTCGGAAAACGCGGCAAACGAAGAGAAATCGTTGTAGGCCTGATCAGCGAGGGTATTGCGATCGGCCAGAAACAGGATGCGCGGCCGCCGGGTCGGCTCACCGATCATCCTGAGCCTGTCGCTCAGATTCCAGCGGGTTTGAAACAGCTTCCAAGCGATTTGAAAGGCAATCGACGTTTTGCCGGTGCCGGTAGCCAGCGTCAACAAGATTCGATCGCTGCCTTCGGTGATGGCTTCCAAGACACGGTTAACCGCGATTTCCTGATAGAAGCGAATCGCCCAGCTGCCGCCTTTATCCGGATAAGGTACAGCAGCGAAGCGGTCGCGCACTCTATTCAGCACGGCAAAGGTGCGGCTCCACAGTTCATCGGGCGTCGGATATTGCGCCAGCTCACCCTCGACACCGGTATCCATGTCGATGCCGTAAATACCCTGGCCGTTGGTCGCATAGGTGAATCGAATCGCCAGCTTACCCGCATAATCCTTGGCCTGACCAACGCCCTCGGTAAGCAGCTTGTCCCAGGCCTTGGCCTCAATCACCGCCAGCTTGGTGTTGCGATATTCCAGCACGTAATCGGCGGTCAGCGCCTTGCCGCGCTTGCCATGGCCCTCAATGCGGCCCAGCGTTATGGCATATTCGCGGCGGATGCGGCTGCCTTCGATTACGCCCCAGCCTGCCGCTTTCAGCGCGGGGTCGATATGTTCGGCGCGGGTTTCGGCTTCATTCATCGTCTAAAGTAATCCGCGTTAAAAGGTTAAACAGCGGGCCGTTAATATAAAAATTTGTCCGGCCGATTTTTTTCTTTTGCACAAAACCATTGGCATCAAGCGCATCTAAATACTTTGCCGCAGTGATGCGCGAAATCCCTAAATCGTTTTCTACAAACTCGATCTTGGTATAAGGATAGCGGAATAAGTTATTCAGCAACTCCTGGCTGTAAAGTTTCGGCAGCTCGTTGCGCAAGCGTTGTTTGGTCGACTGCATCAACTCGCGTAAATTTTTGATTAACTTGATTTCGCTCTTGGCGGTAACGGCCACGCCTTTAACGATATAGACGCACCACTCGACCCAATCATGGCTTTCCCGAGTCGATTGCAGCAAGCGGTAATATTGGTTTTTGGTCGAGGTGATGTAACGGCTTAAATACAGCACCGGCAAATCCAGCAAACCTTCACGTTGAAGAATTAACAGATTCAATATCCGACCGGTGCGGCCATTGCCGTCATAAAACGGATGAATGCTTTCAAACTGGTGATGGGCGATGGCCATGCGCAATAAGGGATCCAGCTCGTCATCGGCATGAATAAATTCCACCAGCTCGGTCATCAGCTGTTCTATCACCCGCGCATCTTGCGGCGGCTCATACACCGTTGCGCCGGTATGCTGGTTTTTAAGCAGCGTCCCCGGCAATTTTCTTAAACCGGCGTTGTTTTGCTCGACGGCTTCCTGCACCCGCAAAATCGTATTCAAGCGGATTAAGCCGGACTCCTGCACGTCGGAAAATCCCGCCCTTAGCCCGGCAATGTAGTTTTGCACCTCTTTAGCGGCAGGCGACGCCGCGCTGCTGGGCTCGTAAGCGTAAAGCTCGTCATGCGTGGTGATAATATTTTCAATTTCCGAACTGTCTTTCGCCTCCTGAATAGCCAGCGTATCCAGAAGAATCGCGCGGTTAGGCAACGCTTCGCACAAGCCCTTTAATTCCGCTAAATAGCGATGCGCCTCAGCCAGGCTTTGCCAAACGGCTTTAACGTCCAGGCTGTCATCGCTTGGAATCTCCAATTCAACCATTTTCTTTACCCGCAACTCATGATAAGAAATTTAAATTATCTTATCATGTTAAGGATAACGTGTATAAAAAATAGAATTTTGTTATCACGTTATGGCGGATAGGTTTAAAAAACCGGTTTTTTTATACGCGTCACAGTGCTCCGCTGAAGGCTTGGTGGAGCAGGGATTTTTTCAGCTCGTCGAGGGCGGCGAGTTTTTGTTTGTAGATGGATTCTAGGCGCTGGGTTTCTTGGGATGCCTTGCCGACAACAGAAACAATATCCCGTTGCACAGAAAGTGGTGGGATACAGCCAACTTTGAGTGCTCGAATGTCTTTCATATTTACATGCTGCACAGTTGCTCCTCTCGAATGGGCCAATAGCTTTTCCTGCATTCGTGGTTGAAGCAGCATCAAAGCAAGAAATTCTGGTTCAAATACATTACGACTAGGACGAATCAAAACAGTTCGTTGCCCCAAACAGACTTTGAGATTTTTTGGGATGACGGCAACATTTCCAGCAGGTGCTTCTCTTGCTAGGATTAGGTCTCCGGGAAGGGGTTCTGCACGACGAGTCCACTCCCGATAAGTTTCTTCTGAAACACGGTAAACGCCATCAAGCAGTAATTTACCTTTCCCTATATTTGGAGTCCGAATAGAAGGAATCCCTTCTTCTTGCTTTGGAGCTGTCTTGTGTTCGCAATCTACAATCAACTCGCACAGATCCGCCAGAGGCTTCTTATTCTCTGCCCATTCCTCACAGTGATGACTAAAGACGGATTGCAGATGGCTTTCAAAAAGCGCTCGGGCGTTTTGGAGGTTCTTTTCGGCGTTGGCTTTGGCGTTGGCGATGCTGTCAAACGCTTCGTCGAGAATGCCGACGATGCGCTGCTGTTCAAGGAGTTGAGGTAGCGGGAACGGAATTTGTGCAAGCTTGTTTCTGCTGATTCGCTTCCGCGTTGTACCTGTCGTCTCCGAATCCACAGCACTGAGATAGTTTTGAGACTGAGAGAAGTAATTAAAAAACATGGGAACAACCAGCTTCCGGTCGAAGCGAACAATCGTGCAATCGACGGCGGTAATCATTCGTTCTCCGGTATCCGGTAACAGGCAGCTTCGTCCGGCTGGATCAGGCAGACGCGAAATTAAACAATCGCCCTCAAAAATTTCCGTGCACCGTAACCTCTTGAATGTCTCCTCTGTGATGTAGCGTGCCTTATCTCCCCGGCTTTTGAATATGCCCTCGCCGACATTACCAGTTTGAATCAAGCGGATACCTTCCGACGACTGATCTTTACTCTCAATCCAGTCGCCGTCAGCGAAGACAACACAGGTATCTACAAGCATCTTGGTTTGCCACCCTGCCTTCATTGCGGATTACCTTGATCCGCCCGCTGGTAAAACACCACGCCCACCCGCTCGATATGCTCTAACAAACTTGGGCTATCGATGTAACTCAGGATCGACAAATCCACCTGATAGGGGATAGGCGAGTCTTCCAATCTACCGGCAATTTGGCCCAACATGCGATAATCCAAGCCATCGCCGACTAAGGTCAGATCGATGTCGGAGCCTTTCCGGTAATTGCCCTTGGCGCGCGAGCCATAGAGGATAGCCTTTTCGACCGCAGGGTAGTCGGCCAGTATCCGGCGAATAATTGCCAGGGTATGCTCGGGAAGTCCAAAACTTGACATGGCTATTCTTTGTGCTGCATATCTTCTTGCAGTGCAAGAAATGCGGGGTGATAAGTGTTAATGATGGCAACGATTAGAGCCTCCGCAATCTCCAGGTTATAGGTATGGCTGGAGAGATTGCGTTTTTCGATCATATCCATCCAGGTTTCGCCATCTTCAATCAGGCCACGCTTGAATGCCTCGCGCACGGCGCCACGCGAACCCACGATGCCTTGAATGCCCTCGTACGCCAAATAATCTTTCAATACATTCCAGGCCAATTCGTGAACAAACTCGAATCCTTGTATGACTCCCTGTTTTTCAAGGTTGGACAGCGGTCGCTGCCGCGACAATTCGACTGCCAGCGTGAGCTGATAGAGGGCAAGCTTATAATTCTCAAAGCGTTGTTTCCAGCGAATATCCTCAGTCATGAACAGCTCCTGATAATAGTTTTTTGATATTTCCAAGCACATTGGCACTCTCTGCATCCAATGCTGCAATCTCGTCCATGATGTCCTGCGGGCTGCGGTGGATAATCTCTTCTCCCCCGTTGGGGTTCTTCACCGACAGGTCGAAGGTTGCCGGGTCGATGCTGGCCGCATCCACGCTCCAGCTTTTGGGCGAGTCGGCGTTAGTTTGTTGCAATTCGATAAACTCGGCAAGGTCGGCGTCATTCAGCGGGTTGGTCTTGCCCATGTTGCGGCCCGGTTCGAGCTGGTAGTACCAGGTCTTGCGGGTCGGCGCGCCTTTCTCGAAGAACAGCACCACGGTCTTTACGCCCGCGCCCTGAAAGGTGCCGCCGGGACAGTCGAGGATGGTATGCAGGTTGCAACTTTCCAACAGCAGTTTCCTCAAACTGACCGACGCGTTATCGGTGTTGGACAGGAAGGTGTTCTTGATGACCACGCCGCCGCGTCCGCCGGCCTTGAGCATTTTGATGAAATGCTGGAGGAACAGGAACGCTGTTTCGCCGGTGCGGATCGGGAAGTTTTGCTGCACTTCCTTGCGCTCCTTGCCGCCGAACGGCGGATTGGCCAGCACGATGTCGTAGCGGTCCTTGTCCTGAATGTCGGCAAGGTTTTCGGCCAGGGTGTTGGTGTGGATGATGTTCGGCGTCTCGATGCCGTGCAGGATCATGTTCATGATCGCGATTACATAAGCCAGCGACTTCTTTTCCTTGCCGTAGAAGGTGCGGGTTTGCAGGGTGTTGTGGTCGCTGGTGGTGAGGTTGCCTTGGGCCGTCAGGTAGTCGAACGCCTCGCACAAGAAGCCCGCCGAACCGACCGCGCCGTCATAAATGCTTTCGCCGATTTTGGGTTGCACCACCTGCACGATAGCGCGAATCAGCGGGCGTGGCGTGTAATACTCGCCGCCGTTGCGCCCGGCGTTGCCCATGTTCTTGATCTTGGCTTCGTAAAGGTGCGACAGCTCATGCTTTTCGGTCTGCGAGCGGAAGCGCAGTTCGTCGATGTGGTCGATGATTTCGCGCAGATTGTAGCCGCTGTGGATCTTGTTCTTGATCTCGCCGAATATCTCGCCGATCTTGTATTCGATGGTGTTCGGGCCATCGGCTTTTTGCTTGAAGCCGCGCAGGTAGGGAAACAGCTCGCGGTCTACGAAGTCGCGCAGATCCTCGCCGGTCGGCGCCTTGTTGTGGTCCGGCTTGCCATCATTGTCCTTGGGCGCGGCCCAACTTTCCCAGCGGTACGGCAGGTCAAGAATGAAAGCGTATTTCCTGCCCTCCAGCTCGGCTTCCATGGCCTTGTCCTGCTCCAGTCCGTCCAGAAATTTCAGGAACAGCAGCCACGAGGTCTGCTCGGTGTAGTCCAGTTCGCTGGCGCAACCGGCCTCTTTCCAGATGACGTCGTCGATATTTTTGAAGGCTTGTTTGAACATGGATTTTTTCTTTTGAGCCGTTGTCCGCTTTCGCCGACAACGGGTTACATAGAGGATAACTAAGGGGTTATTTTGGTGTGTTTATCGTACGCGATTGAAGCAATGATCGAATTTTACAATTCGCCGAGTATGTCGCGGCGATCGTTACTTGCCTATACATAAAGTAATGTATCCTTTTAATACAACAACTTAATATGGTTTAGGGGTAATGTAGGGGTAAAAAGTGAACAATTATTCAATTTTTAAATGGCAGTTTGAAATAATCCCTTTCCGGTCACTGGCTTAGATAGGCTCAACATGGAGCTTGACCCCAAGCGCCTTGCAGACTTTAGAAATGGTATCGAAGCGTGGATGCGCATTGGGTCGAAGTGCTTTATAAAGCGCTTCGCGTGTAAGCCCTGCCGATTTGGCAATATCTGACATGCCTCGCGCTCTGGCAATGTCGCCGAGTGCCGCTGCCAATAACGCCGAATCGCCATCATCAATAATAGCCGTTAAATACTCTGCAATTGCTGTTTCACTGTCCAGGTAGTGTGAAGCGTCAAACTCAGGCAGGCTTGAGATTTTAATTTTATCGGTCACGGTTTAATCCTCCAAAGAATCGGCCAACTGTTTGGCTTCGGCAATATCTGCGACCTGGGTAGACTTATCGCCGCCGCCCAGCATGACAATTATTACATCGCCTCGCTGGACATAATACATACGCCAACCAGGGCCGAAGTGTTCACGCATTTCAACGACGCCACCGCCTACCGGCTTAATGTCGCCCAAGTTGCCAAGTTGGGCCTTTCTCAATCTAGCCACTATCCGGCGCTTGGTCATGCCGTCGCGTAGACCGGAAAGCCAAGCATCGAACTTGGGCAAGGTTCGTATTGTAATCATGGCTTGATTGTATTCGTTCGATTACATACGGTCAATAAGGTTCCAGCAGTAAACACAAGTATCGCTCCTTAAAGGCAAAACTCCGAGCTTTAAAAATTCACTTGCCGATGCAAAAGCTGGAAAATATTTTTCCGAGCAAATCGTCCGAGGTGAATTTTCCGGTAATTTCCGCAAGGCTGTTTTGCGCTTGTCTTAAGTCTTCCGCGACCAGTTCCCCGGCTTGGCTGCCTTTTAACTGGTCTAAGGCGCTTTCGACAAACTCATGGCCTTTGTTCAAGGCTTCTATATGTCGTCTTCGGGCGATGAAAACGTTGTCGGTAGCCTCGTTAAAGCCGACACTCTGTTTGAGGTGTTGTTTTAACAGCTCCATGCCGTCGCCGGTTTTTATCGACAGGTAGATTTGGGTGCCGAGTTCGGTCTGCTTGATTTCCGGTTCCAGGCCCAGCAGGTCTATTTTATTGTAGATTTGGGTGATGTAGCCGCCCGGCGGCAGGGTTTTTAACAGCGACTCGGTTTCCGGTTCTCTTGCATCGATCAGCAATAGAATTTTATCGGCGTTTTTGATCTCTTCGCGGGCTCTGCGGATGCCTTCCTGTTCTATCGCATTGTCGCTTTCGCGCAGGCCCGCGGTGTCGATGATATGCAGAGGCATGCCGTCCAGCTGGATGCGCTCTTTCAACACGTCGCGTGTGGTTCCGGCTATGTCGGTGACTATCGCGGCTTCGTGTCCGGCCAGCGCATTTAACAGGCTGGATTTTCCGGCGTTCGGTTTGCCCGCCAATACGACGGTCATGCCGTCGCGCAACAAGCGGCCTTGTTGCGCTGTTTTTTGGATTTCTCCGATGCGCCGCAGTATGTTGACGATCCGGTTTTCGACCACGCCGTCGGTCAGGAAATCGATTTCTTCATCGACAAAATCGATAGCGGCTTCGACGTAAGTCCTGAGCTCGGTCAGTTCTTCGACCAGGTCATTGATCTGTACTGAAAAAACGCCCTGCATTGATTTTTGCGCGGAGCGGACCGATTGTTCGGTGCTGCTTTCAATCAAGTCGGCGACGGCTTCGGCTTGGGCTAAATCGAGTTTGTCATTAAGAAATGCGCGTTCGGTAAATTCGCCGGGGTTGGCTAAGCGCGCGCCCAGCGATAAAACCCGCCGCAACAGCATGTCCAATACGACAGAACCGCCGTGGCCTTGGAGTTCGAGTATGTCTTCGCCGGTATACGAGGCGGGAGCTGGAAAATACAGGATGATGCCGGAATCGATGACCGAGCCGTCGCCATCGGTAAAAGATGAATACTGGGCCAGTCGGGGAGTTAATGGTTTATCTCCAGGGATGGAGTGTATGCCGGAAGACTGCCGGGAGCAGGCTCGGCGGGTGAGGTGTTTGGCGATTTCGGGAACCAATGTCCCCGAAATGCGAATGATGCCGACACCGCCGTTCCCTGGCGGTGTTGCAATGGCTGCAATGGTATCTCGGTAAGCTATATCCACGTAGGCCTATGGCATTTTAGCTATTTGCTTGGTGATATACGACTGTTGAATGATAGACAAGGTGTTGTTGACTACCCAGTATAAAACCAGACCGGCCGGGAAAAACAGGAAGAAGATGGTAAAGACGATCGGAAACATCTTCATCACTTTAGCCTGGATCGGATCGATCGGCGCAGGGTTTAAGCCTTGCTGGATTTTCATGGTGATGCCCATGATGACCGGCAATACATAAAACGGGTCCTGTATTGATAAATCCTGTATCCATAACATGAACGGCGCTTGGCGGAACTCGACGGTTTCGCTCAATACCCAGTATAGACACATGAATACCGGAATCTGCACCAAGATGGGCAAACAGCCGCCCAATGGATTGACCTTTTCCTTTTTATACAGCGCCATCATTTCGGTATTGAAACGCGGTCTGTCATCGGCAAAACGTTCTTGCAGTTCTTTAAGGCGCGGCTGAATTTTGCGCATCTTGGCCATTGATTTGTAGCTTGATTGCGACAATGGAAAGAACAGCAGTTTGATACACAGCGTTACGCCGATAATGGCTACGCCCCAATTACCGGCGGCATCGTGGATCTGGTTCAACAACCAATAAATGGGTTTGCCGATAAAGGTTAAGAAGCTGTAATCAACGGTAAGCTCAAGCCCTGGCGCTATTTTTTCCATCATCGGCTGGATTTTAGGACCGGCGAATAATTGGGCGACAAATTGAGCATCTGAATTTGCGTTAACGGTGATTGATGGAGAGTATGTTCCGATAACATAATGTCCTTCACTCAATGACTTGGTATAGAAATGATTTTCCTGATCGGCAGGCGGAATCCAAGCTGAAGCAAAATAATGCTGAATCATTGCCGTCCAACCGCCCTTGGTCGCAACATCAAGATTTTCATCAGCCATGTCATCAAAGCTTATTTTTTGGTATTTGTTTTTTTCGGTATAAATAACGCCGCCGTCATAAGCTCTCATGCCGCCGGTCAGCATGCCGCCTTTGCTGGTCGTGTCCGGCGCTTTAAGCAATTGGCTGTATTGTCTGCCCGACCAAGGCTTGGCGGAATCGTTTTTGACTTTTTGTTCCAGCGTTATGTCGTAACTGCCGCGTTTAAAGGTAAACAGCTTGGTAATAGTCAGGCCATTATTATCGGTCCATGTTAAGGGCACTGTTAGACTGTCTTGTCCCGGTTGCAGATCGTAACCGGTCTGTTCGTTTTTAAATACGGTGTGATGACTCGGCGCAGTTGCAAAACCGCTGTCGGCAATCAAACCGCTTTGTGCAACAAATAATTTTTCCTGGTTGCTGTCGAATAAACGTACCGGAGCGGTGTTTTTTTCGGCAACGGATAAACCGACCATTGCGCGTAATTTATCTACGACGGTGTTGGATTTTTCTATCGGGTAGGTCAGTAAATCCAGATTCTGGATGGTGCCGCCTTTCAAATCAATTTGAAGCGCCAGCACGTCAGTTTTAACGGTAATGATGTTGGCGGATGAAACTGTCGCCAATGGCACGGCTGCGGCATTGGGTTCTGCCGTTTCTGTTTGAGCTGAGGCGCCGGAAGCGACAGGTAAATCTTCTTTGGTATTGGTTGCTACGGGCTCTGTAATCGCAGCAACTTCAGGTTTAGGGCCATAATCCAGTTGCCAGGCTTGTTGCAGCATAAAAACAAGCATCGCAAAAGTAACGATCAGTATAAATCTTATATTATCCATTCTTATTACCAAATTTTTCCGGAACGGGATCAATGCCACCTTTATGGAACGGATGGCATTTTAATAATCTTTTGAGGGAGAGATAAGAGCCGATAATGGCCCCGTGGAGCTGAAGCGCTTCCAGAGAATAACTTGAACAACTTGGATAGAAGCGACATCTATCGCCTAGCAGGGGGCTAATAAAGTATTTATAAAACTTTATAATTGCTATGAGTATGAATCGCATCGGGATACCAGCTTAAGCCAATGCCTTTCCAATGATTTTCTTAACAAATCCAGCGGAGCATCTACGGCTTCTCTACGAGCCAAAACAACAATATCCATATTCCCCAAATCGTGTTGTTTTATTCTAAAGTTTTCCCGGACAGTTCGTTTAATCACATTCCTGTGTACTGCCTTTCTTATATTTTTTTTAGCAATTGCCAAGCCTAGCCTCGGATGATCGAAATCATTCCTTATGGCTAATAGGGTAAAATATTGGTCACTTGATTTTACAGGCTTAGCAAAAACCTTTTTATATTCAGCCGGTTTTTTTAACCGTAACTGCGGGGGGAAACTAAAAACTTCTTCAGCCACCAACCGTCAACTAAACGGTTAATTCGTGGCGACCTTTTGCTCTGCGAGCATTGAGAACTTTACGGCCGCCTACTGTCGCCATTCTTGCACGGAAACCGTGAGTTCTTACGCGTTTGATTTTACTTGGTTGGTATGTTCTTTTCATTTACTTAAGGCCTGATCGGATGAGTGTTAACAAAAACAGATAAAAAAGACAGCGGATGATAAAATAAACCACTAGGCCTGTCAATTCTGTAGCGCAATGTTTTATTGCTGTATAGTGATAAGAAGCGAAATTACACTATTAATTATAATCAACTTTTTACTATTTCAATGAGCTCAATTTGGAACAACTGCCTTTCTAAACTTGAAAATGAAATTTCAGGTTCTGACTTCAGTACATGGATAAGGCCTCTTCAGGCCATAGAAAGCGACGGGCAAATAAAATTATTGGCTCCTAACCGCTTTGTACTGGACTGGGTTAAAGAGCATCATTTTGCGAAAATTGAAGAAACTATTTATGAGTTTTCCAACGGCACATTAAATTTGAGTCTGGAAATCGGTTCCAGAAATTCAACCGTTGCAATGGCCGCAAAAGTAGCCAAGCCTGCCGGAAACCAAAAAAGCAGTCCCAACTTCCTCAATAAGGCGTTTACCTTCGATAATTTTGTCGAAGGTAAGTCCAATCAGTTGGCAAGAGCGGCTTCAATACAGGTTTCCGAGAACATCGGCAAAGCTTATAACCCATTACTTATTTACGGCAGTTCGGGTTTAGGTAAAACCCATATGATGCATGCCATAGGCAATGCGGTTTTACAAAAAAATCCGTCAGCGACTGTCGTTTACCTGCACTCTGAAAAATTCGTCCAGGATATGGTCAAGGCATTGCAGCAAAACTCCATTAATGCCTTTAAAGAATTTTATCGCGGCGTTGATGTGCTGTTGATCGACGATATTCAATTTTTTGCCGGCAAGGAACGCTCACAGGAAGAGTTTTTCCATACCTTCAATACGCTGCTGGAAAAGAAACACCAAGTTATTTTGACCTGCGACAAATATCCCAAGGAAATAATAGGTCTTGAAGACCGCTTAAAATCAAGGTTTGGCTGGGGGCTTCCGGTTTTAATCGAGCCGCCTGATATGGAAACCAGGGCCGCTATCTTAATGAAAAAAGCCGCTTTGGTTAATATTGAGCTGGCTCAGGATGTCGCTTTCTTTATCGCCAAAAGGATTCCTTCCAACGTTAGGGATCTGGAAGGCGCTTTAAGGCGAGTCATTGCTAATGCCCAGTTTACCGGCCGTGAAATCACCATAGATTTCACCAAGGAAGCGCTGCATGATTTAATTTCCTTGCAGGATAAACTCGTTAATATCGACAACATCCAGAAAACGGTTGCCGAATATTTTAAAATTCGCGTTGCCGATTTGTCATCAAAAAACAGAAAGCAATCCATTACCCGGCCCAGGCAAATGGCCATGTGCTTGGCCAGGGAACTGACATCGCACAGCTTTCCCGAAATTGGCGATGCCTTTGGCGGCCGCGACCACACCACGGTAATGAATGCCTGCAAACGAATTGCCGAGTTAAAAGAGGCTGATAGCAAGATTGCCGAAGATTACTCCAACCTGTTGAGAACCCTGTCGCATTGACCGTGAGCAACCTGTGGATAAAATGCGCTTTTGTTAACATCGTTTAGTTACCTACAATCCGTACACGTTAAACAAGCACCCTTAAACACATTATTCATAACAACACAGCTAATTGATTATTAAGGATAAAATGCTGTTTTCAACAGCTTCCTTTTAAGCTAATAGTAATAATATAAGATATTCTTTTATGAAATTTATTATTAATAGAGAAGAACTCCTGCTTCCTTTGCAGCAAATAGTCAGCGTCATAGAAAAACGGCAAACCATGCCTATTCTGTCCAATGTCTTGATGGTTATTGAGAACGATCAGCTGACTTTAACCGGTACGGATCTGGAAATTCAGATTATCGCCAAGATTGATATAGCAGATGCCACACCGGGTTCGATTACTGTCCCGGCGAGAAAGTTCTTGGATATTTGCAGGCTTTTACCTAATGGCGCAGAAATTAAGTTTGAGCTGCAAGACGATATCGCCAGGGATGGTGTGTATGCCGAAAACCTGCCGGGAGGAGGCGCGGCGAAAGTAAAAATAGCCTCCAGTCGCAGCCGTTTTTCTCTCAGTTGCCTGCCGGCCGATAATTATCCTGAATTTGCCGAATCGGAATTAGAGAACCATTTATTCATTAATGCCGGTAAATTTAAAAAAGCACTGGATAAGACGATCTTCTGCATGGCTAACCAGGATGTTCGTTATTACCTGAATGGTTTATTGCTTAATGTTTCCAACAGTAAGTTGAAACTGGTTGCATCGGATGGACACCGCTTATCTATTTATGAGGATAATCTCGATCAGGCTACCGGTTTTGAAGCGCGAATTATTCTGCCCAGAAAAGGCGTTCTCGAACTGAGCCGCTTGCTTGACGATCCGGATGCTGATTTGAAAGTCGAGTTTTCCAGCAACAATATTAGAATTTTTATCAAGAACCTGATTTTCTCCGCGAAACTGGTCGATTCTAAATATCCTGATTTCGGCAAAGTTTTTCAGCAAGAGTTTTTTAACCAAATCCATATTCAAAAGCAGCTACTAAAAGAAGCATTGACCCGTGTCGCTATCTTGTCGAATGAAAAATTCAAGGGTGTGACCTTCGACATTAAACCCGACAGCTTAAAAATAAGCACGCATAACCCGGAGCATGATGAAGCCGAGGAAGAGCTGTTTATCGAATACACCGGTGAGCCGCTAACTATTGCTTTTAACGCCCAGTATTTATTGGATGCTGTTTCAAACCTGGATTCGGAACTTGCGGTTCTGACGATTGCCAGCAACGCCAGCAGTTGTTTTATCGATGAACCCGGGGAGTGCGGGTATAAGTTTATCGTCATGCCCATGAGATTGTAATATTGCAGTTATGAGTTTGTTGAAACTGGATATTTACGGAGTTAGAAATATCCAAAAAGAATCCATCACCCCCTCTCCGGCAATAAATCTGATTGTTGGAGAAAATGCCAGTGGAAAAAGCACGCTTATTGAAGCGATTTTTATTTTAGGGCGAGCTAAATCTTTTCGTTGTTCAGCTATCAAGTCCGTTATCAATTTTACGCAAAACCATCTGGTTGTTTCAGCCCAAACCGTGCAGGAAAATGGCCGTCGCCTGCATTTGGGCATACAACTGGATGGTAAAAATATTGAAATTCGCATCAATCAACAATCAAAACAAAAACGCTCGGATTTAGCCTACGCATTGCCGTTGCAGCTTATTCATCCCAAAAGCTATGAATTACTCGATGCCGGTTCCCAAATCAGGAGAGAGTTTTTAGATTGGGGCGTTTTTAATAATGATCAACACTTCCTGCCTGCATGGCGCAGATTTAAAAAAGCTTTGTCCCAACGTAATGCATTGTTAAAAACAAGACGGCTTGAGCAGATCAATGTTTGGGATAATGAATTGGTGTATTACGGTACAATAGTGGATAGCTACCGTCAGCAATATTTAGAAAAATTCAAGCCTGTTTTTATCGAGATTGTCGGCAGATTTCTTAACCTTGATGGAATCGATTTAAGGTTAGTTTCCGGTTGGGATACTGTTAAAGAATTCAGCCGTGTCTTAATCGAAGATCAAGATAAAGACCTGCGCTATGGATTTACCCATAGCGGGCCGCATCGGGGGGATTTTCAATTATTGATCAATAACCGGTTAGCAAAAGATTTTGTTTCACGCGGGCAATTAAAGTTATTGGTCATGAGCTTGAAATTAGCGCAGGTTCAGTTGCTTGCCAACGAACAGAGTCAAACCGGCTGCATATTGATTGATGATTTCGCGGCGGAACTCGATGTTGTTAATCGCGCTAAATTATTGCGCTATTTGTCAGAGATGGCATGCCAAGTGTTTATAACGGCTACAGAAAGACAAGACTTTGGCGATTTAAGCCAAATAAAAAATTACAAATTGTTCCACGTGGAACAAGGCACCATAAAACCCGTGTAATGTTTCACGTGGAACATTCGCAACCAATAGGAAAAAAAACAATCATGAGTAACTCTGTTGATCAAGTTGTCGAAACGTCAAGCCAAACAGCCGCTATAACAACTGCCGTGCCTGGATACGACAGTACCAATATCCAAGTGTTAAAAGGGTTAGATGCGGTAAGAAAAAGACCGGGCATGTATATCGGTGATACGGATGACGGTTCCGGGTTGCATCACATGGTTTTTGAAGTTGTCGATAATTCGATTGACGAAGCCTTAGCAGGATACTGCAAAGAGGTCAGGGTGATTATTCACAATAATGGCTCAGTCTCGGTTTCTGATGATGGCCGGGGAATTCCGGTTGATATTCACAAGGAAGAGGGCAGGTCGGCGGCGGAAGTCATTATGACCGTACTGCATGCCGGCGGTAAGTTTGACGATAACGCTTATAAAGTTTCCGGCGGTCTGCATGGCGTGGGGGTATCGGTTGTAAACGCCTTGTCCGAAGAATTGAATCTTGAAGTTCGCAAAAATGGGCAACTTTACAAGCAGCAGTATCGTATGGGTAACCCGGTTGCCCCCTTGGCAGCAGTAGGGCCCGCCGAAGGCTCCGGCACTATGATTAATTTCAAGCCCAGCTCGGAAACCTTTACCGATGTCGAGTTTCACTACGACATCCTGGCAAAAAGGCTCAGAGAATTATCATTCCTGAATTCCGGCGTACGCATCAGTCTGGAAGACGAACGCACCGATAGAAAAGATGTCTTCGAATTCGAAGGCGGCATCGGCGCTTTTGTTGAACATCTTAATAAAAACAAAACACCGCTATTTCCTGAAGTATTCCATTTCGTTGCAGAAAAAGAGGGCGTCACGGTTGAAGTGGCGATGCAGTGGAACGACTCCTATCAGGAGAATGTGTTTTGCTACACCAATAATATTCCGCAACGCGACGGCGGCAGTCATTTGGCCGGTTTCAGGGGGGCTTTGACTCGTACTATCAATCAATACATCGAATCCAGCGGCTTGGCTAAAAAAGAAAAAGTGCAGACCACCGGAGACGATGCCCGAGAAGGCTTAACCGCAGTGCTGTCGGTTAAAGTGCCCGATCCGAAGTTTTCCTCGCAAACCAAAGACAAACTGGTTTCATCGGAAGTAAAGCCTCTGGTCGAATCGACGATGAACGAGAAACTACAGGAATTCTTGCTGGAAAAGCCGCAAATCGCCAAAGCCATCGTCGGCAAGATCGTCGATGCGGCCCGTGCCAGGGAAGCGGCCCGTAAAGCCCGTGAAATGACCCGCCGCAAGACCACCTTGGATATTGCCGGATTGCCGGGCAAACTGGCCGATTGCCAGGAAAAAGATCCTGCATTATCCGAATTGTTCCTGGTGGAAGGGGATTCTGCGGGCGGATCGGCCAAGCAGGGCAGGGATCGCCGCACCCAAGCCATCCTGCCGTTGAAGGGGAAAATCCTGAACGTGGAGAAAGCCCGTTTCGACAAAATGATTTCATCGGAAGAAGTCGGAACCCTGATTACCGCGCTAGGCTGCGGCATCGGCAAGGACGAATACAACCTGGCCAAGCTGCGCTACCACCGCATTATCATCATGACCGATGCGGACGTCGACGGCTCGCATATCAGGACCTTGTTGCTGACGTTCTTTTACCGTCAATTGCCCGAGATCGTCGAAAAAGGCTACATCTACATCGCCCAGCCGCCGTTGTACAAAGTTAAAAAAGGCAAGCAAGAGCATTACGTTAAAGACGATGCCCAGCTGAACGAATACCTGATCCAGCTTGCATTGGATAAAGCCCAGTTGTTTACCGATGTATCCGCACCGCCCATTCAAGGGCAGGGCTTGGAAAAACTGGCCAAACTGTTCACCGAAGTGGACGGTATCAATAACCGCTTGTCCAGGCGTTACGATGAGGTTTTCCTGGAGCAATTCGCCTATATGGATGTAATCAGCGACGAACTCAAACAGGATCAGCAAAAGCTCGCCGCTTGGTTTGCCGATATGGAGCAAAGACTGACCGATTGCGACAGTAAAGCGATATACGCCGTTGAGCTGGACTACAAAGGCAGTAATGATTTCTCCGTCGTGGTCAACAAGCGCCTGCACGCAATAACCAAAACCTTTGTCTTGCCGTCGACCTTTTTCAACGGCAAGGATTATCAAAAAATCGCGCAATATGCAGCGGATACGGCGGGCATGTTTAACGAAGGCTCATTTATGCAAATGGGCGAAAGACAGCAGCCGGTCAGCAACTTTAAACAGGCTTTCGAATGGATGATGAAGGAAATCAAAAAAGGCCAGCATATCCAGCGTTATAAAGGTTTGGGCGAAATGAATCCGGAACAGTTGTGGGAAACCACCTTGGATGCCAATAACCGGCGCTTGCTGCAAGTCAGGATCGAAGACGTGATTGCGGCCGATGAGATTTTCACCACGCTGATGGGCGATGTGGTTGAGCCGCGCCGGGATTTCATCGTTAAAAATGCGTTGGATGTGACTAATCTGGACGTGTAATTGTTTAGGGAAATGTCGGATGCCACAAAAAGTGAAAAGTGTGCCAAATTAGTGAAAAAATAGTGACACAAAAAATGAAAAAATTCGGCAGTTCTTATTTCTATCTTCAAAGTTAAAACGGCCCAATAAAACTAGGCTGACTTAAGGGTTGGCCTAGTTGCATTTTCGTCAAATTTGAAAGCTTCATGTGAATTAAAGCAATTGAAGGAATTCGCAGGTGCGGGTCAATGGCTGGCAAATGGATTAACAACTAAGTGCTTTGTACGACCCATTTAGTCTGGCTGAATCCATTCAACCAAAGAATGCCAAAGTGCGTCATTCGGAACACGACCTTTCGTTGCTTTGCGCAAACTTATCCATATCTGTAACCATGCTTTGTATTCTTTGTGCCATCGGTCCCATTGTTGTATTGTAGGAGGGCCCATGCGCCAGTTAGGCAATAATAAAATCCCAAGCCCAAATTGGATATCAAAGCCGTGTTTCCCGTCCAGTAACCGTGCCATAGCCCGACAGCGCTCAGTCCATGATGAAAAGGGTTTTCGGTATAGCATAAGCTCTAACACCTTGATGCCTTCGAAATACAAGTTAACATCAACGGCGAAACGCCTGTCTTGCCAATCCATTCGTTCAAAGACTTTTTGGCGAAACAGTTCAAAAACTGATTCCGCTACCTGTCGATTGCAGAACTCCATACCTAGCATCAGCAAAACTCTATATATGAAGTGGACTAGATATTCTGCTTCTCTAATCTTATTAAGATGGATCGAGTCCTGCCAATACAGAAATAATGCGGCGAGAGCATCCAGACTACACTGCTGAATAAGCCGTTGGCTTACTAGTAAGGGATGTTTTTGGCGGATTAAATGGGGCAAACTACTTTTGTCAGAGGACGAGCGTCGATAAATGATAGCTTGTACTTGAGGTTCCAGTTCTTGAAACCACTGATCGAGATGATCGACACACTTATCCTCAAGCTTGAGTATCTTCCAGAGCGGGTGATTTAGCTCTCTGGTGGAACCCGGCACGTGATTCTCGACTTGTCTTAGCAATTTTTGGTTTTTCGGGACATTGATCCCTAACGCATATTTGCTCCATTTATTCCGGAACAGGATTGACTGTGTCGATCCACTGAGCTCATTTATATTTTTCGGCGCTTGTCGTTCAAAGAACTGCTCAAGTTGATAGGCTGAAGTAAACCCCATCTTTTGTTTGATGCCCTCGTACCAGAAACGACTGCGCAGGACATCGATGGGATTTTTGGCGTGAATTTTCGATTGATTTTTATTCATCGGGAATTTTCGCGTTCTGAGGAGAAAACGTGATTTTTTAGCTTATCTTATTGATTAAACAATATTTAAGTTTTTATTTTACAGTAAAAAATATCCAAATCTATCCAGCTGCGTTAACAATTAGAGTCGGTTAAGCTATGCATCTAAACGCTACCGACCATAACATGATGACACTAACCCACACCGAGCCATTAGTCCAAGAATTACAGGAAACACTTACTCGCCTGTATGGGCCACTTTTAGCGAGTCGAGATCTCTGGAAGTTGTTGGGATTTAATACGCCAGCGGCTTATCGACAAGCGCGTTTACGGCACCGCATACCGGTGGTGGAATTCGAAATCGAAGGTCGACGCGGTCGCTTTGCCTTGACCCAAGAGGTTGCACGTTGGCTGGCGGAGCAGCGTTTGGCAATTCCTCAAACAAATTTACCAAAAGGAGAAAAAGATATGACCTAAGCAATTATGTTCTAACTGAAAACACTGGCTTAGAAAAATAAAAAGCCTAGGGCTGCAACCCTAAGCTTTTATGAGAATGTCGAGATTTAAGTGCTCCTGACAGTCTCATTGTTGATCTAAAAATCGCTGACGTCAAGTCAGCGACCTGTGTTTGTGCGTCATTTTTTTAACCGCATGCTACAGGCGCAGGATTCATGCGGCCTGTGGATTAGATTAACGGAGACAAATTATGCCTTCAAATTTATGGAATGGCTGCTGGCGAGGGATAACGCCAGCAGGTGATGTACATCGCCGAGCCAGAAACGTTATCACACCTTCGGGCGGCATCGTCCGCGTCAAATTTCCGAGCCGTAAGAATGGACGGATGATCCACCTAGAAGGGCTGCTCGAATCCGATGCGACTTATTTGTTTGAGAGTTCGCCTCGAATTGTCCGGTATCGCGAACAACCTGAAACTATCTCCTATCCCGACGAAGCAAAATTGCGGCGGTATACACCGGATTTCGAGTTGGTGTTAATTACCGGCGAACAGATATACGTTGAGGTCAAACCAACAGCCAGCCTTCAACATCAGAAGGTTCGGAATAAAATCGACCGTATCGCTGAGCATATGCGTCGTACCGACATGACCTTCGTCATTTTGACTGACGATGTGATTCGCCAGGAACCACGCTTAGCCAATCTGAAGTGGCTTTGTGAGCGAGCTCCTCGTATTCCTCCAACAGTCGATGCTATTCAGGTTGCTCTCAATAATTACCGAGATTGTTTTCCGCTATCGCTCGCTGCCGCATCCACTGTGTTAAAGGCCAATGGCTTAGACCCTTACAGTTTATTGTTGGCCGGACAACTGCGCTGTTCGTTGGAACAGACGATTTCTGACGATACCCTGATTGAACTGGAGGCAGACCATGGCTGGTTTTTCATTATGCAAGAATATGGTTTTTAGTTGGCAAGGGGCTGAATATCGGATCGACCGAATTCAACCGAATGGTGAGTTGCTGTTGGAACGGCTAAGCGATGGTTGTTTATCAGTTGTCAGTCGAGAGTCCCTACTAGCCGAGTATAAGGAAGGCAACATTTCTGCAAAAACGCTTGAGTCGCCATCAACTACTACGGCTTTGGTTCCTACATTTTCCAGGCCGTTGGATGAACTGGCTGAGCATGTACAGACCAAAGTGGCTCGCCGAAAGCAGTATCTCGAAAAGATTCTGGCTTACGGCGATCCAGTGTTTACCAAGGATTACCTGAAGCCATTAATCAACCAAGTTGCTGCTGAAATCGGCGATGCCAAACCTCCGGGCGTCACTACCGTTTACCGATGGTATCGGCGGTATAAATTCAGCGATGACCCGCGAGCAATTATTCCACGGACTGACTTATGCGGCCCCCAGCAAGTACGGCAGACGGATCGGGTTTTGCAGTTAGTGGAAGAGGCATTGGCGGAAGCGTTTAAGGCATCTCCGCAGGCGACTTGCCGTAGTGTTTACACACGTTTACTCGGCAAAATCGACATTGAAAACCAACGACGGTTTGGAGGCGAGCCGATACAAGCGCCGTCGTTACGTACCCTTTATCGATTGCTTGAACGTGCCGAAGCTTATGAGCTTGCAACATTAAAAGAGGGTAAGGCAGCAGCCGACCGGCGTTTTAGAATCAGTAAAGCCGGCGTGAAAACCACGCGCATCCTCGAGCGTGTTGAAATGGATCATACGCCGCTAGATCTCTTCCTGATCGATGAGCGCACGTGGCTGCCGTTGGGCAGGCCCACATTGACCGTTGCGATCGATCATTACAGTCGGATGTTACTTGGCTACTATCTAAGCTTTGAGAGTCCTTCGGCAACTGCTGTCATGGGGGGGCTTCGGCATGCCATCCTGCCTAAAGAACAAGCAACTGCCATGTTACCCAATCTGGCTACCGTGCATGACTGGCCTTGTTATGGGCGACCCAAAGTTCTTGTACTGGATAATGGTTTAGAGTTTCTCGGCCATACTCTGGAAAGCGTGGCTTACGATTTAGGCGTTCATCTTCAATTTTGTCCAAAGCGCACTCCTCGGTTCAAAGGCGTGGTCGAACGTTATTTGAAAACGGTGAACTATTTTTTTGCCCATCAGCTGCCAGGAACCAGTTTTGCCAAGTTCTACCAGCGCGGGGATTATGATCCACAAAAAGCGGCTCTGCTGACTTTCGCGGAATTTAAGCAAATTTTCGAAAAATGGGTACTTGATGTCTATGCGCAGGATAAGCATCGGGGTGTTGGTGTTACGCCTTGGGCTCGATGGCAGCAAGGTATTGCCCATTATGAACCGGTGCTTCCAGAGGATTTGCGCAGTTTTCAGCGCCGTATTGGTCTCGTGGATGAACGTTCGTTGCGCCACGATGGCATTTTGTTGCACGGCAATTACTACAACGGCGAAGAAGTCGGCCACATTCTACGGGCTTATGGCGAAGGCGTTAAAGTCCGGCTGGTCTACGATCCGGAAGACTTAGGGGAAATCCAGGTGTGGGGACCGGATGATGCCGACCCGGTCTCAGTCAAAGCAGTTAACTATGAATTTGTGCATGGGCTGACTCTTAACCAGAATAAATTTATTCGCGAACAATTGCGCGAGCAAGGTGATGCAACGGTTGATCGGGTTGCGCTTGAACGGGCAAGGCTTGAACTTGCGCAGGCTATTGAAGCTTTAATGATCAGCCGTAAACATAATGCGAGACGCCGTAGCGCGGCTCTGCGTGGGATAACCAGTAACCAAACCAGTGGAACTGAAATCACACCGACTAAAACGAAGAAACCGAATGCCAGTAAAAACGCCAAGCCTAAAAAAACGGTACAGCCTTCTGATGTTGGGGATGAGCAGTTATTGGAGTTGATTAAGCCCTTTCAGATGAGGCGCAAAGAGGATGGGGAAGATGAAAGTTAGCGAGATTTATCAAGCGCGAGGGCATTTCTACAAAGAATACATTCCATTTCCGGCTTTTAAAGATGCCATTGATGCAATTGAAGACAATCTAGCGTTTTTTCGACAAACCAAGATAGCAAATCACTTATTAATAATTGGAGAAAGTGGCGCAGGCAAAAGCAGTATTTGCGAATGGTTTAAACAGAAATATCCCAAGATTGTGCTGAAGGATCGGGATGTTACACCCCTACTAAATGTAGAAGTTCCTTCGGATTCCAGTGTTACGAGTATTGCTTCGGCGATGCTAGAAGCGCTAGGCGATCCGGCGGCAGCGTATGGAACAAGTTACGCCAAAACTTCTAGAATTATTACCCTCTGCCGTGCTTGCCAAGTAGAAATGATCCTGTTTGATGAAGCGCAACACGTTTCCGATCGCGGTCGAGCAACTACGCATTATATGGTAGGCGATTGGCTGAAATCGTTGATCGACAAGATCGGTATACCGACAACATTACTTGGTTTACCTCGTCTAGAATTATTGCTGCGCGTTAATGAACAATTGCGGCGCCGTTTTTCACGCGGCTTTAGTTTGGCTCTGGGTCAGAGTGATCAGTATTCTATTCACAGCGAATGTTTGCAGCTCTTTCGTTCATTGGGTTCTTGTCTGCCTGTTCCATTAATAAGCAATCCTTGGGGGTGGGATGAGTTAGGCATGCGCCTCTATTATGCGAGTGATGGGCGTATCGGTTATATAAAGGAATTGTTAAACATATCATTGCGGCTTGCCTTGGAAGCTGATATCGAAGAGATCGGGCCTCCATTATTAGAGCGAGCTTTCGTTGAGCTATTGAAAGGGAGAGTTGTAGATCAGCTAAATCCTTTTAACTCTGCATTCGAGTTCCGCCGCCTGGACCGGATAGGTGAGCCGTTTGAAAGTGGCAATGTTAAAACTACCGGCAAGTACTAAAAGGAGGCGATATGTTAGTTCCTCATACCGATTTTCCAGTGCGGCCTTTTAGGAAAAAAGGCGAGAGTCTTGCTGGCTATCTCTGTCGCTTTTATGGCGTCAACGGGCATCGGGTGCCATATGAACTAAACCAGGCATTAAATGCGCTGTATCGTGGAATGTCGGATAAGGCTGCAACAGCTTTTGATATCGTGCAGTCCACAATAAGTGATTTTGTTACTCTCGATCGTACGTGGTGGTTGGATGGAATATTTATTGAAAGATGTTTCGGTAACTACCGATGCGCTTGGAGAATATTAACTTACAGTCCTGTGCTGTTGGCGCCGATTGAAAATTGACCATTTAGAGGGGTTTGTACCGATCGAATTTTGACCAGGTAATCCATGTATCCTGCTTAGTTTTTAAGCCGGAGTAAATCAAGAGTGTATTACATGTCTACGTT
>Ga0208266_100087_pt1 | contig 48083 bp, 50 predicted proteins | sample LakWasMet67_HOW9_2_FD_183897 | JGI IMG/M metagenome (GOLD analysis project Ga0208266, IMG submission 183897) | Freshwater sediment methanotrophic microbial communities from Lake Washington under simulated oxygen tension - Sediment Metagenome... | ecosystem: Environmental > Aquatic > Freshwater >...
GGGCGATAATAACATGCACAATTAGCTGTTTTTAGGTAAATCCCAAAAATCCCACCAAAAAAATTTAAATTTTTTCGGGGGCTTTAATATGGCTTGCGAGAGTGCTCATTCTCGGACAGGCTCCTAGACGATGTCTTTACTCAACAGTTCCGCGCTGCTATTCATAACCCCAAATCGCTCAAACCGGCGTGATCGTCGGGGCGGCGGCCTAGCGGCCAGTGGAACAGGCGTTGTTCCTGCCGGATCGTCAGATCGTTGATGCTGGCAAAGCGCCGTTGCATGAAGCCTTGCCGGTTAAATTCCCAATTTTCGTTGCCGTAACTGCGGAACCATTGACCGGAATCGTCATGCCACTCGTAGGCAAAGCGCACGGCGATGCGGTTGTCGGTAAACGCCCATAGCTCCTTGATTAAGCGGTAATCCACTTCCTTGGCCCATTTGCGTTGCAAAAATTGCCGCACTTGCTCTCGGCCTTGCGGGAATTCGGCGCGGTTGCGCCAGAGGGTGTCTTCGGTATAGACCAGCGCGACGCGGTCCGGATCGCGCGAGTTCCAGGCGTCTTCGGCCATGCGTACTTTCTGCGCCGCGGTTTCGGCGGTAAAGGGCGGGACGGGGGCTTTGATTTCTTCGGTCATGATGTTGCTCCGTTATTGAAGGGTGAGTGAGTTAAGCCTGCCACAAGCCCGGCATGACGATGTATCCGGGCAAGTTTTGAATGCGTTGAAACCAGTTGACAATGTTTTGAAATGCGCCGATGTCGATGCCGCCTTCCGGCGCCAGCGCCAAGTAGGGATAGATCGCCAAATCGGCAAGCGACACGCTGTCGCCGACAAGCCAATCCCGACTGGCTAACTGGCGCTCGACAATGTCCAGCACCTTGGCGGTGATTTGCCGGGCTCTGGCGATGTCGATGTCGCGGCCGAATTTATGGTGCACTCGCAACAAGGCCGGACCGTTGGCAATTTCGTTGGCGGCGGTCGATAGCCAGGCGGCAATTTGCGCCACGCGGTAGGCATCGTCGGGCCACCATTGTTCGTCGCCGTAGCGTTTAGCCAGATAGACTAAAATGGCTTGGCTGTCGCGGATGATCAGGCCGTCGTCATCCAGCACCGGCACTTGGCCGAACGGGTTGATTTGCAAATAGTCCGGGCTGCGCTGTTCGCCGCCGAGCAAATCCACCGGGCGCGCTTGGTAGGGCAACGCCAAAAAACTGAGCAATAATCGGATTTTGTGGCAGTTGCCGGATAGCGTCATGTCGTATAGCGTTATCATCCTGTTCTCCTTCGATTAAATAAAACTTTCAAATTGCACCCGCTGTTCGGCGATGCCGAGCCGGCGGGCGGTTTGGCGTACGCTGTCGATCAGGCGGGTTGGGCCGCAAACGTAAATGACGGTATCGGCAGATACGTTACCGAGCAGCGCCGATACGTCCAGCCGGGTTGGTGTTGGCACCTGGCTGAAATAAAACCGGCACCGATTGGGCAAATGCCGCTGCAAGTCCTCGACAAAGGCCATTTGTTCCGGTGCGCGGCCAGCGTAGTGCAGCTGGAAATCCACGCCGCGCGTCGTCAACGCCTCCGCCATCGCTTTGATCGGCGTGATGCCGATGCCGCCGGCGATTAATAACGCCGGGCGGCCGTCGTCATGCAGGCTGAAATAGTTGTCCGGCGCATCGACGTTGATGCGGGTTCCCAGTTGCCAGCCGTCGTGCAATGCCGACGATCCTCCTTCGCTTGCGTCCATTCTTAGCACTGCAATACGGTAGCAATCCGGATCGTCCGGCGCGTCGGTCAGCGAATAGGCGCGCGAGGTAACGCTACCGTTGGCCAGCTCAATCGGCACGCGGATATGCGCCCCGGCCCGATAGTCAGGCAGCGGCTCGCCGTCGGCATGGCGCAGTTCATAGGCGCGAATGCGCGGCGTCAATTGGCGAATCCCGGCAATCGTTAATGGCAATGCGCCGTTACCCAAAACGCCGGGCGCTTGCCGTGCCGCTTCCGCCGGTTGTTGGTGGCGAGCTTGAACCAGCAGCGATTCGACTTCGTTCCGGCTGTAGCGCGGCGTGATGTACTTGGGGCAATTCCAGTCGAAGGCTTCGACTTGGATAACGATGCCGCGCTCGACCGGAGCGCGAAAGTCGGGCGATTCCAGTTTCGCCAGCAATGCCGGTTCGGTGCGTTCGTCCACCGCTCGCGCCCGGCCCCAGATTTTCAAGCGCCGCCGTTGCGGGTAGTCCATCAGCAGCAAACTAACTCGGTCGTCGCCTCGTAAATTACCTACCGAAATATATTGGCGGTTGCCGCTGAAATCGGCGTAACCGATGGTCCGGTCATCCAACACTTTCAAAAATCCCACCGGCCCGCCGCGATGCTGCACATAGGGCCAGCCGGTTTGACTCACCGTGGCTTGATAAAAGCTGTCGCGCTCGGCAATAAAAGCTTGCTCGGCAGCGCCCAGCGCCATCTCCTCGGCCACGCCGAGTTCGGCCGCCCGATATGCCATGCGACTACCCATTTCGGTCTGCACCGCTTGCACGTCGGGAGTGAAACTGATTTTAGCAAAAGCTCGGGCCATGATCTTGCTCCTGATTGGGTTTGAGACATTGGCGGTTACTGTGACACAGCCGCCAGCCGCGTTGAATAGACATAATCTGCAATAGTTTATTCCATTCAGCGCAAGAATCCGGGCGCAAGTCTGAACTTGGACTTGGCCCGGTTCAATATAAAAGCCTAATCATAATTATTCAGCGCGGAGCGCCTTATCCCTCTCCATCAGGAGCAATGCCGTTAAGTTAAGCGTTGTAGGAGCGGGCCGCGCCCGCGATATTGCGCTGGTTCCCAAGCTCTGGCTTGGGAACCCAGTTAGCGAAGCTCCAGCTTCGCAAGTCGGGAAGCTGGAGCTTCCAAGACTGCGTTCCCAAGCCGGAGCTTGGGAACGAGCGAGTCCGTGAGTTGTATATCAATGTATCTTAATGAATTACGGCGCCTATATTAGGCCGCCTGTTTTAGCCCCACTTTCGGGAAGTCGATGCTGACTCGACTGGCCTTACCCAGGATATTGGTCATTATGTTCATGCCGACGTGGGTGATCACCTCGACGATGTCCGCCTCGCTGAAACCGGCGTCACTCATGGCCTGCAACTCGGCGTTGGTCACCTCGCCCTTGTGCTCGACCAGGGCGCGGGCGAATTTAACCGCCACCGCCGCCTTGGCGTCCTGGCTGGAGCCGGCCCGGTTGGCTTCGATTTCCGCCCCGTTCAAACCGGCTTTGCGGCCGATGGCGGTGTGTGCGGACAGGCAGTATTCGCATTCGTTCTGCTGCGCCAGCGCCAGCGCGATGCGTTCGCGGGTGGCGGCGTCCAGCGAACCGTGGTTGGCGATGTGATGCAAGCCGAGGAAGGCTTTCAAGGCATCCGGCGAGTGGGCGAACACCCGTAAGAAATTAGGCACCATGCCCAACTGGCTTTGAATCGCATCCAACAGGCTGAGTTGTTCGGTGTTGGCGCTTTCGTTGCTAACGGTAGTAATACGGCTCATGATAGTTCTCCAAATAATGAAAGGGTTTGTTAGTCGCCTGTGTGAAATTCAGCAGGCGGGTATAGTGTGTCTTATTGCAAAAAAATAAAGAATAGTTAGAATTATCAATTTACTATTCCGATAACTGGAACTATCAATGAGTCGTCTCCATTTAATGAGCGTGTATGTCGCGGTGGTCGATGCGGAAGGCTTTGCCGGCGGCGCCCGCAAGCTGCACATGTCGCCACCGGCCGTGACGCGTGCGGTGGCGGCCTTGGAAGAGCGCTTGGGCGTTAAATTGCTGAACCGCACCACCCGCTACGTACGGATGACCGAGGCCGGCCAGAAATACTACGAGGACGCCAAACACATCATCGCCTTGGCCGATGAAGCCGACGACGCGGCGCTGGGCATCAACGCCGAACCGCGCGGCCAACTCACCGTCACCGCCTCGGTTTTGTTCGGCCGCATGTACGTGATGCCCGGCATCGTCGAGTATTTGCGCCGTTACCCGGCGGTGGAAGTCAACGCAGTGTTCGTCGACCGGGTAGTCAACATGCTGGAGGAAGGCGTGGACGTGGCGATCCGCATCGGCGATTTGCCGGATTCGTCGTACCGGGCGCTACGGGTCGGCGCGGTGCGGCGAGTGGTGTGCGCGTCGCCCGGCTATTTGGCGGCACGCGGCATCCCGCAAGCGCCGGAAGATTTAACGGCGCACGACATCATCCTGGCGCGGGGCTTAAATCCCGCCAACGAGATGCGTTTCGTGCGCGACGGCCAGCCGCAGACGGTCAAGTTACAACCGATATTGAGCGTCAGCGACAACGACTCGGCGGCCGGAGCGGCGCTGGCCGACCTAGGCATCACCCGCTTGCTGTCCTACCAAATTGCCGAGCCGCTACAGACCGGCAAACTGAAAATCGTGCTCAGCGAGTTCGAAAGCCCGCCGGTGCCGATCCACATCCTGCACCGCGAAGGCCGCCACTCGTCGGCCAAAATCCGTTCGTTCGTCGATATGATGGCAGAGCGTTTGCGGGCGGAGTTATCGCTGAATTGATCGGCTTAGAAAGGATAGGGGCATCCATTAGCCAGCCCCTGTCAATAGGCCAAAAAAATCTTGTTCGGAACAGGCATAAATTAATTTATACCCAAAGGGCATAAGTTTCGTTTGAGCAGACGAGCTGCTCAACTCAGCTTTAAGCAATGACCATGAAGCGCATGAAAGACATGAAGACTTCAATCCTTCATGCCTTTCATGTTCTTCATGGTTTAACAATAAAACTTGCATCATCGCTCCGGGGGGCGCTGTTTTCGGCCACCTAAAAGAAATACGGCAACTTTATCCGGCTTAGTACATAGGATGTGCCGACGGCAGGAGGCGCATCAATCGCGAACGATGCGCTTCGTACCTCAGCACATCCTATGCCTGCGCATCTTATCGAGTTATTGAATTACACAATGCTGGAATTTTTGTGTTAGCCGAGTAAATAAATTGCTTCTTAGGTCGTTTTAAGTTTTTTGCTATATTCTTTAATTCTTAAGGATACCCTATCCCTGCTTTCTGTTGGATAACGCGATAAATCCTTTTCCAGTATTTTTAATGCTTCGTCTTCATTACCATTTAGAGCAAGATAATAGGATTTATACCTATTTAAAGTTCGAGCAGGTAAATATTTATTACTGCTCATTTTCTCTAACTTATCAACTCCGCTCTTTAAGGCTTCTTTATCATAATATTTAAGAGCAATATCACAAAGGGTTAGTAACGAATAATAATTGTCAGGATATTTTTTTACACAATCTTCAATCATATCTAGTGCAGCTTGCTTATCGTGCTTAACCTTTGCATAGAAGAATGCCTCAGCAATATCTGCCATTTCATTTGATTGCTCAGAGTTTATTTCTCGCAAATTACTTATTAGGCTTTGCAATTTTTCACTATGTTTTTCTGAGTTCTCTGAGTTTATTAGGCAATTAAAATAAGCTTGAGTATGAAATTGGTTACCTCGATTCTCCTCGTAATTTCTTCTAGCGAAATCTAAAGCCTTATCAAACTCCTCAAGATAAACATAAACCTGAACAATTTCACGTTTTGCTCGAGCGTCAACATATGGAGCATCAACTATTTTTTCAAATTTATCCAATGCCTCTTTGTATCTGCCAGAAAGGCGATAATAATATCCAAGAAGAAAAATATGCTCATTTCCATTTATATGCTGTACTTCTTGTAACATTCGACTGTCTTTTTTCTTTGCAAGAGCTAGGCATAAATAATATCTAATATCTTGCAGAACACCTTTTTCAAGAGTTTCTTTTTTCTGAAGTATTATGTCTGCTAGCTCAATAATCCTGTCTAAATTACCCTTGCTATAGTACATGTCTTTCATGCATCTTAAATAATGAGATGGTATTAAAAACTTTTCATCAATTTCAATACCTTCTTTTAAGGATTCTTTTAAGGTAAAAATAAATTCAGAAGAGTCTCTTTCAAATATATCATCATCTTTCGCAAGCTCTTTAACATGTTCCTTAATTTTATTATTGTATATATCACTTAATTTAATCTTATTACGCTTTATATAATCTCGTACTATGTCGTTAAGCCTAACAATTTCACCTTCAATTCCAATAAGTTCAACGATATGCTCAGAAGCTAATTCTTCTAATATTTCATAGTATTTTTCTTCACAAACAATTGAGAAAATAAAATCAGATGATATAACCTCAAATTGTGCTAAAAGACGAATAAATTCAAGAGCATCTTTATTATTTTCGTATTTTCTTAAGATAACAGCTGCTTTATCGCTATTATATTCTCTTAGTGTAGGTAGTTTTTTTGCAATAGAAGATAGATTATCTTCGCGTATTAAATCTACTGCAAACATAACTTGCTCAGGTAAACCAAACAAGAGATTTGAAACATCTTCAAAGTCGTCTTTGTTTAGTGTTATATTGTAAATGTCAAGAAGTTGACTAAGAAGTCTTTTTCGTTCGCTAAAATTCAATTCATTCAATTCGATGAAGTAGTATTTTTCATCTCTAGGTCTACTTTTGAAGTTAACATTATATCGAGATGCAATACAGAAAATTGGGAAACTACTTTCTTAATATGAATTAATTGATTCAATAAACCAATCACTTAATTCCCTCTTGTAATTAACTATGCTCCCATCATCAACCAAGTAAATTATTTCCTTTGATTCATAAGCAGCTCTCATTATTTTATGGATTATGGAGATTTTTTCCTTAATTGATTTCGATGTTAATGATAATAGTTCATTATCGAAATCAACTAAACCTAAGTCGTTTAATTTGAATATAAAATCTTCTATTGATACATTACGGTCTAAAATAATTGCTGATGGTTTATGTGGGCACTCAGTTATATTGGTTTTGAAAAGGGCTCTATGAAAAAATGTTCTTCGACCGACTCCTGTAATACCTGAAGCGATAATTACTACTGGTTTTTTTCTTTCAAAATCATGAATTCTTTCTTCAAATTCTTCTTGTTTTTCATTCCTTCCTACGAATAACGTTTGTCTTTTTTTTATATTCGGGTGTTTTGACCAACTTAATTCACGTAATTTATTATGTATGCGCTTCGCAGCAACCTGCGATCTTTTAATAAGTTTTATATTATAATTATCCCGAAGCCAGTCTGGTATTCTTTTGTCTTCATGTGTCAATCCATCTTCAATAATGATAGGAAATACCTTGCATATTAGAGAAGCATCCAACCTAGACTTGGCTTCTGTAATTTCTCTTTGAACCCATTCTGAATTAAGAGCATTATTTGAAAGAAATAATACAAATAATTCTGTATTTCCAAGGCCTCTTAAAATCTCATCAAGTGTTTTCTCGCCTTCTTCAAAAGTGAACTCATCGAAAATAACATTATCTTTGCCTAACCATTTTGCCACTCTTCGTACATAATCATATTTATCTTTGCTTGAGTGTGATAAAAAAGCCTTAATCATTATATTTCCTTGAGCTTAATATTAACGAGATAAGTAAGTTATAGTCCGGTAGTCCGGTAGGGTACGCTGTGCGTACCTTAAAGCCTAACGCATCATATCATGATCTTAATCATCCGGTTTGCCATGCTAGAATCAATCTCGTCCACTGTGCGGTACGCGCAGCGTACCCTACATAAGTCGAGGTGTTTGATTTATCGGTCATGAGTTTGCTCCTCAGTAAAAGGTTTTGGCGTATTAAAATGATGAAAAGCTTGAAAGTTGTAAGGCGGTTGCGCGATAGCAAATCGCCATGGACGGGAAGAGCGAATCTGATTCCCGCCCGGATTGTTTCAAGCGGTTTTATATCCGTTGTATTGGGTCTTGTGCGCTGATTGCGGTTTGCTGTCGCGAAACCGCGCTACACCTTACTTTCTAATGAACAGCACACCATCAAAATAATCCCGAAACACCCCATCGTAAGTGACAATACATAACCTCTCGTACTTGGCCTGGGCAATCAGCAACCGGTCGAACGGATCTTTATGACGATCGCCCAGTTCGAGAACGCTTTGGGCATGGTAAGGCGTAATATTCAGCCATTGAAAACCTTGCGCTTCAATGTCTTCGGCGATATGTTTAGAAGGCAAGGGCATTTTACCCAAGCCGTTTTTGATTGCCATTTCCCAGACTGTTACCGAACTGACCAATGCGCCTTCAGCCTGAATCCGCTCGATGATCGGGCGGTCCTTGATTTCGCCCATCAGCCAGTCGTAAACAATACTGGTATCAAGCAGCAGGCGCATTGTCGCTGAATAATTGTTCCACTTCGGCGTTGGTTTCGGCGGAATTCCAGTCCGCCGCATAAGCGGCCCGGTCTTTCCAGGCACCGGGAGGGGCGACTTTGTTGGCCGTATATTTAACAAGTTTGGCGACGGGGACGCCGTTGCGGGCGATTACGACTTCTTCGTCTCTCTCGGCGGCAACGATGAGGCTGGATAAGTTGTTTTTGGCTTCGAGTATGTTGACTTGCATCGAGGATACCGGGGCTAAGTTGGCTAATGCTAGCCAACTTAATTGAGGCCGCCTTTATTGTCAAGAGAACGCTTTTTCTGTGGCGCTGTAGGCGCAGATAAATCCGCAGCTACAAACGCTCAAGTTATTACGAGTCAATTACCCTGACGCCTGACTCATCGCGCGTATCGCATCGGTGGTGACGGCTTGGCCTCCGACGCCCCATTGGCCCGAAGCGACATCCTCGATGATCACCCAGGTGACCGGCCTTAAGCCTTCGCCTTCTACGGATATGATCGCATCGGTGACCTTGCTGATGATTTCCTGTTTTTGTTGTAGCGATAAAAAACCGCTGATACCTTTGATTTGCACGAGTGGCATGGTCTTTCTCCTAATGATTTAAGTTACCTGATTATAAAGATGCTTCAGCTAACGCAAAAAACTCCGTCATTCCGGCAGGGATGACGGAATCTAGAGCCAGGGAGGGTAACTATCCATGGCCCCCGTATCCGATTTAGGCATTATGCCAAGTCATACATTCACATCCATGTGACTGGATACCGGCATCCATGCCAGTATGACGGCGCTAGCTGAAGCAGCTTACTAATCAGGTTAAGTTATGTATAAAGTTCAAGCGCACTGCTTGTTGCACAGAGCAGGCGCATCCCATGCCTCGGTTTGGAATTGACTGTCCAACGGGGCGTGAATAATATGATTGGCGTAGTTGCTGAGCGTTTTCATAGTTACGCCCAGCACTACTTCCAGTACCTGAGCGCGGCTATAGCCTGCGCCGATAAAATTGTCCAACGCTTTGCCCACTCCCCTGCCCCGCTGCTTGACCACGGCGCGGGTGAAAGTCGCCAAGGCATCCAGCTTTTTGTCCGGCAACGGCTGTTGTTCACGCAGTGCATTGACAATAGCGGCATCAGCCTTGGCTTTATGTTTGGCAAGCATTGAATGGACGGCTACGCAGTAAATGCAATGGTTTTCGACGCTGGCCGCAAGCAGTACCACTTGTTGCTCGACCGGGGTCAGCGAAGTTCTGTCGAACAATGCGCCAATATCGAGATAGGCCTGTAAAACCGTCGGCGATTCGGCGAAGCCGCCCAGCAAATTCGGCACAAAGCCGAATTTTTGTTGTGCGCCTTCCAGCAGCGGCTGGGCCGCGAGAGGCGCTTTTTGAATGGAATAAATGTTGAATTGGGACATACTCTATCTCCTGTTTTTTCGATTAATCTGAATTAGGTTTTACTATGCAACGGCTTCGGCTAAACGGTCATTTCACGATCTCCTCACTGGATAATTTCGACGGGGATAGGTTAAGCAATTCGGCTTGCCGAGCCCATGCCCGTGGCTCCGGGATTATTGTCCGATTGTCCGGGAGATTGCTGTGGATGCTTTAACGGCGCTGGTCAACGCGCTGAACTTGCATTCCAAGCTGGTCTATTCAGGCGGCGTTTGCGGACGCTGGCTGATGGATCACAATTCCGATAGCTCAGTTTGGTTTCATTTAGTTAGCAAGGGTCAAGGCTGGGTGCATTCGTCGAACCGGGAAACACCGTTGGCGCTGGAAAGCGGCGATTTGATTTTGTTCCTGCCGCATGCGCCGAAGCACTTTTTGTCATACAGCGCCGAGCACTTGCCTTGCGATGCGGCCGACACCCGTTTGACCGGCTGGGAGAGCGGCGAATCGGGATTTGTCTGCGGCGAAATCGAGTTGGCTACGCCCAGATCGTTGTTGTGGCAAGCGTTGCCCGCCGAAATTGTGGTTAAAAAAAATCAAGCCGGTGATATTTTGGCGAAGCTGATCGAGCTTGTTGTCAGCGAAGCCGCCGGTCAGCGTTTTGGCAGCGACTCGGTGGTTGAGCGTTTGTGCGATAGCCTTTTTGTACTGGTTATCCGTCACTGTATTGAAGAAAATTTAGTGCAAGAGGGCGTATTTGCAGCGATGCAAGATAAGCGCTTAGCAACGGCACTGAGTTTGATTCACCAGCAGCCTTGGCAGCCCTGGACGATTGCCGAACTGTGTTCCCGAGCGGGATTATCGAAAACCGTATTATCGGAGAAATTTGCCGCGCTGATCGGCAGTTCGCCGATTGAATACCTTATCGTTTGGCGCTTGCAGATTGCAGCCCAGTGGTTGAAAGAACCCAACATGACGATAGAAAGAGCTGCCGAGCGTTGCGGATATGATTCAGCCGCAGCATTTAGTAAAGCCTTTAAACGTTGCTTTAAAATATCGCCAAGCGCATTCCGCCGTATCCCAGAGTAACCGATGGATAAAAACCAGTTAAACGATCACCGAACTATCCTGCTACGTTATGCTTTGTTACAGTTGCACGATGAAGCGGTTGCCGAAGATGCGGTACAAGAAACCCTGCTGGCCGCGTTACAAACAGGCGATAGTTTTCGCAGTGACTCAGCGCTCAGAACCTGGTTAATCGGCATTCATTCACAGACTCCCAAGACAAGCTCCTTACGTCATACACCCAGGTCTGTGGGATGCCGTCGTTCTGGCAGGGACAGATATTTGCTCCTGCAATATCTGCATTCCCCACATCCCTGTGGGTTATGCCGGAACCCAGGCACAGGGAGGTGAAACTGCGTGTTACACAAGTATTTACGGGATGTGTCGTCATTCCGATAGTCCCTGGCCTGGCGTTGGGCAAGAAGCAGGTCTGCCTGGCAACGTTCTGATGTGTTTTAACTATTTTCGTGTTTTTCGTGGACTACGCTTTTTATTATGAGCATGCGTAACATCAGCTCATAATTCGCAAAATCAACATATGCTCCCAACCGGACAAATCGGCCCATCCGGCCAAGTTTACGGTTTTGATATACAACACATAGCAAGACCGCGGCGGCTACGGCTATTGCACCTTACCGCGGTTAAGCAACTGTTCGAACAGCTCCAGCGGCACCGGCTTACTAAACAAATACCCCTGATAAAGTAAACAATCATTTTGTTCCAGAAATGCACGTTGGGCTTCTGTCTCCACGCCTTCGGCGATGACCTCTATACCCAGACTCTTAGCCATCGCAATGATGGTCCTCACAATAACGGCATCATCCGGGTCGCGTAAAATATCTCTGACAAAACTTTGATCGATTTTGAGCTGGTCTAAGGGTAGCTTTCTCAAACTGGATAATGATGAGTGCCCGGTGCCGAAATCGTCCATTGAAATATATATGCCGATTTTCCTTAGTGCGTTCATCTTGACAATAGTATCGTCAATGTCCTCGAGCACCATGCTTTCGGTGAGTTCCAATTTGATCCGGCTGGGATCGATGGCCTTAGTGCGCAGCACCTGATCCACTTGAACAACGAAATCAGGCTGGCGGAACTGTCGCGCACTGACGTTGACGGCTAATTGCAAATGCCGGGTGTGCTCGCTGTCTTCCCAGATTTTGATCTGGGCGCAAGCCGTCTCCAAAACCCATAGGCCAATGGGCAATATCAAACCGTTTTCTTCGGCCAACGGAATGAAATCCGTAGGGGATACCAAGCCGCGCTGCGGATGATGCCAACGGATCAATGCCTCAGCGCCGGTGATTCGGCTGTTGTGACTCATCTGTAATTGGTAGTACATCTCGAACTGGTTTTCAGCCACGGCTTGGCGCAAGTCGGCTTCCAGTGCGACGCGGGCAATGATACCGGCCTGCATTTGCCGGTCGAAAAAGCGTAGCGTATTACGGCCCGATGCCTTGGCATGATACATCGCAATATCCGCTTGTTTCAGCAGTTCATCTACGGTTTGATCGTAACCGTTGAACAAGATCGCGCCGATGCTGGGCGTGTTGTGGTAATCATGCGTGGCAAGTAAGTAAGGCCGGTTCAGCGTCGACAGAATTTTATTGCCGACCACTTCAGTCTGCTCTACGGCTTCAGTGGTTTTCTCGCTCAAATCTTCCAGCATCACCACGAATTCATCGCCGCCTAGTCGGGCAACGGTATCGACTTCACGGACGCAAGATGTCAAGCGCTCGGCAACTTGTTGCAGCAACAAGTCGCCAACATCATGACCGAGGGTGTCGTTCAGCGTCTTGAAATTATCCAGGTCGATAAACAACAGCGCACACTTCCGGTCGCTACGATGACTTGAGGCCAAGGCCGGTTTTAAGCGATCCATTAGCAGCCGCCGGTTAGGCAGGCCGGTTAACGGGTCGTAGAAGGCCAGACGCTCTATTTCATCCGCTGCCGCCTTGCTTAGCGTGATGTCGAAGAGTGTGGCAACGTAATTCGTGACGATGCCGTTTTGGTCTTTCACGGCGGTAATAGTGAGATGCTCGGGAAAAATTTCGCCATTTTTGCGTCGGTTCCAGACTTCGCCCTCCCAGGCGCCGGTGTCATTAATACTCTGCCACATGTCGGCATAAAAAACGCTATCCTGCCGACCTGATTGGAGTATGCGCGGGTTCTTGCCGATGACTTCTTCCGCACTGTAACCGGTGATGTTGATGAAGGCCCGGTTTACCCGAAGAATGTCATTATTGGCATCGGAGATGAGCATACCTTCTTGAGACTCAAAAACCGTGGCGGCGATGCGCAGGTCCGCCTCGATTTTCTTACGTTCGGTGATAACATCGAACACGGCCGCGAAGTAACCTTGTTCCGGGCTGTACACGGATATCAATAACCACTGCTGCAAGGCGCTCAGGTATGTTTCAAACCGTTCGGGCTTGCCGGACAGAGACACCCGCCCGTAAATTTCGAATAAATGGGCGTCCGACTGCCGTATGCCCGGAATGACTTCGGAGACTCTTTTGCCAACGACGTTTTTTAATCCTGTCAGCGTCTCGAATGCGTTATTGACGCTGAGATAAATAAAATCCTGCGGCTGATCCTGATCGAAAAGCAGCCGGCAATAAGTAAATCCGTTCAGCATATTTTCGAACAGGGAGCGATACAGTTTTTCACTCTTGCCAAGCGCCTGCTCCGCCAGCCTGCGTTCGGTGATGTCCTCGGTTATGCCCATCAGCTTTTCAACAACGCCTTCATTGTTGATGATAGGAACGAAGCATGATTTGAAAATCTGCCCCGACGGACCGCTCGCCTTGAACTCAAAATGGCTTGCCTGACCGGCATACGCCTTGATCAGTAATTCCTCTACATTTTCCTGGTCGAAAGCACATACTGCGCCCAGATAGGGTTGGCCTACCACTGAGGTGTCATCATCAGCTCCCAACATAAGAACACCCGCCCTGTTGATGGAGGTAAGCTTACCTCCCCTATCCAGTTCGTGGATACACAGCGGCGAGTTTTCGACCAGTGAGCGGAACCTTGCCTCGCTGGCCTTCAGCTTATCCTCCATGCGTTTGCGTTCGGTGATGTCGCGAGCAATGCCAAACAAACCGACAATTTCACCCTGCTCGTTTTTTATCGGATATTTGCGGTTATCGACCCAACCTTTATTGCCCTGGTTATCCAATATCTCTTGTTCTTCGTGAGCAAGCGAGACCCCGGAGAACACCTGCTTTTCCAGCCGGTAATAAATATCGGCATATTCTTCGGCAAACACATCGTAATCGGTTAAGCCAAGCAGATCGGTCCAATGTTCAGTGGGTTCGGTAATGGCTACCAGCGTCTGACTGGCTCCGGTAAACACATGATTGCTATCTTTAAAGTAAATATAATCATCGGTGTTTTCCATCATAGCCTTGAAGTTGAAAATCATGGCTTGTTCGACGAGGCCCCGACTTCGATTCTGATTCCGACTCAAGCTCTTCGCATCTTGCAGCAACAACGTCAGGATAACATCGGCTCCCGAGGCGTCCGGCTCTTTGGCGTAATGGCCTTTAATACATCGGATGCGGCCACTGGCCTGTCTTATCCTGACGTTGAAAGTGCCGTGAATCCTGTTGGTTTCGATTGAGAACAAGTCGTCGGCAATATCCTGATCGTGAGCATGAATCTGATTTTGTAGGGATACTTTAGCGCTAAGGAAGTCAGCTGCCTTGAAACCTAGAAGATCCTCAATATCATCAGTAACGGACAAAACCGTTATCGGAGCAATCAGGGAAATAAGAATATGCGCTTTCAGGACAGGCGCCATGTCTGAGCGTGTGGTCATTTGAAAATTCTCGCTAATAACATGATTCAACCGAACACAAACGTATTAGACGCCATACTGCATGGAGAACAGGTTTCGAGGAAAGAAGTGTTGCTCAATATGGAATGACGTACTTAACATAGGGTCGCTAAGTTTCGTTACGCCGGCGATAGTGTTAGTTATCGCACACCACGGGCAACGCTTGATGCGATAATTTGACGTTAATAAAAAAAATTCATGGAGTAAAAGGCCGCACAATCCGTTTCTACAAACTCTGTTCAAAGCTACCAAACCCGGACCTCTTTGACTGTTTAAGGCTTGATTTTACTTTATCATCATTCGGGCTGTCACGGAAAACCGACGCTTTCCACCGGATTGTTCGGGTCATCCTGAAACTTAAGGACGTGCCCGTACGCGCCTTAGGACCTCTCGACTCGACGGGAGAAAAATTCCGGCACGCACCCTTATCCGATCTAACCTTGATCCGCGCCGACCATACAAAATTGGGCGATAAAGTGCCTGCGCATCGCCACGGCAAAATCAACGCAATCAGGTTTAATCCGGGCTATCTGCTTGGCGGCGATAACAGCATTACCGCCCTGCCCGCCTATCCCGGCCACTAAGTCGGCGTTCCGGAAACGGATCAGCTTAGCAACCGGCGCGAGCAACTGGATGCAGAACAATGAGAAGTCGGCACTGAACGCAAAAACACGGCATCCGGCCTTTTTGTGCTCAGCAAGCAGCGGTAACAATATAATGATTATGAATCTGGTATTATTTCGTATGGTTTTATACATTCCCGCGATGACTCACAATACCTGACAGGCTATTTTATGGTTAACCTTAACACCGAGTTGCAAATATTGATTGTTGGAGCGGGACGCGGCGGAAGCGCATTACTTGAGCTTTTCCTAAAAGAACCCTTAGTTAAGATAGCGGGCATTGCTGATGATAATGCAGATGCTGTCGGCTTAAAAGTCGCCAGAGAACATGCCGTTCCTGTTTATCACGATGTCATGCAGGCCTTGGATAAGTGCCAACCGGACATCGTATTTAATTTAACCCACTGCGCACATATTACAGAAATCGCCTCCAAACGAGTTGGAAGCGGCAGTGTTATCGGCGGACAGGAAGCTGAATTATTCTGGACAATTATTACCAAGCTGCAACAAACGCAAGACGACTTGCGCAGAAGCCAGGCGCGTTTGCACGCTGTTATTTACAATATCAGCGAAGGCATTATTTCAATCAATACCCAAGGTATCATCGAACATGCAAATCCCGCCGTTGAAACGGTTTTCGGTTATAAACCGGAGGAGCTGCTTGGCTTAAATATCGGCATGCTACTCCCTAAACCTTCCCGTAGCGAACACAGCCCTTATCTTGCCCATTACTTAAAAAACCGTAAAGGCACAGCTACCAATCGTTATCGCGAGGTTACGGGTCTACACAAGCAAGGTCACGAATTTCCGGTTGAGTTCAGTATCGCGGAAATGGAACTCCATGACACCAAATACTTTGTCGGCATTATCCGGGATATTACCGAACGCAAGGCGGCAGAAGAAAAAATGACCCGCTTGGCGCTGTTTGATCAATTAACGGGGCTGCCGAACCGCACCATGTTCTTTGAACGTTTAACGCTTGTGATAAAACAAGCGCATCGCACGAAATTCCTGGCCGCTGTATTATTTATCGACCTCGATGGCTTCAAGACAATTAATGATACCTTGGGACATGATGCAGGCGACTTACTGCTCAAAGAAGTCGGCAATCGATTAACAAGCTGTTTACGGGAGTCGGATACCGCTGCCAGAATGGGCGGCGATGAATTTGTAATTATTCTTACGAATATCAGCACGGCTAAAGATGCATCGATAATTGCAGCTAAGTTGATCGAAAAACTGAGTCAACCGGTCAAGTTAAAAGAAGAGTCTTGTTCTGTTAGCGCCAGTATCGGTATCGCTATTTTCCCCAACGATGGCAATGATACGGAAACATTGGTCAAAAAAGCGGATGAGGCCATGTATCGAGCAAAGTCGAACGGAAAAAATCAATTTTGGCCGACTGAGTTTTCCCTCTGAATTCAACCCTAAATAGTCCGTAAAAGACGCGACATAAATCAACCTGATTATAAAGATGCCTCAGCTAACGCAAAAAACTCCGTCATTCACATCCATGTGACTGGATACTGGCATCCATGCCAGTATGACGGCACTAGCTGAAGCAGCTTACTAATCAGGTAAATCAATATGTTCTGTTTATTTAGCCATTCACCCTTTGAGTGACGACCTGCAACGAGGCATCTCTTTGAATATTTTCGTGGATCAAATAATTTTTCCAGAGTAGAGGGACTACAAATCCGGCACAAAATGCTATCCATACCCGGTATGACCTGCCGGAATAACCTATTGGCTATTTTCGTTAAACAGGTAGTTGTTAAGGCCAAAAGCGCTAAATCAAAACAATGATAAGACAATCTGCTATCATTGCGCCCCTTAATTTATCCAATCCCCCTACAGGACAACCCATGCCAGAATTCAATAACGTCACTATCGTCAAAAAAGCCAATGTTTACTTCGGCGGCAATGTCAGCAGCCGGACTATCAAGTTCGCGGACGGTTCGTCAAAAACCCTGGGCTTCATGTTGCCCGGCGAATACACCTTCAACACCGCCGATCCTGAATTGATGGAAATTTTGGATGGCGAACTGGATGTGTTATTGCCCGGCGCAGAATGGCAAAGCATCAAAGGCGGCGAGTCTTTCAACGTGCCTGCCAATGCCGCATTCACGATGAAAGTTAAAACCCCTAGCGATTATTGCTGTTCATTCATCAAATAACGACATGGAAAAAGTCGCCATCTTTGTCGATGTGCAGAATATCTATTACACCACCAAGCAAAGTTACCGGCGGCATTTTAACTATACGGCATTCTGGTCGCAGGCGACTGCGGGCAGAGACGTGGTCGCGGCGATTGCTTATGCCATCGATAAGGGCGACAGCAAGCAGCAGGGATTTCAACAAGTGCTCAGGAATATCGGTTTTGAAGTCAAGCTAAAGCCTTACATCCAGCGTAGCGACGGTTCCGCGAAAGGCGATTGGGACGTAGGCATTACGCTGGATGCGATCGACTATGCAGCCAAGGTCGATGTGCTTATTTTGTTATCCGGCGACGGCGACTTCGACCTGTTATTGGACAAGGCTCGAAACGTGTACGGCGTAACGACGGAAGTGTACGGCGTTCCGGCACTGACGGCGCCCTCGCTGATTAATTCGGCCGGCCGTTTTATAGCCATAGACGATAAGCTGTTACTGTAGAACACCCGAAGGCTAAAATCTGTTAGAATACGGCTTTATTTTTCAAAGCCGTAAAAGATCGCTCAATGGCGCTTAAGTCAACCATCTATAAAGCCGACTGTCAGATTTCAGACATGGACAGGGGCTATTATCAATCGCATCACCTGACCATTGCCCTGCACCCTTCGGAAACCGAAGAGCGCATGATGACGCGTCTGCTGGCTTTTGCAATCAATGCCGATGAACACCTGCAATTCACTAAAGGTCTGAGTACCGATGATGAACCCGAGCTCTGGCAAAAAAGCCTGACCGACGACATTGAGCTGTGGATTGATGTCGGCATGCCCGATGACAAACGCATTCGCAAAGCGTCTAATCGCGCCGATAAAGTCATCATCTATACCTATGGCGGACGCAATAGCGTCTGGTGGAACCAGATCCAACACAAGCTGGAACGCTTTAAAAACCTGACGGTTATTAATTTACCCAAAGAAGCGACCGATCAACTCGCACCGATGGTAAAGCGCACCATGCAATTGCAAATCAGCATCCAGGACGGGCAGATTTGGGTCAGCGACGAGCAAAATACGGCCACTATAGTGCCTGAAACATGGCTTAATTAATTTAAAAGCTTCACCACGAAGAACACGAAGTTTTAATGATATTCTTCGTAAACTTCGTGCCTTCGTGGTGAATCAATCCCTGTGCAATCCAACAATCTTTTACCCTTAATCTTCGGAACAAAAACTTGATCTCTACAGCTAACATCACCATGCAGTTCGGGGCGAAACCCCTGTTTGAAAACGTCTCGGTCAAATTCGGCGACGGCAACCGTTACGGCCTGATCGGCGCGAACGGCTGCGGCAAATCGACCTTCATGAAAATCTTGAGCGGCGATTTGGAACCCTCGGCAGGCAACGTCAGCATCAGCCCCAATGAGCGCCTGGGTAACTTGCGCCAGGATCAATTCGCCTATGAAGACCAACGCGTCCTTGACGTAGTGCTGATGGGCCATGCCGAGATGTGGGCGGCGATGTCAGAACGCGACGCCATCTACGCCAATATGGAAGCGACCGAAGACGACTACATGCATGCCGCGGAGCTTGAGTCGGTGTTCGCCGAATACAACGGTTATACCGCCGAAGCCAGGGCCGGAGAATTGTTGCTGGGCTTGGACATTCCCTTGGAACAGCATAACGGCCCGATGAGCGCCGTAGCGCCGGGCTGGAAGCTGCGCGTATTGCTCGCTCAGGCCTTGTTTTCCAATCCCGACATCATGCTGCTCGATGAGCCGACCAACAACTTGGACATCAACACCATCCGCTGGCTTGAAGACATCCTGAACCAGCGCAATTGCACGATGATCATCATCTCGCATGACCGTCACTTTTTAAACAGCGTCTGCACCCACATGGCCGATATGGATTACGGCGAGTTGCGCGTTTATCCCGGCAACTATGACGACTACATGATCGCGGTAACCGAAGTTCGCGAACGCCTGCTGGCCGGAAACGCCAAGAAAAAAGCCCAGATTGCCGAACTGCAAACCTTCGTCAGCCGCTTCTCGGCCAATGCATCAAAAGCCAAGCAGGCCACCTCGCGCGCCAAACAACTGGATAAAATCAAACTGGATGAAGTCAAGCCTTCCAGCCGGGTTAATCCGTTTATCCGCTTCGACCAGACTAAAAAGTTGCACCGATTGGCGCTGGAAATTGAGGGACTGACTAAAGGTTATGGCGAGCAACCCCTATTCAAAGACTTGAATCTGATGATTGCCGTCGGCGAGCGCGTTGCCGTCATTGGCCCTAACGGTATCGGTAAATCAACTTTACTGCGCACCCTGGTCGGCGATTTAACGCCGGATGCCGGTGCGGTTAAGTGGTCGGAAAACTCTGAAGTGGGTTACTTTGCCCAGGATCATGCCGAAGACTTTGCCGAAGATACCACGCTGATCGAGTGGATGGGCCAATGGCGCAAGGAATCGGACGACGATCAAGCCATACGCGGCACTTTGGGGCGATTATTGTTCAGTGCCGACGACATCAACAAATCCGTTAAAGTCATCTCCGGCGGAGAACAAGGCCGCATGCTGTTCGGCAAGCTGATTCTGCAAAAGAACAACATCATGGTGCTGGACGAACCGACCAACCATTTAGACATGGAATCGATTGAGTCGCTGAATACCGCGCTGGAAAATTATCCCGGCACCTTGATATTCGTCAGTCATGACCGGGAGTTTGTATCGTCGCTGGCGACGCGGGTTATCGAATTAACCCCGACCGGCATTGTCGATTTCAACGGTAATTACGAAGATTATTTAAGCAGTCAGGCGTAGAGCGGCAAATTATCCAGGCTGGGTTGAAACGATAGCGTAAACCCAGCGATTAGCCTAAAGCAGGAATAAAAAAATCAAAAGATTATCACCACGAAGACACGAAGGACGCGAAGCGTTTATTTCTTCGTGTCCTTCGTGGTGAATAAAATGCCTTAACGTCCATCACTCAAGGTATTACCCACCAAATCGGCGACAGCCCTGTTCGCCACGCCGACTACCTTGATATTGTTTTTAACAAAACCGGTATAATTTTCGTGCAAATGGCCGTGAAAGATATTTTTTACGCCCATCGCGGCAGCCAGCTCGCCAATCACGTCAAAGCCGTGCCGATGAGATCCGGGCGCTTCGTGGGTCACCAAAATATCCGCTTTCAGCGCCTTTAACGCCTCAAATTCATCATGCCAAATCGCCCCTTGGTATTTTAACGACATGGCCGTATGTCTTAGATTGACCGGCTGGCTATACAAATAATGCTGTTTGTCCCGCCATTTAGGCTGCTGCGGCGGATACCAGACCCGGCCAAGAAAAATCCCTCCTAAACCGGCAATTCTCAGTCCCGCTATTTCCGTGACTTTCAAATGCAACCCGTTATCGGCCAAGGCCGAATGAAACAGATTTTTATATTTGCAGGGCGTTTCGAAATCATGATTCCCCGCAATCCACCAGATTTGAGTTAAGCCGACGATGTCCTGCAAGCAACTTTCCAAAGGTATTTCCAAGTCGTAATCGCCGAGCAACACCACGGCTTCGGGTTTATATGCATGCACTGCCGCTATCAGCGGCCCGAAATCTCCATGCGGATCGCCTGCAAATAAAATCTTGTTCTTTGGGTTCAAATTGTTACTCCTGTTAACTGGAACCTGACACTCATGCTGAAAATAACAACGTTCTATTTTCGTTGCTCCGCGCGGGCTTAAAATTTCCTCGATTATAGACAAAAGTCACCTTGATTAATATCAAGCTGTTAAATGCGGGGTCAGTTGATAAACACAAAACCACGAAGAAAACGTTTTTTATCATTCTCACGCCGGGGCGCTCGTCGTTATACACAAGTGTGTTTCAGAGTCGATAGGGGTAGAGAAGAGCCTTTCGACTCTCCCCTCCCTCCGAACCGTGCGTGCGGTTTTCCCGCACACGGCTCTCCAGTTGATGTTTTCCTCATCGGGAGCGTCTCTCGATTTGCCAGGCTGGATATAAGGCGAACAGCCCGGCCTCCGCAAAGAAGGCATTGGTCCAACGTCGCTGATCGGCAAGACAGCGCCCCATGCCGGGCCGCTTTTCCTGCTTACGCAGCAACGCACGTAGTCGACGTCGTAGAAATCCATCCAGTTTGCGGAAGACGCTCGCTTCGGCATGTTTGAAATAGCCATACCAGCCGCGTAGCATCGGATTCAAGTCCGCGATGATTCGCTCCAGGCTTGCACCACGCGTCCGCCGCGTCTTGCTCCGAATCCCGTCTTTGATGCGCATCAGGCTTTTCTTTCTGACCCAACGTTTCCCAGCTTCAAACCGGTAGCCGAGAAAGTCGAAGCCTTGGCCCGCTTGCCGACTATCGCCGACGTGGGTTTTGTCCGGATGCAGTTGCAGTCCGTTGCTATTCACCCAGCTTTGCACTTCGGCCAAGGCTTGGTCAGCTTCTGCCCGACTCCGGCACAGGATCACAAAGTCGTCCGCATAGCGCACCATGCGGTAGCCACGCTCCATCATCCGTTCATCCAAAGGATGCAGGTAGATGTTGGACAACAACGGGCTGATAACCGCGCCTTGCGGGGTGCCGCCCGTTGGCGTCCATCGCTCTGCGCCACGCAATATATCCTGCTCCAGCCAACTGCGGATCAGCGCCAACAACCGGCCATCACTGATCGACGTTTCGACCCGTTCCATGAGTCGGTCATGCGGAATGCTATCGAAGTAGCCTTTCAAGTCGGCATCCACCACAAAGCTGTAACCCGCTTTAAGCAGTTGGTCGACTTCGCGCAAGGCATCCTTGCAGCCTCGTCCGGGACGAAATCCGTAGCTGGTCGCCAGGAATTTCATCTCGAAGATCGGTTCGATCACGAGTTTGACTGCGGTCTGTACGATACGATCTTTAACTGTCGGTATCCCTAAAGGTCGCGTTTGTCCTCGACCTTTGGCTATGTCGACCCGCTTCACCGGTTGCGGTCGATAGTTCCCATCTCGCAAGTCACGACTGAGCTCGGCCAGATACGTTTCCGTATTGACCGCGAACCGTTCCACGCTTTGCCCATCCACGCCTGCCGCGCCTTTGTTGGCTTGGACTTTTGCCCAAGCCAAGGCTAGCGTTTTCGGCGCATAGACTTTGTCCATCAGGCTGTACCACTACCTCCTTCGACGCCGTTAACCAGCGCCGACACCATGCGTTCCGTCCAGATCGAGGCTTCCACCTGCGGCATGCCGCCACCGGTGTCTGCGTCTTGTTTAGCCCCTTGGGGCACTGTCGATGCTGTCATTTGCCTCTCTCTATCTTTCACGCATTCATCTTCCTGCCCTGCCTTCCCTCAAGCCGGTTTTGCTAGCCGACTCTCTCGCGGCTTTTTTTTTTCTCTCCGCTTCGGTACTATGCGGGCTCTGACTCCTGACCCTCTTCGCCGTGAAGATCAGGTCTCTCCGCTTACGCCGCTTTGCTTTCCGAACATCCCGCCCCCAACCACACCATGCGCCCGAACGTCGCTTTACCAGTCACCTCAGCGCGTTCGGCAAATTCCGGGCTTCGCCATGTATGAGCAGGCTCGCCGACACATGCCGCCGAATCGGGTTCGTCAGCCTACGGGCTGTTCTTTCGTCTCCGGTTGCTCTCCACCCCGCCCTCGCGGCGACGCAGTTACCTTCGACTACATGGGTTGTGACTTCCCACGACAAGGACTTTCACCTTGCTAACTAAGCGTCATCACGGACGCACTCATTCCGGCATGGATGCCGGAATCCAGCGCCATGGACGGTAACTCGGAATTGACATGTGCTTGATCAACGCGACATCCCAGCCGATAGTTTCACATCCCTGTGCCTGGGTTCCGGCATCCCTGCCAGAACCCAGGCGTCTCTCAGATACTTGTGTATAACGACGCGCGCCGGAGCGTGGGAACGATGCGTTTTGCTTTTCTTGGTGTCGGCAATGGCTCCTGCATCGCCTAAAGCGCCTACTGTTGGTGCTCTCTCACCCTCTGCGCCAGTCGTGATAACGCGCGACGCACCACAACAAGCCTTTCGGCGCATGGTTGCGCTTCCAGACTCCGGCCACATATTTATTGGCCTCGCTCAGGGTTGGATAAATATGGATGGTGCCCAATAACTTGTTCAGGCCGATATTGTGCTTCATCGCCAACACGAACTCGGCAATCAAATCACCGGCCTGTTCGCCAACGATAGTCACGCCGAGAATCCGGTCCGTACCCGGCGCAGTTAATACTTTAACGAAGCCCTGCGCTACGCCGTCGGCAATCGCGCGATCAAGATCGTCAAGATGATAGGTGCTGACTTCACAGGCAATGCCCTTTGCTTTCGCCTCTTGTTCATTAAGACCGACCCGTGCAACTTCAGGATCGGTAAAGGTAGCCCAGGGAATCACCGCGTAATCGGTGCGAAATTTTATAAAACTGCCGAACAGTGCATTCACCGCAGCATACCAGGCCTGATGGGCGGCGACATGGGTAAATTGAAACGGGCCGGATACATCGCCGCAGGCAAAAATGTTCGGGTAATTGGTTTGCTGGAATTCATTAATTTCAATGGTGCGGCCGGGCGAGATTTCAACGCCCAGCTGTTCAAGCCCGTATCCCTGGATATTGGCAACCCGGCCGATCGCCAGCAATACCTGATCGAAGGGAATACGCAGCTCTTTACCGTCATGCTCGACAAGCAGGATTTTTTCACCGTTTTCTATAATAAAGCCTTTGGCGGCATGGCCGACCAGTACATGAATACCTTCCTGGCGGAACTTCGCCATGACAGCCTCGGAAACTTCGGCGTCTTCCCGAATCAATAAACGCGGTAACATTTCGACTTGAGTCACTTGGCTGCCTAAACGGGCAAAGCTTTGCGCCAATTCGCAACCGATAGGCCCGCCGCCCAACACGACCAACCGTCCGGGTCGTTCGCGCAACGCCCAAACAGTATCGGAGGTTAGATAATCGATGCTCTCAATACCGGCAATCGGCGGCACAAACGGACGCGAACCGGCGGCAACAACAATGGTGCGGGTGGTGATAATGCGGGTTGCTCCCGCCGTTGTCACCAGCACTTCCCAGGGCGAAACAATCTGCGCCTCGCCTTCGATCACTTCAACGCCAAGCTCTGTGTAACGTTGCACGGAATCATGCGGCTCGACGGTTGTAATAACCGCCTGCACCCGGTCCATGACTGCGGCAAAATCCACTTCAACGTCGTTTTTTTTGATGCCGAAATCGGCGGATCTGTGTATCTGAGCCAGCAAGCGCGCGGAACGGATTAAGGCTTTGGACGGTACGCAACCGGTATTCAGGCAATCGCCGCCCATTTTGTGTTTTTCAATCAAGGCGACTTTGGCTTTAACGGCTGCGGCGATGTAGGCGGTCACCAAGCCGCCGGAACCTGCGCCTATCACCACGATATTATTGTCAAAGCACGATGGCTTTGGCCATTGCGCATAAACCTTGTTTGCCTTGATGGCTTCGACGATTTTATTGGTCAGCAACGGAAAAATACCCAATAAAACAAAAGAGCCGATCAATCCGGGCGATAAAATACCCGACAACGATTCCAGCTTAGCCAGCTGAGTTCCGGCATTCACATAAACCACGGTACCGGCCAACATGCCGATCTGGCTGATCCAATAGAATGTTTGCGTTTTTAGGGTCGTTAAGCCCATAACCAGGTTAATGACAAAGAAAGGAAAAACCGGCACCAATCTCAAGGTAAACAGATACAGCGCGCCATCCCTGTCCATGCCTTTATTGATCATATTCAGGCGATCGCCGAAACGGGCTTTAACCGCATCGCGAAACAAAAATCGCGCCGCCAGAAAAGCCAGCGTCGCGCCGATAGTGGAGGCAAACGAGACAATCAACGTTCCCCACAACAAACCGAACACAGCGCCACCGGCCAAGGTAAGAATTGCGGCGCCCGGTAAAGATAATCCGGTCACCGCGATATAAATCAACGCATAAATAACAATCGCCGGACCGGGATGGTCGCTGCGATAAGTTTCGATAGCCGCTTGCCGGGCTTTCAGTGTTTCGAGCGTTAAATAGTCTTGCAGATCAAAAACAAAAAACGCCGCAATCAGAGCGATGATGACAGCTAACAATGCCCAACGTGAAAAATTCATAATATTCTCCTTGCCGATTAGAGAGCATGTTAGCAGGAATTTACCATAGCCTTGTTTTATCTGTAACAGTCAAAAAATAAACCATGAATTTACTGCCAAATATGCACTCTCCTGACCGAAACAAGGCAAGAAAGTGCATTAACTTAATATGCGTAGAGATAAAATTTAATCCGCCAAGCGTTTGGCAATGCGGTAGTAAGTCTCTTTAAGTTCTTCGCCGACTATTTTGGCTTTGGCTATAAACTCTTCGGAGGTCTCCACCGATTCGTCTGCTATTTCAGCGGCCTTGATTTTTAAACGGCCCCATTCTTTTTCGGCTTCTTCAAATTCTTGCTTGGCTTCCATCGACGCCAGATGCAGTTTTAAATTGATTTCATCGCGCTCTACTTGCAACTTATCTAATAACTTTTCAAAATCTTCTTTAATTGGCATGACACACCTCGTTTTATTATTCATCAATTAACTTAAAAATCAGTTGCTATTGCATAACCATTTGCAGCATAGAGAAACCAAAGCCTTCAATCAATAAGTAGTACCACCAACCCGGACCTACGGCTAACACGCCGAATACCTTGCATTACCCCGGCTCCAGCGCTTTTTTTACGGTTGTTTTTAATAGAATTGTAAAAATTAACTGTTATAGTATTGCGCTATGTACACGCCCGAAAACCTGCCCATTACCAGAAATATTTTATGACTCACGAGCTTTTATTATTACGGCATGCCAAGTCGGACTGGGCGATTGATATGGATGATTTTTCCCGCCCCTTAAAAAAACGCGGTCGACGCGCTTCCAAGCAGGTAGGGCGTTGGTTGCGCGAGCACCATTTGATACCCGACACCATACTCAGTTCTCCGGCGATACGCGCCCTGACCACAGCGCAACGGGTTTGCCGCCAGTTAGACATAGATGAGTCGGCCATCATTTGCGAGTCGCGCATTTATGAAGCAGATGCTTTAACCTTATTGACGGTGTTACAAAACAGCGGTCATGGAAAGCGGGTGCTGTTGGTCGGGCATAATCCCGGCCTGGAAGACTTGTTGTTAAAATTAATTCCCCATTCGGTTCCGTTATCGGCTAACGGAAAATGTTTGTCTACCGCCGCTTTAGCCCTGCTCGCGTTTAAAGGCGACTGGGCACAGCTTAGCGAAGGCAGCGCCAAATTAATCACCCTGATTCGCCCGGATAGCTTGCCTGAATAACAAAAAACAGGAATACATTAATGTTAAGACTATTCACTATTGACCGGGGCCGACTCAAAGAGCAAACACCGCCTGAAGATCAGATCAAGCAAGCTGTCGCTAAAGCCGCCTGGATTGATGCGCACGATCCCAGCGACACTGAACGCGCTCAGCTGCAAGCATTTTTGCGCACCACGCTGCCCGAATCGGATGATGTCGAAGAAATCGAGTCTTCGGCGCGCTACTTTACCGATACCACCGGCGTCCATGTGCGCTCTTTGTTTCTTTCGCAAAGCGAGGGCCGACACAGTACCGCGACCGTCGCCTTCATTTTGCAAAACGACCGGCTAATTACCTTACGCGAAGGTGCATTGGCGGATTTTCGCCTGCTGCGGATGCGCGCCCGGCACGGGCAGATAGAAGCGCATTCACCACAGGAATTGCTGGTGATTATGTTCGAGCAAAAAGTGGAAAACCTCGCCGATGCGCTGGAAGACATTCATCGTAAACTGGAAGATGTCAGTTATCTGGTGCTGGAAGAAATAGACTCGGATCTTGAAAATGCCATTGACCAACTGGCCAAACTGGAAGACAGCAACGGTAAAATTCGGCTCTGCCTGATGGATACGCAACGTTCCATATCCTTTCTGCAACGGCATTTGCGCAATCATCCCGAACTACAGGAAACCGCGCGGGAGATCATGCGCGACGTAGAAACATTGATGTCCCACACCACCTTCCTGTTCGATAAAATCAATTTCTTGATGGACTCGACTCAAGGCTTTATTAACATTACCCAAAACAAGATTATTAAAATTTTTTCCATTGCTGCCGTGGTATTTCTACCGCCCACGCTGGTGGCCAGCATTTACGGCATGAATTTCCAAAACATGCCGGAGCTCAACTTGCAACTGGGTTATCCCGGCGCACTGTGTTTAATGCTGCTGTCGGGAATTGCGCCTTATTGGTTTTTTAAACGAAAAGGCTGGCTGTAAGGTTAATGCCGGTTAAACGCTTTTTTCTTAAGCCGGCGCATCAGTATGGGCCTACATTAGCATCGCCATTAAGATCAGGCGTTGGCTTAATTGAATAAAATGTTAAGGAACATGAAAAAAATATCCCGAGCAAGTATCCAACAGCCGGAGTGCAGGCTTCTCCGTCTACAAACCTAAGAAGTCCCTGTTTAGCAATCCATCTTTAGTAAAGGCCGATGAAAAAGATACTGGTAACAGGCGCAGCCGGGCAACTCGGCTCGGAATTAACGACAACCTTGCGTAATAAATACGGCATCGAAAATGTATTGGCTGCCGATAAAAAACCGGCCTTGAACGAACCGGGCCCGTTTTACTGTCTGGATGTGCGCGATGCATCGGCAATCAGTCACATCGTAGAAGCCCATAACATCGATACGATTTTTCATCTCGCCGCATTGCTTTCCGCTGTAGCGGAACAAAAACCGCAGCAGGCCTGGGACATCAATATGAACGGTTTAATCAATGTGCTGGAGGTTTCCAGAAGGCACCAATGTGCGCTGTTCTTCCCCAGTTCCATAGCGGCCTTCGGCACAGAAACCCCGTCGATGGATACGCCGCAGGATACTATCCAGCGGCCGACGACTCTGTACGGCATCACCAAAGTTTCAGGCGAATTGCTTTGCGATTATTATTATCGCCGTTTTGGCGTCGACGCCCGCGGCTTACGGTATCCGGGGCTTATTTCCAGCAAAACCCCGCCCGGCGGCGGCACCACCGATTATGCGGTGGATATTTTTTATGCGGCGATTAAATCGCAACATTATGAGTGTTTCCTTCAGGCCGATACCCAACTGGATATGATGTATATGCCCGACGCTATCGATGCGGCGATTGCCTTGATGACAACTGACGGCAGCCGACTAAAACACAGAAACGCCTTTAATGTGACAGCCATGAGTTTTACCCCGCGGCAGTTAGCGGCGGAAATACAAAAACACCTTCCCGGATTCACCATTGCTTACAGCGTCGATCCATTGCGCCAGGCAATTGCCGACTCCTGGCCCAGGCATATGAACGATAGCGCAGCCAGAATTGAATGGGGCTGGCGGGCCCAATTCGATTTGCAGGAAATGGTCAAGGACATGTTGGAGAAGATTGCGCTTCATTAGCCAAATAATACACTTAGAAAAAACTAATTTATCCACGAAAAACACGAAAATATCCAAGGCGATACCACGCTGTAAATCGTTACCGTGACAGCAGGTCTATTTCGTGTCCGTAGACCATAACCGCTTTAAAATAACCGGAGATGTTTATGTCACTGAAAAAACTGGAACCGCTGCTCAGCGACAAATTAACCCAATTACAACAACAAAGCATATGCAAGGGTAATGAAAAAGTCATCACCGGCATGAAAGCAGCCGTCGGCGGTTTCGGTCCCCGGTATTTTCTTGAAGGATACGGAGACAGGGCTTTTTTGCGCATGAATTCCAATTCCTATCTCGGGCTTGCCATGCACCCGCTGGTTATCAAGTCCGAAACTGAAGCCGCTGAAAAATTCGGCGTCGGCCCCGGAGCGGTCCGCTTTATCAGCGGCACTTACCGTCCGCATATCGAGCTGGAACAAAAACTGGCGGAATTTCATGGCCGCGAATCGGCAATGCTGTTCAGTTCCGCTTATACGACGATGACCGGCGTATTGCCGCAGTTTATTTCCGAAGACACCTTAATCGTCAGCGATGCGCTGAATCATAACTGCATTATCAATGCGATACGCTTATCGCATCCTGTCTGTAAAGAAATTTATGCGCATGCCGACCTTAATGCCCTGGACAACATTCTTCAAGCTTACAAAGGCCGGGTCAAGCGCGTTTGCCTGGTTACCGACGGAATTTTCAGCATGCGCGGCGATTACGCACATCTCGGTAACATAAACGCCTGTTGCAAACGGCATGAAGCTGCGTATGAACAAGGGATTATCCGCATTGTCGATGACTCTCACGGCGTTGGCGCCTTTGGGCAGACCGGCCGCGGCACCGAAGAATATACACAGGGTAAGGCGGATATTTTAATTGCTACGCTCGGCAAAGCCTTTGGCGTTAATGGCGGCTATGTCGTTTCCAGTACGGTGGCGATTGATTATTTACGGGAAACCTCGCCGTTTTATATTTATTCGAATCCGATTACGCCCGCTGAAGCGGCCGCGGCCTGCGCCGCGTTAGACCTTGTCAGCAGTGCCGAAGGCTTGGATTTGCTGGGCAAATTACGGGCATTTAGCGTCCGCCTTAGAGTAGGACTTGAACAACAGGGCTTTGAAACCTTGCAGGGAGAACACCCTATCGTACCCCTGCTGATCAGGAATACAGAAAAAACATCGGCGTTGGTCGCGCATTTACTGGCGAATAATATTCTGGTTACCGGCCTGAATTACCCCGTTGTTCCTCAAGGCGAACAGGAAATCAGGTTACAGGTTTCTGCCGAGCATACCGAAAAAGATTTAGACTATTTATTGGCCACCCTGGCTAGTTTTAAGCAATAGCCGAACCATCCCGATAGCTGATGATTTACCTAAATTCGCCGGTAAATCATTATCTTGAACCCGACCAAGCCACTCTCCGGTGCAATTGATCGAGTATTCGCACAAAAAAGATGCGTGTATTGAAAAACCCAAACACCCATTATTTAATACCGCACCTTATAACACATTGTAATTATTGACTAATACATAAAACAAATCCCAATATTACTTTTGGGTACAATATTTGCTGATATATTTATGTCGGCCAGAAATCAGTATTTTTTAGACTTCCTTTATCTGTCTTGAAATCTTAAACGGCCTTTCATTTCCTTGTCACAAATACGTTTTAATCTGTATCGAAAATCAAAACACCGTTCAATCGAGAAATTTATGCTTTTTAGATGTTTTTTCTTAGGAGAATAACAATGAGTCTACTCTATTTCATCCAACAAGAACTCTACACAGTATGGTTTGAAGCGACCAATCCACTGTTTCCGGCCAGCTCTGCAAATGACGCTATTTATACCGATCAGTTTAACTATTACCAATCACTCAAAGGCAAGGTTATCGATACCCATAGCGGCGAGTCACTATTTCAGCAAAACCGCTAACGCCTGCGACAACTAAAGCGCAACAGACCCGGCATCTATCTGAAGCATCTGCTTCGGCCTGGCTTCCCGGCAAGAAATTGAAAAACCATTTAAATCCCCCAAAAATAGGATCCCGCGTTAAAGCGGGATCCTGATCGCAACCAAACGCCAACCTCTTTGCATAATGATCTTTAAGGATAAGCACGCTTAACAATAGCCTTTAGATTCAGTGATACTTGGCTTATTAATAGCGGCAGAGTAATGAGCACCCCCGGCTTTCGTCGTTCTAAAATATCCCAACGAGCAAACATCGCAATTCCCAGCACGCTTGGACTCTCCCTATCGGGCTATAAAATAAGTGCATATCAGGTGTTTGTACGTATTGCTCGCTTAGTTTACGACCTGATAAATTAATCAAAAGTTGTATAACTTTTAGATTCAGCCCATTAATAATCGCCCGTTATCATGCCGATAAAAAGCGCTTGATTTTCAATTGTTTTTTATCGATACCCTACAACAATCACAATAAAGGCTATCTTTTATGAATATCACTAAAAACACCGCGCTAAGTTTATTATTGGCCTTCTCTTTAGGCTCAACCAGTGCTATCGCTTATGCAGAAGAAGCTGCCAAAAGTTCCGTTAACAGCCCAAACGAAACCATTATGCATATTGAAAAAGCTAAAGTCGAAATCATCCACCGAGATTTCATGCCGCCCAGCGAACATTTAAAAGCGGCGCGTAAGGCTTCCGAAAAAGTAACGGGAAATCCGGACATCGTCAAACAAGCCAACGCATGCCTCATTCAGGCGCAAATCAAAGCAAACCAGTTTGATATAAAAGGCGCTACGGACGAGTTGAATAAGACGCTGGAGCTATATCAATCACTTAAATCGGAATAGCCCCCTAAGATATAATCGCTCAGGACAAACCCTCCGATGCAAAATCCCAACGCTTTTTAACAGGTTAGAGGTTTAATTCGGTACGGGTCGATCTTCATCCCAATCCTCCTGATACTTTGGACGGCTTTGCCCTGCAATGAGGGTAAGTTGCCCTTGATCGCTTCGTCGCGTTGGGATTGCTTGTCGATCAATCTCGCCTTCTAGCGTTAGGGCAAGATCAAGAGCAAATTCAGAATCTCCGATATGCCACGAATGATTAAAAGTTCCTGTGAATGTAGATTGTTTCGGATTTTTCGTGCAAAAATACTCAGAACAGTCCACGTTTACTGCTTTAGAGGGAATATCTGCCGGAAGGCCAACTCGACCTGCACGAGGAGCAGTGCCAAGACGTTTCATATTTGAAACACCTAGTACTTTGTCAAATTTGTTTGAATAATTTGTAAGTCTGAAAATTCTTTCGTACATCGGCGTTGCCCAATCTGAACTAGAAGACAGCGAGGCGCGTGATACATCACCGCCGATGAATGCAACTTGCCCAATGCGCCACGGTTTCTTAAACAGCTCCCCTTTCTTAGAGGCATTTGCGAAAGCTTCCATAATCACATAAGCGCCAGTCGAATGGCCCAACAAATGCACATTGATTGTGCATGGATTTAATTTTGGATCAGTCGGAAACTGCGCGTCGACAACAATTTGGAGTGCGTCTTCGACCAATCGCTGCGCGACTTGCGAGGCATCGTAGCGGTCTTCAAGATAGTTCAACGTAGAATTATTGCTTGGCCAGTCAAATCCGACGACCAATCCCTTCCATCCTTGAGCAAAAAGAGACTCCTGTAAAGTACTTGTTCGCCAAAGGACCGTCTTTATATCGTTGTTGTAGCCATGAACAAAGAAAAGAATATCGCCAGTTGACCCGGTGATTTCATCTTCTTCGCCATCTGCGGCAGCGATAACATTCTTGCTCCAGCGCTCCTTTGGGATCGCGTCAGAGCTGTTATACACAGTCTTTGATATGGGAACTTTAAGAAATGTTGTATTGCCGGGTTCGGCCAAGAACTCTCCGTTTTTATTAATATCTCGGGTACAAATTAGGAACGTATTCTTCGCAGGCATATTGATCTCCGTAGGTGATCGGTGAAAACATCATCAAGGTAGGACAGCCAGTTGCCCGACTGCCCCCTTACAAATCCCGGCGTGCGGAATTACCGCACCGGGCTTTTCAACGTTGTTCGCTTCGCACACAGCATATAGATACTTAGAAATCATGACAAATACGGGGTTTGAGTCTGAGGTATCCCCACAAATTATTCTTTCTCCAATTTTTCAAAATAGCCGACTAACAGCGCTTGCGCTAATTCTAAATAATCGTCCGGCACTTCAAACACGACATAACGACAGGCGATTTTACCGAGAAAAATCACCGAATACGGCGAACGTTTTGTGCCGCTATTCACCTTGATCTGCCGTTCGGTAGCAGAGCCTTTTAAGCTGAGGCCAACCAACCAAAGTGCAAAAATGATCAGTGCGGCGATCAGCAACAGGATTGCCCTGCGGTCGGCTTTAATTCTGGTTTCACGGGTTAAATCCAAGCCATAACGGGTACTTTTGGTGTCGCGGAAACCTTCCTCGATTTGCATCCGAGCCCGGTAATAATTCACCACACGAATTGCCGAATAGGCTTTAAGGGACGGTGATACGACCAACAACCACGGTTCTTTTTCGCGTTTGGCCTGCTGCCGACTCTGCTTGGATTTGGCGGGCTGCTTATGAGCCGTCAACTGTTTGCGGCCTTTTGCGGGACGGTAAAAACTCACCAGCTGCCCAGACAACGGATTGCTGCGCACCCAGAGCGCCGATCCTAACAACTTGGCTTTGCGAGTGGCTTTAGCATACAGCCGTTTTGCCGCCTGCCATTGGTCGGGACAATCGGCAAAGGCGATAAAATCCCGATTGCGAATCCGTCCCAGCCAATGCCAGCCCAAGTGTTCCACTTCGCGAAAGAAGGGGGCTCGAAACCCGGAATCTGCAACCACAATAGGAGTGACATGGGCTGGAAGCAGTTGTTGCAAGGTCGACAAAAATTGATGTTGCACTCGGCGGTTCCCCAGTTTCTTATCGGGATGAACTTCCTCGTATAAAGTTATAGTGCGCCCTCCCACAGGAAGAGCAGCACGCAAAAGCTGCTGGCTTTGATCGTCAGTCAGTGGTGACCAGTCTATTATAATCAGAGGCAAGGGAAGAGATTTCAGTAAAAATCCGGTGATGGTTCCGTATAACGCCAAGCGATCAGACTTGAGGTGAGAATTCCCAACTAACCGATCCAAGCGCTTGATTTTATGTTTGATAAACGCAGCTCCGGAAACCGCCCGTCCCAGCGCCGTAATGGATACAGAGGCACCCGTTAGACCAGCCCCGACCGCAGCCATTAACGCATTGAGGCGTGCGCCATGAAGGTTGGGGAGTGATTGTTTTAACAAGGAACGCAGGGGGTTAATGAGCGACATAAGAATCTCCCGCTGATGCATTCTTGGGGAAGAAAATCGTATTTTAGCGCCACCGAGGGGTTTAGTGGCGCTAAATACCACAGATCATTTTGTTTTATATCGATATTTTCTGGGGATACCTCAGGGTTTGAGTAGTTTAAAATCATCGATCAGGGCTATGAAGCCTGTCCAGTTGTAGCTGTGCCTCTGACTACGCCGATTAAGCCACTTAAACAAAATACGTTTAATGTCTTGCAGGTAGTCATTCAGGCTTTCATAGTTTCCACGAAGTCCGTAATAATTCCAGTACCCTCTCAGCTTTTGATTCAGTTTGGTAAATAATACCGGTTTACGCAAGCCCCGACTTTCTTGGCACCATGCTTTGAAATTGGCTAGGGCTGCCCGAAATTTCTTACAGTCAGTCCGCCGTTTCAGCACTGTCTTGCCAAATCGGCTGCGTCCCCAATAAAATTCACGTAAACCAACGGGGTCAAAACCAACGGGGTCACCAACGGGGTCAGGGTCACCAACGGGGTCAGGTCACCAACGGGGTCAAGGTCACCAACGGGGTCAGCACCAACGGGGTCAAGCACCAACGGGGTCACACCAACGGGGTCAGGTCTTGCAAGATCATGTTAAAGGTTTTTTTGAATCATACTCTTTGACTGCACGGCTGACGGTCGTGTAATGAACGCCGAATTTATCGGCAATCGCCTTCATTGAATAATCCCCGCTCAGATAAGCCAACGCCATCCCCAAGCGCGAGTTTTCCCCATGTTCCTCCCGGTAGCCGTCCAGCGACTTAGCAGGCAGTCGTCGCTGCATACGCGGAATCTCATCTAGCGATTGTTCGGAGGAAACTGCCGCATGCATACTCGCAACAAACCCCTCGCTGCCAAGAAAAACCTGATTGCGAAGGTCTGCCCATAGACTTGGTAACCCGACTCCGGCGCGCACAAAATCCATATATTTCTCCCGCGCCCTCTCACGTTGCTGATCGAATTGCCCCAGCAGCCAATCTGTTTGCAACCAAACCGGAGTAGGAACCGCACCGATCATGGCAGGGTAACTGCTCCACGGCCAGTCGCCGATCTCATTGATCATGCCTGCGCGCAACGGGTTGAGCACCACGTATCGCGCCAGCTCCAGCAGATAGCTATCCTTCTCAATCAGAATGGATTTGTATCGCCCCTGAAACACATGCCCAACCCGCCCGTGAGCTCGGTTGATAGATTGGGTGTAGACACCATTGAGCTGGCGCATGCCTTGAGCAAGGTTACCTTCTGGAGTCTCCACCACCACATGATAATGGTTGGTCATCTGGCAGTACGCATGGCAGCACCAATTAAAGCGTTCACACACTTGACCAAGCAAAACCAACCACGCTTCGCGGTCGGCATCGGAAAAATAGATGTCCTCGCGTCGGTCGCCGCGCGAGGTAACGTGGTACAACCCACCAGATAGTTCAATGCGTAAGGGTCTTGACATGAGGAGAATATAACATACCAATATCTCTTTGCAAGACCTGACCCCGTCTTTTTCTGCGGAAAAGACCCGCATCGGCGATTGGGAAATTGATACCGTGATAGGCAAGAACCATCAAGGCGCCTTGGTGACGATAGTGGATCGGTTTTCCAAATTTACCCTGATAAAAAAGGTGGACAGCAAACAGGCAGAAGTTGTTACAGAGGCTACTATTTTATTGCTACAGCCCTATCTGGATAAGACATTAACGATTACCGCAGATAACGGCAAGGAGTTTGCCGGGCACGAAAAAATGAAGGAGCGGCTGAATGCTGATGTGTATTTCGCTCATCCTTATAGCTCCTGGGAGCGAGGCTTAAACGAAAATACCAATGGCTTGATTAGACAATATTTTACCAAGGGGAGCAGTTTTGAGAACATAACCGATGACGATGTTGAGGCAGTCATGCATAAGCTCAATCATCGCCCTCGAAAAACGCTCAATTTTAAAACACCGCATGAGGTATTCTTTCCTGAAAAAGAGAGGGATGCCGCATGATTACTAGGATTGCACTTCGGAGTTGAATCCGCCCTTTTTATGGACATCATGGACAATGCGTAACATCCTTTGTTTATATGAATGCAATGCATCAAATAAAGAAACAATCCATCTACTCCTGGTATTATTGTCAACAATAGAGACCTTTACTATAGTTAAATCGTAGTTTAGAAAACCTTCCAACTCTATACGAGGATTTACTCATGAACGATTTTTACAAAGACATTTTAACCGGGACGATATTTATCATCGGTCTACTGGGATTTATTTCCGGCGAATTTATCATCTCATCCACCCTATTCGCCGCTGCGGCTATTGCCAGTAACATTAACCTAAACCGCAAAAGAGGTAAGGCCGGACAATTATCATGCGAATGACTTTAACCAAGCAACCTGAAGGCTTTCAAGGCTTAACAGCCTTGAAAGCCTTTTATACTTGCCTTGCTGGACGCATCGCTTCAAGCCACTGACCCCGAACATCCCCCACCGTCACAGCCTCAGACCTCACCGAAACTAAAATCAGTTTTTTCACACACCCATTGAAATAGCATTAGAGCCGCTTGCGTGCCGGCTTCAGCCTCTCTACCAACGGACAGCAGCCATCAGGTCGCGATAGCAATAACCATTCATAACCGCTCCGCACGCGCCGGGTCATCCATACCGCATATTGCCCCAACCAACGTAAGCGTCCAACCGGTACACATCATCAGTCCGTTACCGATATGCTTTAATCCAGGTCGCCGAAAGGCAGCAGTTCGTCGATGCGGCGATTGGGCCAGGTAGGAAGCTTTTCCAGGGCGTCTTTTAACCATGCAGCTGGATCGAGGCCGTTGAGTTTGGCGGTGCCGAGCAAGGTTTGTATGACGGCCGCACGTTGCCCGGCGCGCTCTGATCCGGCGAACAGCCAGTTCTTTTTACCCAAAGCAATCGGCCGAATGCTGTTTTCGACGGAGTTGTTGTCGATGGGCAGATCGCCGGTTTCGGCGTAGCGTGTTAAAGCGACCCAGCGTTTCAAGCTGTAGTCGATGGCTTTGGCGGTCGCACTGCCTGGGGCAATGCGCAAACGGGTTTGTTGTAACCAGTCGTGCAAGGCTACCAATGCCGGCAGGCTTTTTTCGGCGCGCAGGCGTTGGCGCTCGTCGGCTGTCATCTCCCGACCTTCGGCTTCGATGGTGTACAGCACGGCAATGCGGTTCAAGGCTTCTTGGGCGATCTGACTCTGACTGGCCTGGAACAGGTCGAAGAACTTCCGGCGGGCGTGCGCCCAACAGGCCAATTCGACGCAAGGCTTAAGCGGACGTTGCGAGTCGGGATGCGCGCGAGCTGCCGCAAACAGGACTTTGTAGCCGCCGTAGTCATCGACCACGAGCTGACCTTGCCAGTCTTGTAGAAACGCTTGCGCATGCCGGCCACCGCGACCGGCTTGATAGTCGAAGACGAGGATTTTCGGCCCCGGCTGCAGGTCGTTGCTGCGATAGGCCCACAAATAGGCTTTCTTGGTTTTACCCTTGCCGGGATCGAGTTGCGGCACCGGCGTCTCGTCGGCGTGCAAGCTATCCCTCTGCAATAAATGCCAAGCCAAGCGGTCGGCTAACGGCGCTAAAGCGACACCGAGGCGCCCCACCCAGTCGGCCAGCGTGGAACGGGACAGGATGACGCCGTCGCGAGCAGCGATTTGTTCCAGCCGGTACAACGGTAGATGATCCAGGTATTTTCCGATCAGCACCCAAGTCAATAAACCGACAGCGGCCATGCCGCCATCGATCACCGCTGGCGGAATCGGTGCGGCAATGATGGTTTCGCAAGCTCGGCAGGCATACTGTGGACGAATATGGCGATGCACGAAAAACTTAGCGGGTTCGACATCCAATTGCTCGCTAACATCTTCGCCGATCTTGACCAAATATCGCCCGCATTGGCCGCAGGTGCAGGACTCGGGTTCGTGACGATGTTCGATGCGCGGTAAATGGTCAGGTAAGGGTTGACGTCCGGCACGTGGACGTTTTGGGCGAGCCATGGTTTCACAAGGGCTATCCTCTTGCAACTGTTCGACTTCGACCTCGATCGCCGACAGGTCGGCAGGTCGGCATTCCAGGTTTCCTCGAACACATCACGTTGCAGGGGCGCTAACGCTTCGCTTTTGGTGCTGAAGCGGATGCGCTTGTAGTAGGCTAGTTCGTGGGTCAGCGCGGCGATTTTAAGCTCGTTGGCGTGGATGATTTTGGCATCCCGTTGCACCTGTTCGAGCAGCGCTTGCATCACTACCGCCACCTCGGTTTTGGCAGCCGGTTCCAGGTTCAATTGATCGAGTTTAGCGAGAGGATTCATGGCGACTATTATACCGCAATCATACGGTTATGCATTGATATTAAAGGACTTTGAGATAGTGAACAATCTTTTTACACCGTCTTAAATCTGCCAGTCGGATTGGCATTTAGCCGATAAGCGCTGCCAATCGACCCCGGCGATCAGCCAGGCCCACTGTGCCTGACTGATCGCAAAGATCGAATCAGACGTCTTGGGCCAAACAAAACCACCCTGATGCAAACGACGTTGACATAACCAGACACCGTTACCATCCCACAGCAACAGCCGCAAGCGGTTGCCCGCGCGGTTTCGGAAAATAAACGCCGACCCGGCACAGGGTGAATGACCGAGGCTCTGCTGGACAATCGCCGACAAGCCATCCAGACCGCGCCGCATATCCACCGGTGCAACGGCCAGCCAAATCTGCGGCGGTGTATCGATCAAGCCAGGCATCTGAGCAGTTCCGCCACCCAGCCAGCTGGCACCGAAGGCGAAAACTCCAGCCGATGACCATAGACATGGGTAAAGACAATGACAGCTGCTTCAGGTGCCGCCACAGAGACGGGCTCAGCCGGCTCAATCTGCACCGGCACTAAAGTAACCGAATCTGCCGTCGGCAGTTTGCGATAGTCGCTCAGTCTCGCTGTAAAGGTCCGGACATTGATGCCCTGTTTCACACAATACTCGGCCTGAGACAAGCCGCTGCTTTGCCACGCTTCAATATGCTGACGCCATTTCGATGTAACGGCCATAGCCACTCCTGATCAAAAAATCACAGGATGCCAAATATGAAAGCGAGTTCATAGTTGGGACGGCTGGGCGCTTACATTTAAGCTTTGCTAAGCTAAATCTTTTCGGCTCCTTAATCTGAGAACATTCAAGCTACATCCGGACACTTTTTGTCATCACGTTAGCGACTATACTCCGGGTACTCATGACCTGAACTCAACCCGCAAAATGCCGACAGAAAAGTACGGTATAGTTGGTGGATTAAGCGACGGCCTGATTGTGGCTCAAAAAACTGCCTAGGTATGTCAGCTAGAGCTGATTTTCCTATAAGCTTGGACTGATTTTTTGTAAGCCAAGAGCCATCAATGATCCAAATTGAATACGGCGGCTTTCATACAGGTAAAAAAGCATCTACCCATTGAAAAACCAACATTCCCCCACCGTCTTATGTTTTTTATTGAAAAACACCGCCTAATCTCCTATTCTCCCCGCTGAGGTTTTGACTGAGGTTAAGACCTTTGCTCACTATGCTCTTAAACTACTCCCATTGGAGATTGTATGAAGATTGGTATACCTAAAGAAATCCACCCAGGTGAAAAACGCGTGGCCACTACGCCTGAGGCCGCCGAACAAATTATAAAACTGGGCTTTTCCGTCCTGCTCGAAAGCGGGGCGGGGCTTGCCGCAAATATTTCCGACGAAGCCTACAAAGAAGTAGGCGTTGAAATCGTTAACAATGCCAAGAACTTGTGGAAAAAAGCGGATATTGTGATGAAAGTCCGCGCGCCCGAGAGACACCCCGAGCTGGCGCTTGACGAAATCGACCTGTTATCCAAAGGAGGCCGTTTAATCAGTTTTATCTGGCCTGCGCAAAATGAAGAATTAATGCAAAAGCTGGCCGCCAAAGAGGCAACGGTACTGGCTATGGACAGCGTACCGCGCATGTCCAGGGCGCAAAAGCTCGATGCGCTCAGTTCCATGGCGAATATTGCCGGTTATCGTGCCGTTATTGAAGCCGCACAGCATTTCGGACGATTTTTTACCGGACAGATTACCGCCGCCGGTAAAATCCCGCCTGCCAAGGTGTTGGTGATCGGTGCCGGTGTTGCAGGTCTAGCCGCGATCGGTACCGCAAAAAGCATGGGTGCTATCGTCAGGGCGTTCGATACCCGACCCGAAGTTAAAGAACAAATCGAAAGCATGGACGCCGAGTTTTTGATGCTGGATTTTAAAGAAGAAGGCGCCGGCGCGGGCGGTTACGCCAAGACCATGTCCAAGGAATTCATCGAAGCTGAAATGGCCCTATTTGCCAGACAGGCGATGGAAGTGGACATTATTATCACCACCGCACTGATCCCCGGCAAACCGGCTCCTAAGCTGATTACGGAAGGCATGGTTAAGTCGATGAAGCCGGGCAGTATTATTGTCGATTTGGCGGCCGAACAAGGCGGTAACTGCGCGCTGACCGAGAAAGATCAAGTCGTGGTCAAGCACGACGTGACCATTATCGGTTACAGCAATTTGCCCAGCCGTTTGGCCAATCAATCCAGCCAGCTTTATGCGACCAACCTCAGGCACTTGTTAACCGAACTTTGCCCTGAAAAGAACGGTACGATTAATGTCAATATGGACGATGAGGTGATACGCGGCACCACAGTGATTAAAGAAGGCAAAATCACCTGGCCGCCGCCACCGCCCAAACTCTCCGCCGCCCCTGCCCCGCAAACCGAAGCTCCCGCTTATGCATCCGTACAAGAACCGAAAAAATCCGTCATTCCCGACTCGGTTAAGCAATTTATTCCTTTAATTATTGGCGGCTTGGCGCTGTTCGGCATCGGTTCGATTGCCCCGGCTTCGTTCATGTCGCACTTTACCGTGTTTGTACTGGCCTGTTTCATCGGTTATCAGGTGATCTGGAATGTGTCGGCATCGCTGCACACGCCGTTAATGAGTGTGACCAATGCGATCAGCGGCATTATCGTGATCGGCGCGCTGGTGCAAGTTTCCGCGCCGGGCCTTACCATCAGCGTGCTTGCCGGATTGGCGATACTCATTGCATCTATCAATATTGCCGGTGGCTTTTTGGTCACTCGCCGTATGTTAGAAATGTTCAGAAAATAACCGGAGAATATGATGTCCCATAGTTTAGTCACGATGTCTTACATCGTCGCCACCATTCTGTTCATTTTCAGCCTGAGTGGTTTAAGTAATCAGGAAACTGCCCGCCGCGGCAATTATTACGGCATGCTGGGTATGGCGATTGCCATTATCGCTACGGCGTTAAGCGCATCGGTTACCTCATACGCTATTTTGATCGTTGCCTTGTTAATCGGCGGCGCTATCGGCGCTAAAGCCGCATTAAAAGTCGAAATGACGCAAATGCCGGAACTGGTCGCTATCATGCACAGTTTGGTCGGCATGGCGGCTGTGTTGGTCGGTTATGCCAATTTCATGGACGCCTCTACAACCTTAAGCGGCGTAGAAAAAAATATCCATGAAGTGGAAATTTACATCGGCATTCTGATCGGTGCCGTTACCTTTTCAGGTTCGGTCATTGCGTTCGGCAAACTCAGCGAGCGCATCAGCGGCAAACCGATGTTACTGCCGGGCCGCCATTGGTTGAATTTAGGTCTGCTGATTGCAGCCGTCATTCTGGGCCGGATGTTTTTACAACAAACCGAAACCGGCGGCGGCACCTTGCCTTTATTGCTGATGACCGTCATTGCGCTGGCATTCGGCATACACATGGTTATGGCTATCGGCGGCGCCGATATGCCGGTGGTGGTATCCATGCTCAACAGTTATTCAGGATGGGCGGCTGCGGCAACCGGCTTTATGTTAAGCAACGATTTGTTGATTGTAACCGGCGCGTTGGTCGGCAGCAGCGGCGCGATCTTGAGTTACATCATGTGCCGGGCGATGAACCGCAACTTCATCAGCGTTATTGCCGGCGGTTTTGGCACCTCGGGTGGCGAAGCCGCAGTGATTGAAGGCGAAGTCACGCCGATCAGCGCCGAAGAAACCGCGCAATTATTGCTGGATGCCAAAAACATCATGATCATTCCGGGCTACGGCATGGCGGTTGCGCAAGCTCAGCATACGGTTAATGAAATCACCAAGTTGTTGCGCGATAAAGGCAAGAAAGTCGGTTTCGGCATCCATCCGGTTGCAGGACGGATGCCCGGCCACATGAACGTGCTGCTGGCCGAAGCCAAAGTGCCTTACGACATTGTTTATGAAATGGACGAAATCAATGAAGATTGGGGACATGTTGACGTATCGATCGTGATCGGCGCTAACGACATTGTCAATCCGTCGGCATTGGACGACCCTAACAGCCCGATTGCCGGTATGCCGGTGCTGGAGTGCTGGAAAGGCGAAACCACAGTGGTGCTTAAACGCAGTATGGCGTCAGGTTATGCCGGCGTGGGTAATCCGTTATTTGTATTGGAAAACACCCGGATGTTGTTCGGCGATGCCAATGCAACTATGCAGGCGGTATTGAAGGCGTTAAAGGGGTAAAGCATTCACCACGAAAGACACGAAGAGAAAATGTCGTGTCTTTCGTGATTTCAATCGATTTAAGTATCGGCAAACAATCTTATCAACCAGTCAGTAAAGGTTTTTGCCAAAGGATGCCGGGGATCAAGAACCTTAGCGGTTATAGCTTGACCTAGCGGTCGTCCAGGTTCATTTTGCCAAGCCAGATAGGTATGCACAACGGCTTTACTATGATGATTGGCAATAAACGAAGTATGGCCTTTTTCTTGTGCTGTCGATACACATTCTTGTGAAAAATCGATTGCGCCGGGTTCTGCCATTGTCATGCAAAAATCTTCCAACATGCCGCCCACACGGTTATCGGGCATCAGCCAAAGGCCAATTTTGGGATAAATATCTGTCGCTGGAATAATGGTTCCGTGGGGATTGGGTTGATCGTCACAATGAATGCCCACTTTATCCATCGTTGTTTGAAACTTATGCCATTTGGCGGCAAAGTTTGGATTATCGGCATCCAGCACAACACCAATTACTTCTTTATTTTCGGTGTTTAGCAAAGCCCCCAGTTTCTTAAAAACCTTATCGTCTGAGCCACAGGCATCAAGTCCAAAGCTTTCAGGCAATTTGTAGTGTTTACAAAGAGCGGCTATCACATGACAGTCATTATCGCCTTCGGTAAGCAATATTTTTGGAGCAATTGAAACGAATGTTTTCGACACGGCAAGACTACCTTACATCCACATCGGTCTCTAAAGAGTCCGATAAGGTTTCCAAATCATATTCTCGCACGCGGATTTCGCTGTCATGGGCATAGAGCCGAAAAAAAGCACCTTCTTGTTCAAATTCCTGCCACACCGTATCAAACGCCATAATGCAGTCGCGGCTGTGGGTTGTGCAAAAGACTTGCACATTAAGTCTTGCACTCATTTGGAACAGCACTCGCCATACGGATTCCTGAACTGTCCAGTGTAAGCCGTTTTCAAACTCGTCAATCAGTAAAATTCCGTCTTTAGCATTCACTAAAGCGAGCATAATATGAAAAACACGAGTTACACCGTCGCCTAAGCTTTTTAAAGGAACCCGCTCTTCCTGATCTTGCAGCTTGACTAGCGGAAGCCTTTCGTTGCGTGGATCTTCAACAAATGCCAAGCCTAGTAGGCGAGTTTCTATAAGCTTTAAACCATCAATCACCACTTTTTCTAAATCGGTTAAATTAACTGCATCCCACAGCTGAGCAGTCTTACGGTCTGAAATACCTTGAGTGGGTACCAATTGAATAGCACTAAATGAATTAGAGTGCTTTTTGTTCAACAATAATCTTCTTCGGGGATCAAAGCCGCGTTCTTCGGAAAACAACAACTGCGTATTGTTTTCTTGTTCGGCAACAACATAAACTTCAACTTCAACTTCAGTACTAAGATTTTCAATTTCTTCTGAATCGTTCAATTTTTTTCTGGAAAAGCCATTATCGGTTTCCTCAGAAACATAAGCAGCTGTTTTTACATGTAATGCCGTGACATTCTTGCTTATAGCCAATTTAAACCCAGACTCATTGGGTAAAGGAATTTTATGGCCTTTAAAAAAGTGCCGAAAAGGGCTAAAAGAAAATCCTTTTATATTATCTTGCCCCCTAGGGTTCCAATGCTCTTGCCGGGATTGAATTAACTCAGAAAAAACTTCTGTGTCTGCTCCAGCCGCATAAATATAAACAGCTTCTAAAAAAGCGCTTTTACCTGCATTATTGCGGCCTACTATCAGATTAACCCTGCCAAGCCGCTTAACTTCCAGCTTGTCAAAAAGTCTAAAATTTTCCAGGTAAAATGATGGCAATAACATGCGTTTCTCCTGCTGGTAGCCTATTCATTAAGCGTTTCATTTTATCATCAAAGTCAAACTCGCTATGTCGTTTAATTACTGTATTACAATACCTGCCTATCTCAAACAACCCCACCATTTTCCACACGATTCCGGCCATTATGTTTGGCTCTATACAAGGCGGAATCAGCTGATTTCACCAAGCGGGTAGCGATTTCCCCGTCTATTGAAATAGATGTGCCATCCGGCACATAAGTTGACACGCCGATAGAAACGGTAACCGATACCGAAATATCATTAACGGCAATAACCAGCGTCTGAATAGCTTTACGTACTCGTTCCGCTGTTTCCATCGCCCTGACTTCATCGGTATTGGACAACAAGGCGACAAATTCTTCTCCGCCGTAACGGACAAATACGTCATTGTCTCTTAACTGGTGCTTTATGGTCGCGGCGACCAGCGACAACACCAAATCGCCGCCCTGATGACCATGCTTGTCATTGACCGACTTGAAGAAATCTATATCGAAAAACTGACAGGATAGCGGCCCCGCATTGCGTTGGCTGCGTTTTAACTCTTCACCGATGCGCTGTTCAAAAAAGCGTCTGTTATTAACCCCGGTTAATACGTGTAACGGCTTGCATTTGAAACCGGTCGGGCTCGCATTTAGCGCAATTTTGGGCTCGAATTAATTGCAAATGAAAAAGCCCTTGGGCTCACATTATCTGCCAATGAGCTTGCATTGATCGGCACCGGCTCGCATTCCATTGTTGCGGGCTCACTTTAATTGCAAATGAAATTCAGGCTTCAGACCATAATCAGATAGGCAAACCGGCAGCCAGAAACTGACTGCGTAGTTCAGCCGCACGAGTGGCGTCCAGGCTATTACTGAATAGCGCCTTGATCTCCGCTGGTTTGGTGTCGAATTGCTCTACCAGGTCTTTGACGCGGTAGCCGTTGCGGGTTAGTGTCGGTTCCAGATCGTCCAGTTGGCGTGACAGCACGGATTCCACCAAGTCGGCAGATACCGGCGTTTCGCCGGTTTGGTAGCCTGCTTCGAGCGACAACGTTAGATGCAGTTGGATTTGCAAAGGTGTCCGCAGTCGCGTTGCCAGCAGATCAATGGCTTCCTGTGTCAGGATGGATTCAACGGCAATATCGCTTTTCGTGCATGAACCGATCAACCAATGGATATATTCACGCTGGCTACCGGCAATACCATCCAGATTGAACACATCGGTACGAAATCCAATTTCTTCCATCGTTGGCCGCCGTAGATCATTGCGCAACTTCGGATGTCCGGAAAGAATCACAGACAACCTGCCATCGCCATCCTCGATCACTTCTATTAAGCGCTTTAGGCCGGTCAGCGTATGGCTGTTCAGATCGTGTGCTTCATCAACAAACAAGGCGACTGGTCGCTTGTTCTTGCGCACTAATTCACGCAATTCCCGTTCGCGCTGTTCGCCCTTGGGTATCTGCACTTTTTTGTCGGTGGCAAGATCGTAGAATAAGGCCGCAATTAGCGTAGTCAGTTTAACGCTGTGCTTCTCGACCGTCAGCGATTTCGATACGGTGACTTTATTTTCTTCCTTCAATTGCTGCTGCAAACGCCGCATGGTCACGGTCTTACCGCTGCCAACAACTCCGCACACAGCAATCAACCGGCCTTCCTGGATTGCCCCCTTGATGTCCTTGAGCAACTGCTTGTGCAGCTCTGTTTCGAAATAACCGGCCTGACTGAGTGGCTGTGTCAGTCCGTAATGCTGCATCACTTCAACCCGCATGTTCGTCTCCTGTTTTCTGTTCACGAAAGTAGCTACGCACCCGTGATAGCACAACGCTACGTGCCAGGGTGTCGGCCAAAATTTGGTCGATAAAAGCGCGGTCAGATGCCGAAAGTTTCGCTAAGGGTTTGGCAAGGTCATCCGCAATGGCCAACTTGGCGGCAATCGTATTGGGAAACTGGTATTCCAGTATCTGAGTATCAAAGGGCTGTTTCGGCACATCTATAACCACCGCAGACGGTACCAGGCGCACATCATCGCCGGACAGCGCCGAAATCGGCAGGCCAAGTTGATCAGCTAATGCCCGAATTCGATCTGCACGTTCTCCAGCTTTACCGCGTTTGAATGCACGGTACCGATGCAGTGGAATAGGGCCAGACACAGGATAGTAAGGCCCAAACTTTTCGCCGTCGAACTCAACCATCATTTGATCGTCGAATAAGCCCCACAGTAAAACAACAGATTCACCAGCCATGTCGGGTTCCACTTCATAAACGGTGCCGGCAACAGTAATCCGTGCATCAACGCCTACTTTGCGCGATTCCGGTTCACGCGCGAAGCGGCAGAACTGCTCCCAGGTACACATGTCGTGCAAACCGTCTGCTGGCAAATGGGTTAGCCAATCCGTTAGACGGGAATGTTTCTCGGAGCGGTGATCCTGATCGTTGTAACTCAGCAGATAACGCATTAGCCACTCATTGGCCTGTTGCTCGGTTTCCGGCTTGTGGAAATGGTATAGCGTTTCATGCGTCTCTTTAACTGTTCGGAATGGGCGCTCGACCTTACCTTTTGAGCGGGCCGTTGTGCGGGTTCCATCCTTGCCAGCCGGCATATGGGTTTCCCATTCAATGCCGAGGGCCTGCATAACGTTCTGGAACACCATGCTTTTGGCTACCGGCCCATTGTCCAGATAGATCATCTTGGGTCGCCCCTGAAACAGGAAGTTGGTATCTGCTTTGGCTGCCATTGCATTGAAGAGAAAGCGTAGTGCAGACTCTGCATCTTCGCCATACACGCACCGGTATTCCTGATAGCACACACCACTACGATCATCCACCACACTAAACAACATCAAGGTCGGTTGTCCCTTTGATGGATCGATCCATTCAGGTTTGTCGATGTGTTTAAGGTCGGATGGTGACATATCAAATTGCCAGCAGTCGTTGCTTTGCTCGGCCTGGAATCGCACGGCGGGCGGCTCACGTAACAATCGAGGCTGATCCAGTCGTAACAAAGACAGATAGCGATTGACTGTCGGGCGGCGCAATAGCCCCTTGGGTACTTTGACTAAACCCTGTGCGGTTTCCACGCCGTAGTCTTCCATGAGTTGAATGGCCCTCCTAGGAGACTGTCGGATTAATAAAGCGAACCCACCCACGCAATCCCGTATAAAAACTTAGATTCAACTCATAAGTGCAATCGCCACAGATCGGACAAGAAAAAGGTTAGCTGATATAGTTTCACGCTTTTTTCAATCCGACCAAAGACGAGAAAGCGCATGAGAAATTATAAACAGCTAAGCCCAGCACAAAGATACCAGATTGGGATATTAAATAAAGCAGGAAAAAACCAGAAAGAGATGGCGGAGCTACTGGGCGTATCAAGATCAACGCTGTGCCGAGAGCTAAAACGCAATCGAGGTAAAAAAGGTTACTTCCCGAAACAGGCGCAGATCAAAGCGGATAGGCGCCGAACACAGGCTGCCAAAGCGCTAAAAATGACCGCGGAAGTCATCGTTGAGATTGAAGAAAAAATACGTTTAGATTGGAGTCCGGAGCAAATTTCTG
>Ga0208266_100089_pt1 | contig 47373 bp, 45 predicted proteins | sample LakWasMet67_HOW9_2_FD_183897 | JGI IMG/M metagenome (GOLD analysis project Ga0208266, IMG submission 183897) | Freshwater sediment methanotrophic microbial communities from Lake Washington under simulated oxygen tension - Sediment Metagenome... | ecosystem: Environmental > Aquatic > Freshwater >...
CGTCTTTTCCCGGCGCAGACTGAACGACAATACGTGCACCACCGGCAATATGCGCAGCACACGTCTCTTGAGTCAAGAATACGCCCGTGCATTCGATCACCACATCGACGGCCTCTTGTGTCCAGTCGATATCCGCCGGTTTGCTATGTGCGGTCAAACGGATTTTCTTGCCATTTATCACCAAAAAGTCGCCCTCTAACTGTGCATCCTGTGCCAATCTACCGTGCACCGAGTCATATTTGAGCATATACAGCATGTGATCAGGCGCCTCAATGCCGTTAATCGCCACCACTTCCATATCGTTGAACTCTGCCTGATTTAATGCGGCGCGCAGCACCATACGACCAATACGCCCAAAACCGTTAATGCCCACCCTGATACCCATTTTTGACTCCTTTGTCACTGGATCGCTTTCATTAAGCAAGTTTGATGCTAATGTTTAACCAAAAGGATTAGACAGCCGCGACAGCCTTGCATAGAATGAGCATGAATATATTCACGTTAAATATAAAACGCTTGCCCATCGGAAATTTGTGAACATCGCGGAACAATTACTGAGTGGTATTTTGGACACACTCTCATTGCAAATTGCAGTGATTGATGAGGCCGGCAGTATTATTTACGTCAATCAGTCTTGGCGAGCCTTCGGCCTATTGTACGGGCTATCCTTAGAAACAGACTGGTTTGGCATCAGTTATCTGGATATTTGTCGCGCAAACGAGGATACCAATCAACCATTATTACTGGATGGTATCGAGCGTGTCCTCAGCGGCTCCATGACACAATTTACCACTGACTATTTGTGTCACACCCCGACGCAGGAGCCCACTTGGCTCACCCTGCATTTGCAACCCATGCAAACGACGTTGGCGGATGGTCAGTTGTTTTTATTGTCACTCACCAACATCACCCATCACAAGCAGACGGAAGATCGCATGTCTGCGCTGACACTCACTGACCCGCTAACCGGGCTAGCCAATCGTCGGCGGCTTGAGCAGTTTATGCGCGACGAGTGGTCACGCGCCATTCGCCATCAGTCCAGCTTGAGTGTCATGATGGTTGATGCAGACCATTTCAAACAGTTGAACGACAGTATGGGCCACGCTGCGGGCGATGATTGTTTACGCCAGTTGGCTAGCATTTTAAAACGCTACAGCAATCGGCCGGGAGACTTAGCTGCGCGCTACGGCGGTGAGGAGTTCGTTTTGGTGCTCAGCCAGACGACACAGCAAGAAGCTGCAAAAATTGCTGAGAGGATTCGCCAGAAGGTCATGGCATTGGATATTCGCTTTGCCAGTCATCGCCTGATGACAGTGAGCATTGGCGTTGCCGCGCTCGGCATTCAGCAATCACAATCCCACAAAGCGCAGCATGAGCGTAACCAGTGGCTCAATTTTAGTGAAGATGGTAACTTACTGCTCGAGCAAGCCGATAAGGCGCTATACGTGGCCAAAAAACAGGGCCGCAACCGCGTCGAGGTCTACGACAAACATCACCGGCTGACGGTGCCGCTCTCCGTTTAAGATTCGCGCGGCTGTGTACCGTCAACACCAGTCAGCAACTAGGCAGCCCGCGCTTCTAAAATAGCCACCGCAGGCAACGTTTTGCCCTCTAAAAACTCCAAAAACGCGCCGCCAGCCGTCGATATATAGGACACTTTATCGTAAATGCCATACTTTTGAATGGCAGCAATGGTGTCACCGCCCCCTGCGAGCGTGAACGCCTTGGTCTCGGCAATGGCTTTAGCGATGGTTTTAGTGCCTTCGCCAAACTGATCAAATTCAAACACGCCTACCGGGCCATTCCAGACGACTGTGCCTGCCTGCATAATGATGTCGACTAACTCAGCCGCAGACTGCACGCCGATATCAAAAATCATCTCGTCCGGGGCAACCTCAGTAGCTGACTTTTTAATCGCAGGCTCGTTGGCATCAAACTGTTTGCCAACCACCACGTCTTTCGCAATGGGCACGCAAGCGCCACGCGCAGACATTTTCCCCATCAGACATTTGGCCGTTTCAAGCAGGTCATCTTCACATAAAGATTTTCCCACTTCTTGCCCGGAGGCTTTGAGGAACGTGTTGGCGATGCCACCACCAACGACCAATTGATCAACCTTGTCAGACAAACTTTCCAACACGGTCAACTTGGTCGACACTTTAGAGCCGCCAACAATAGCGACCAGTGGCCGTGCCGGCGCCAACAATGCTTTACTCAATGCATCGAGTTCTTGCGTCAGCAAAATACCGGCGCAGGCGACAGGCGCGAACTTGGCAATCCCATGTGTTGAGGCTTCCGCGCGATGAGCGGTGCCAAAAGCATCCATCACAAATACGTCACACAAGGCCGCATATTTTTTAGCTAACTCATCGTTATTTTTCTTCTCACCGACATTAAAGCGGCAATTCTCCAGCAAAATGAGCTCGCCTTCCCCCGTGGATAAACTGTCTTGCGGCGCATTCGGCGCCAGCCAGTTTTTCACCAAACGCACCGGCTGACCGAGTAATCGACTCATCACATCCGCGACTGGTTGCAGTGAATTCTCTTCGCTGTATACGCCCTCCTCCGGGCGTCCCAAATGCGAAGTCACCATCACCTTAGCACCGGCTTTGAGCGCAAATTCAATGGTCGGCATACTGGCGACAATCCTAGCATCACTCGTCACGACGCCATCCTTCACCGGCACGTTAAGGTCAGCGCGGATAAACACGCGTTTGCCACGCAAATCGAGGTCAGTCATTTTGATGAATTTCATGAAGTTCTCCCTTGGGCGGTCGCCGCCGCTTGAATATAAACTGGTAAGGATAAAATTGTCAGTGACAAAAGCAAACGGGGCGTAAAGCCCCGTCAATCAATTAAGCAATATGTTGCACCAAGCGCAGCAGGTTGCAGGTATACCCGTATTCATTGTCGTACCAACCGATCACCTTGACAAAGGTCGGGTCCAACATGATGCCTGCATCCGCATCAAACACACTGGCTGCGGCACTACTGCGAAAGTCGCTGGAAACGACTTTTTCATTGGTATATTCGAGCACGTCCTTCAAATCCCCAGCCGCGGCTTGTTGCATGGCAGCGCAGATGGCTTCGTAAGTTGTTTCAGTCGACAGCTCTACGGTTAAATCGACCACAGACACATCAGCAGATGGCACACGCATCGCCATGCCCGTTAATTTTTTATTCAGTGAAGGAATCACTTTGCCCACGGCCTTGGCTGCACCCGTGCTCGAAGGAATAATGTTTTCGAACACGCTGCGGCCGCCGCGCCAGTCTTTTTTGGAGGTGCCATCCACCGTCAATTGCGAAGCAGTTGCCGCATGAATAGTCGTCATCAAGCCGCGTTTAATCCCAAAGCTGTCATGCAAGACTTTCACCAAAGGCGCCAAGCCGTTGGTCGTACAAGAAGCGGCTGAAATGATCGCTTGGCCCGCGTATTCGGTGTGGTTAACGCCAAATACAAACATCGGCGTATCGTCTTTGCCAGGAGCGGATTGCACCACTTTTTTGGCGCCACCGTTCAGATGCGGTTGGCAATTGTCTTGGGTCAAAAATGCCCCGGTTGACTCAATGATGATATCCGCACCGCCGATACGCCAGTCAATCTTACTTGGGTCACGTTCTGCGGTGAGGTGAATGCGCTTGCCGTTCACCACCAGCGCACCTTGATCAGCCTCGACCTTGGCATTAAAACGGCCATGCACTGAGTCATACTTGAGCAAATACATCATATATTCAACATCATATGAACTATTAATCGCCACGACTTCGATGTTACTGAACTCTGACTGCTCAACTACCGCACGCAACGCCATGCGACCAATGCGCCCAAACCCGTTAATGCCTACCTTGACTGACATATGCTCCCCAACATTGCTTAGAACTAAAATGCAGCATTTTAACCTAAACCACCTATACTGGACAGATTGTAAGTGTTTGATTTGATACACCACAACCTTCTAAAGCCACGTTCAACTGGCGGCATTTGGCTGCCAGCACCTAGACTAGATCGAAAGTAGGACTTATGCACGACAATATTATTCTCGCCGGCGGCTGTTTTTGGGGCATGCAGGATCTGTTTCGACGCCTACCCGGCGTCACTGAGACCCGTGTCGGTTACACAGGCGGTGAAATCGCCAATGCCACTTATCGCGATCACGGCAACCACGCTGAGGCCATTGCAATAGACTTTGACGCAACGCAGATTAGCTTACGGCAATTGCTGGTATTTTTTTTCCAAATCCACGATCCAACCACGCTTAATCGCCAGGGCAATGACTTAGGACAGTCTTATCGCTCAGCGATTTATTATGCGCAAGCCGCACAAAAAGCGGTTGCAGAGCAACTGATTGCCGAAATGAATGCCACGGATATTTGGCCAGGCAAAGTGGTGACAGAAATCACGCCAGCCAGTGAATTTTGGCTAGCTGAACCAGAGCATCAAGATTATCTCGTGCGGTATCCCCACGGTTACACCTGCCATGGTTTGCGCCCAGATTGGATCTTGCCGCAAGACCGTGCAACCGCTATTTGGCTTTAATTTAATTACCCGCTAGTCAGGTGTAACGGCGGGCGGCAGCTTGGCTGCCGGGGCGGGTTTGCGCGGTTTGCCGCCGTTGCGCCTGCCCGCGTGGTGCAAAAACGTGGCCAGCTCATTTAGCGCCAACTGATACACCTCACGTTTAAACTCAATGACATCTTCAAGTGGCACCCAATACTCACTCCAGCGCCAGGCGTCAAATTCTGGATGCTCTGTGGCGCGCAAAGACACATCCGAATCGCGACCAGTCAAACGTAGCAAAAACCAAATTTGCTTTTGGCCTTTATAGCTACCGCGCCATTCGCGCTTAATCCAGCTTGTCGGGACTTCATAACGCAGCCAATCACGTGTGCGTCCTAGAATTTTGACGTGCTCGGGCTTGAGGCCCACCTCTTCCATCAGCTCACGATACATGGCTTGTTCCGGCGTTTCACCATATTTGATGCCACCTTGCGGAAACTGCCAAGCATGCTCTCTGATGCGCTTGCCCCAGAACACTTGGTTGTGTGCATTGCAAAGCACAATGCCAACGTTCGGACGGTATCCATCACGATCTAACATAAAAAACTGCCTTCAATATTTCTAGCAATTTTTTCACACTTTGCACTTTAATGAAAGGAGAACCAGCAGGTGGATACGATAAAGCTGCCTACGCTGGATACAAAAAAAAGCTCACTTTTAGTGAGCTTTTTTTCAGCGTGCGGAAATGCTTAGGATCTAGCGCGACGTGCTGCCAAACCACCCATGATCAACAAACCAGCAAACATCATTGCAGAAGTGTGTGCTTCTGGCACTGGCGTCACAACCATGCTCACAAAAGTGTAGTCAGATTGGTTATCACAGCTGCGGCAATTTGAAGCTGGGTAGCCTTTCACTGCGGTAAACACGATGCTGTCTACAGAACGTGTACCGAAAGGATTGTTGATTTGCCATGCACCCGTGCCACCGTTCACAGCACCGCTACCGATAGAGATCACTGAACCCTCGCCTGTCCATGAAGCAGTGTGCACGCCAGTCGCTGTCAAATAATAGTTAGCAGTGCCGCCGTCAGCGTAGTTGACTAACATTTTTGCCACTTCTTTAACGTCGCTATACTCTGGGCCATCAAACAACAAGGCCAGATTCAAAGAGTAAACAATCACTTCTTTTGAGAAAGAACCGGTCAAGGTTTCACCGATATCAATTTCACCAGCGGTTCTACCGCCAGAAATACCCACACCAGTGATACCGTCTTGTGATTTTTTCTGAAACGCGCTGCTACCTGTGAAAGTCGCTACGGTGCCATCTGAGAAAGTCGTTGCGTAGCTTGACTGACCATTCACAAAATCGCTACCTGTAACGGTTCCTGTGGTGGTGATCGCATACGCTGAGTGCGTAATGGCCAGCAGAGAAAACGACAACAGCAGCTTTAAAGCCGCGTAAAATGTGTTTTTCATCTTGATTCCCTTATTTAATAGACAATTGTGGTTTTAAACTTTCATTTATTGTATGTCAGTCCATGGTGCGAACAAAATAGTCCGTTTGGGTCATATGACAATAAATTGTTTTTTTTCATATATTTACAAAAAATTTGTGCATTTCCCACAATGCATTTATGGCTATATAATTAGCATCGCTGTCAACTGGTTTCGCTCCTATTCGTTTGATACCCATGAGTACCTTTGTAAAGCCCTTTAAAGCCCCCACGATCAGCCGCTTTCTGCCGTCACCGCGTCATGGCATTTTTACTATTACATGGTGGGCATGGTTAGCATCCGCGACTTTTAGTCTGGCGTCCCATGCTGGCAATTTAGCTTATGTCACCAACCAGGGCAGCGACACTGTCTCGGTGCTTGATACGCAGCTTAAACAAATTACACACACCATTGAGGTAGGCAAAGCACCAGTGGGGGTGGCCATTGCAGCCAAACAGCAGCGCGTCTACATCAGCAACGCTAATAGCCAGAGCGTGTCAGTCATCAATAGTGTGACGCAGCAAAAAATATTAGAGATTCCCGTGCATGTGCAAGCGGTCGGGATCACGCTGAGCCGCGATGAACGTACCTTGTATGTCGCCGATTGGGGGGGTGAACAAGTGATTGCAATCAATACGGTCCACCCAGAGAAGCAACAAGCGTTCAAAGCAGGCAAAACCCCCTCCGGTATGTTGGTGAGTGCAAACAACAAAAAACTGTTCATCGCTAACCGTGACAGCAACGATGTGACGGTTGTTGACACTGTCACCCTGAAAACACTGGCGCAAGTGCCCGTAGGACTACACCCTTTTGCGCTCAATTTGAGCCCCGATGGCCGCACCCTGTTTGTCGTCAACGTCGTCAGCAACAGCTTGACGCTACTCAATACCGACACCTACCAATCGAGCACCATCCGCACTGGCCAACACCCTTACGGCGTCGCCATCAGCCCAGACAGCCGTTGGGCCTATGTGACGAATAATCACGCCGAAAGCGTATCGGTAATTGATTTAAATGCCGGCAAAACAGTAAAAACCATTGCCGTCGGCGAGTTTCCTGAGGGCATTGAATACGATCAAGCCACGCAACAAGTAGTCGTGGCAAACTGGGGCTCAGACACCATTACGCTGATCGACGCGCGGACCAATACGGTGACAAGCACACTTGCTAGCCCAAAACTTTGCCGCGCCTTTGGTCAATTTATCCTAGAGGCCAAATAAAATGTGCTTTTTTCACCCGATGCGCCATGAACTTGTCGCAAAGAATGTTTTTTTTAGGTAAAGTCTCGGGTTATTTTAAAACCTATAGACCGCATCGTTTCCGTTTTAAAAGTCTGTCAATATCAGGAGAAATGTAATGAAAAAAATTTTGGGCATAATTGCTGTTTCTTTATTGCCGCTGATCCCACTCACTGCCGCGGCCCATGGCGCAGCTGCGTTGCGCTTTGAAAAAACCGTAACAATTAAGGCAGCCCCAGCAAAAGTGTGGGCATTGCTCAAAGACTTTGGCAACGTTCAAGCCTGGCATGCTGGCGTGGAATCCACCACCGTGGAGCAGAAAAAAGACGAAAACGGGGACGATGCCACTTACCGCACCGTTAAACTCAAAAACGGCGGTGTCATGTTTGAAAAACTGCGCTCAATTGACGACGCGGGCATGCGCTTAAAGTACGAATACATCCTTGAAAAAAGCACATTACAACTGGCTAACTTTTATCCGACAATCACGGTCACTGCGAGTGGTAGCGACACCATTGTCAGCATCAAAGGTAGCTACACCCGTGCCGACTCATCCAACATTCCAAAGCCTGAACAAAACGACGACGCTGCGACAAAAGCCGTCAACGACTTTTTTGACCCAGGTCTCGAAAGCCTGAAAAAGGTTGCCGAATCGGGAAAGTAATCAGCCAGGGTGCTGGAAAGCGCACGCAAGGCAACAGTAAACCCTGGTGGAAATTCTGGTAAGTCTTACGCAGTAAAACACGTTTTTTTGCAAATGTAGTTTTTGGTCAAAAGCTAAAAGCTCACACCCAATGAAGGGATTGTGTACCACACAATCCCTTTTTTGCATTCTGCACGCCACCCTCGCCTGACCAAAAACATCACTCAGATTGACCAAAAGTGACGCGCACTGTCACTTTACGTCAGCCCGCTGGTGAATGCTTTATCGACAAAACATTGAAATCAATTCAAAGAAACAAGGCCTATAAACCCCTTAATTCATATTGATCAATAAGTTAAGCGCAAAAATACAATAGCTGGCACACCTGTTGCTTAATGGTTACCGAACACTGTTGGAAAAGCAGTGAAGTAAACAGATGATGTTCACTTTAAACTTTACTCAAAAGGAAAACATGATGAAAAAAACCGTACAACAAGGCTTTACCCTGATTGAATTGATGATCGTTGTGGCGATTATCGGTATTTTGGCTTCTGTCGCAATTCCTGCTTATCAAGATTACACCAAAGATGCAGCAGACAATGCATGCATGGCAGAAGCCAGCGCTTATGCTAAAAAATCTTTTGCTGACATTCAACTGAGCAAAACACCTGTAGCGCCTGTTGCGAAAGCATGCACATCGATAGGTTCTGCAGCTACAATGACAGCATCAACCCTTGCAGCAATTACTGCTACACCTAAGACACCAGGTACTTCATCTATCTCTTGCGATTTAGCAGCTGGTGGAACTTGTACCAAAACTGCAGCCGCACCATAATTCAGAGTCAAGTACTTTTAAAAGCCCTGCATTTGCAGGGCTTTTAAGTTTATTTGGACAGTAAATATTAAGAGACTCAAGCATCAAAGAAAGAATAAGCTCAAGAAAGATTAAGCAAAAAGACTAATTTATCCTGTTACAATCAAAATCAACAATTGAAGATAAAAAATGTTTGTAAATGCTGAAAAATATAGTTGTAACATCAAGTGAGTGCACGGCTTGTGTCATTTGGCTACACGGCCTAGGCGCCGACGGCCATGACTTTGAGCCTGTGGTGCAGATGCTCAATCTCCCGCATATTAAATTCATACTCCCCCACGCACCTTATCGGCCAGTCACCCTCAATAACGGCTACGAAATGCGCGCATGGTATGACATTTTTGGGCTTGCTTCTGAGAGTCAACAAGACGAAGCGGGCATTAAAAGCATGCAGCAAGAGATTAACAACATGATTGAAGCCGAAATTGCGGATGGCGTGCCTGCACAGCGCATTTTACTGGCGGGATTTTCGCAAGGTGGCGCAATGGCGTTACATACGGCGACGCGTTTCAATCAGTCATTAGCGGGCGTATTAGCGCTCTCGACTTATTTGCCGTTAAAAAACCAGTTGGTTGCCGAACAACATGTGAGCAATCAACAGTGTCCGATCTGGATGGCGCATGGCAGACAAGATGGTGTGATCACCTTGGCGACGGCACAGTCCTCGCGCGCGTTGCTGGAGGCGGCGGGTTACGCGGTGGAATGGCATGAATATGAGATGGCCCACAGCGTGTGTGAGGCAGAGATTGACGATATCCGCCAGTTCTTGCTACGCGTTTTACCGGTGTAACGACATTTGCTGCGTTGAGAATAATCCCGCAAGCCAAGGGAGTTTTGTTAAAATAGTCTGCGTTTAAACAGGCTAAATTTCATGACTGCTTCCAAAAAGTCACCCACCGCGGTGAACGACCCACAAACCTTTGCCGAGCGTCTGACCGCCTTGGAGTCCATTGTCAAAAGCATGGAATCAGGTGAGCTCCCGCTTGAAAGCGCCCTCACTGCCTACACCGAGGGCATGCAGTTGTTACAAGCCTGTCAGGCCTCATTACAGCAAGCTGAGCAAACGGTCATGATTTTGAATCAGCAACAGCAACTCACCCCGTTTGAGGCCAATTAGCACCGTGCTCCTTTGACGGCATTATTCATGACGCATCCTCCTTTTGTTTTTGATCAATGGGCAAACGCCCATCAACAGCGTATTGAGCAAGTACTGGCGCAAACGCTGCCAGTGGACACGGTCTTACCAGAGCGTTTACACGCGGCCATGCGTTATGCGGTGTTAGGCGGTGGCAAGCGGGTGCGTGCCCTGCTGAGCTATGCCGCTGCTGAATTGGCAGAAACTACCCTCGAGCGTGCAGATGCCGCAGCGGCGGCGGTAGAACTCATTCACGCTTTTTCATTGGTGCATGATGATATGCCCTGCATGGATGACGATGATCTGCGCCGTGGCAAACCCAGTTGCCACAAGCAATACGATGATGCAACGGCCTTACTGGTGGGCGATGCGCTGCAAAGCTTGGCGTTTGAGTGTCTGGTCGAGACTGCGGCGCCTCAGGCGTTAAAGCAGGTGCAAGTGCTGGCAAAAGCCACGGGCTCGCGCGGGATGTGCGGTGGCCAAAGCATCGATTTACAAAGTACAGGCAAACGCTTGTCGCGCAGTGCACTTGAAACCATGCATCAGTACAAAACAGGCGCCTTGATTGAGGCCGCCGCGTTACTCGGCGCCTATGCCGCGAATGAGACGGCGCCGCAATTAATTAACACCTTGACGCAATATAGCCAGCACATGGGGCTGGCTTTTCAGGTGGTGGATGATATTCTGGATGCAACCGCAGATACGCAAACCTTAGGCAAAACGGCAGGTAAAGATGCGCTGCAGGATAAATCCACCTATGTCAGCCTGCTGGGGCTGGATGAGGCCAAATCGCTCGTGACCCACTTGCATACGCAGACCCTAGCCCTGCTCGCAGCCTTTGGGGCCCAAGCCGACCCCCTTAGAGGCATTGCCAGATTTATTTGTGAGCGACCATTCTAATCATGACTTCCTTGCTGTCTCGTATTCAATCGCCCACAGATTTACGCGAACTTGAGCGCACCCAACTAAAAGTGCTCGCCGCAGAACTGCGTGCATTTTTGATCCAAAGCGTTTCGCAAACCGGGGGCCATCTGGCCTCCAACCTTGGCGTGGTCGAGCTTACCATTGCGTTACACTACATTTACAACACGCCAGATGATCGGCTCGTGTGGGATGTGGGTCACCAAACCTATCCGCATAAAATTCTGACCGGTCGCCGTGAAGCCATGGCTAACCTGCGTAAAGCGGGCGGTATTGCTGGTTTCCCCAAGCGTGACGAAAGCGAATACGATACGTTTGGCACCGGGCACTCCAGCACCTCTATTTCAGCGGCACTGGGGATGGCGGTCGCTGCCAAAACACTGGGCTCAAATCGCCGCAGTGTGGCGATTATCGGTGACGGTGCGATGACAGCGGGCATGGCATTTGAAGCATTAAACAATGCAGGCGACATGGACACCAATCTGCTGGTGATTCTCAACGACAACGACATGAGCATTTCTAACAATGTCGGCGCGTTGAATAACTACCTGGCACGACTCATGTCAGGCAAGCTGTATGACAGTGTGCGCCGCAGCGGTAAAAAAGTGCTCGACATCATGCCACCGGTCAAAGAGTTCGCACGACGCGCAGAAGAACATGCCAAAGGCATGGTCACTCCGGGCACCCTGTTTGAAGAATTCGGGTTTAACTACATTGGTCCGATTGATGGCCATGACATTGATACCCTGACCGACACCCTAAGCAACATTCGTCAGTTACAAGGTCCGCAGTTTTTGCATGTGGTGACGCAAAAGGGTAAGGGCTACAGCCCAGCCGAAGATAATCCGAATAAATATCATGGGGTGAGCAAGTTTGACCCGCAAAACGGCCACAGCCTCAGCCAGAGCGACCGCCCGAGTTACACGCAAATTTTTGGGGATTGGCTGGTCGATATGGCCGCGGCTGATGACAAACTAATCGGCATCACACCCGCCATGTGTGATGGCTCCGGCCTCAACCGCTTTGCTGAGGCGTATCCGCAACGCTATTTTGACGTCGGCATTGCGGAGCAACACGCGCTGACGTTTGCCGCAGGCATGGCGTGTGATGGCCTGAAACCAGTGGTGGCCATTTACTCGACCTTTTTGCAACGCGCTTATGACCAGCTCATCCATGACATTGCGCTGCAAGATCTAGATGTGTTGTTGGCGATTGATAGAGCGGGCTTAGTCGGTGCAGATGGCCCGACCCATGCTGGCAGCTTCGACTTGAGTTTTTTACGTTGCATCCCCAATATTGTCATCATGGCGCCTGCTGATGAGAACGAATGTCGGCAGATGTTAAGCACAGGCTATCAATACAAAGGTACCGCAGCCGTGCGCTATCCACGTGGCAGCGGCATCGGCGCGACAATCACCCCAACGCTTGAAACGTTAGCGATCGGCAAGGCTGAACGCAAGCGTGAGGGCAAAACCGTTGCGATTTTGGCCTTTGGTAGTCGGGTGCAGCCCGCCATGCAGGCGGCAGAAGTGCTCAATGCCAGTGTAGTGAACATGCGTTTCATCAAACCACTCGATGAGGCCATGGTGCTAGCAATGGCGCGTAGCCACGACTATTTAGTCACCGTTGAAGAAAACGCCTTGATGGGTGGCGCAGGTGCGGCAGTCATGGAGTGTTTGCAAGCGCATGGTGTACACAAACCGGTGCGTTGTTTGGGTCTACCTGATCAATTTATCGAGCATGGCAGCCACGAAACTATGCTGGCTGAATGTGGTCTAGATACTCAAGGTATCATCAATGCTATTGAGAAATTAATTTCCGAGTAGTAAACTCAACTATTAACCAACAGGCGAGATTTTCCGCCATGGAACGCTAATGAATCAACCCGTGATCCCAACGACGATTGAAGACGTGCAGAATACGCCGGATGTGCGCAGACTGGACATCAATAAAGTCGGCATTAAATCTATTCGTCATCCAGTGATTGTCAAAGACAAATCTGGTGGTGAACAGCACACTGTGGCCTTTTTTGATATGTACGTGCATCTACCGCACAACTTCAAGGGCACGCACATGTCTCGCTTTGTCGAGATCTTAAACATGAACGAGCATGCCATTTCAATCGACTCATTTGAGACGATTTTGCGCCAAATGGTAGAGCGCCTAGAAGCGGAATCCGGGTATGTTGAAATGCGTTTCCCTTATTTCATCAATAAAGCGGCGCCGGTATCTGGTGTTAAAAGTCTGCTTGATTATGAAGTGACTTTTATTGGCGAGATCAAAAATGGCAAGTTCGAAATCACGGTGCAAGTGATGGTGCCGGTGACGAGTTTGTGTCCTTGCAGCAAAAAAATCTCTGACTACGGCGCCCACAATCAGCGCTCACACGTCACCGTCACCGCATTATTAAACGAATTCATGTGGCTAGAAGACCTCATCACGTTAATTGAGGACCAAGCTTCTTGCCAACTTTATGGCTTGCTCAAACGTCCTGATGAAAAATATGTCACAGAGCGTGCCTACGACAATCCGAAATTTGTGGAAGACATGGTCCGTGATGTGGCTGCACAATTAAACGATGAAAAACGCATCGTCAAATATGTGGTGGAGTCTGAAAACTTTGAGTCTATTCACAACCACAGCGCGTATGCTTTGATTGAGCGTGATAAGCGGGTGAACTAAAAACGGTTCAACCACTAAAAAAAGCCCGCATGCGGGCTTTTTTTGTGGGCGTGACACTGCCAGCCATCAATGACTAAACATGCCCCGACGTGCGTAAGGCTGTGACAAATGCAACCCTACGGCCACAATGATGGCCCCCAGCAGTGGAAAGATCGCCGCCAAGGTAAACGTGAGCTGCCCGCCGAGATACTGCAAGGCGAATCCGCCTAGCAACCCGCCCAACGCGCCGCCAATGCCATAGGCGACACTGTTATAAATGGCTTGCCCCTTTGCCTGATGACGGCCATTAAAATACTGTGTGACTACCTCAACGGACGCGGCATGAAAACTGCCAAATGTGAACGCATGCATGGTCTGTGCAAGCAACAAAAGCCAGAGATTGTCCGGCACCAAGCCCATCATACTAAAACGTACGACACCAATCAGCAGGCTCACCAGCAAAATGGTTTTGAGTTTAAAACGCGCCATGATCCAAGGCATTTTCATGAAAATACCAATCTCACAAATTACCCCCAAAGACCATAACCAGCCGATCATGCCTTTGCTGTAACCATGCTCCGCCAGATAGATCGAATAAAAGTTATACATCAACCCGTGTGCGGTCACCATCATGGCACAACCAATCAGCAACGACAGCACCGCGGGCTGCTTGAGTATCTGCCAGACGGAAAAGTCATCATGTGGGTGCGGCGGCACATGTGCCTCCGGCAATTTCCAGGTCAGTCCAAACAGGACGCATTGCACTATCAAAATAAACCACAGCAGGCTGGCGATTCCAAACCAGTCGGTCAAGTATCCAAGCAAAATAGAAGCAAAAATGAAACCCCATGAGCCCCACAACCGGATTTTGCTGTAATGGCCATTGGTGCTTGCCAAATGCGCCAGCACCAAGGATTCAGAGAGCGGTAAGGTGGAGCTGGTGAATAAACTCAGCGCGATCATCACCACAAACATGCTGCTAAAATCATGCGCCCAAAAAATGGCAATAAAGCCGAGTAACCCCAGAAACGCCGTGGTGCGTATCCAACGCACGCGCTGGCCGGTATGGTCTGCCAACCAGCCCCAAAGATTGGGGGCAACAATCCGACTTAACTGAAACAACGACATCAAAATGCCAATATCGGCTGGAGAAAAGGACTCTGCGGTGAGATAAAGCCCCCAATAAGGGACAAACGCACCAACAAAAAAGTAGTAAATAAAATAGAAGCGCGAGAGATTGAAATGTAAGGCGTGGCTCATGATTAACGCGCGCAGTGATCAAGATCACCCAGACGGATGTCCGGGTGAATGAAGGGCTTAAAGATTACGAAGATCCGAATGCACATCGGCATTCTGACCACGATGGCGCAAAGCATGATCCATCAGCACCAAGGCCAGCATGGCTTCAACAATCGGCGTTGCGCGGATACCGACGCAAGGATCGTGACGACCTGTCGTTTGCATCAACACCGGTTCCCCTGCCTGATTGATAGAGTGGCGTTGTTGTGGGATGCTGGAGGTCGGCTTAAACGCGACATTAATCACAATTGCTTGGCCACTAGAAATGCCACCCAAAATACCGCCTGCGTGATTGGTCGCAAAACCCTCAGGCGTTAATTCATCGCTATGCACACTACCACGCTGCGCCACAGACGCAAAGCCAGCGCCAATTTCAATGCCTTTCACAGCGTTAATACCCATCATGGCATGCGCAATATCGGCATCGAGACGGTCAAACACCGGCTCGCCTAAACCGACGGGCACATGTTCTGCCACGACAGTGATTTGCGCACCGACAGAATCGCGTTCGCTGCGAATCTGGTCCATGTAAGCCTCAAGTTGCGGCAAAATTTCAACATTGGGTGAGAAAAATGCGTTTCCCTCCACCGCCAAGGCGTCCCAGTTTACAAATGGAATTTGGATATCGCCAATTTGACTTAGGTAACCCCGAATCTGCACGCCGTATTGTTGCTTGAGCCACTTTTTAGCAATTGCACCCGCCGCCACACGGACAGCGGTTTCACGCGCACTGGAGCGACCGCCGCCCCGATAATCGCGGATGCCATATTTTTGGCTATAGGTATAATCCGCATGGCCTGGGCGGAAAGTATCCATAATCTTGCTGTAATCTTGTGAACGCTGGTCGGTATTCCGAATCAGCAAACCAATCGGGGTCCCGGTCGTTTTCCCCTCAAACACGCCAGACAAAATCTCTACTTCGTCGGCTTCAGCACGCTGGGTGACATGGCGCGAAGTGCCCGGTTTACGGCGATCAAGATCCACCTGCAAATCGGCAGCGCTGAGTTCGAGGCCCGGCGGGCATCCATCGACAATCCCGCCAATGCCAGGGCCGTGTGACTCACCAAACGAGGTCAAGGTAAACAAGGTGCCAATGGTATTGCCAGACATGCGAAGCTCTCAATCAATAATTTTCTTTATTTTAGCATAGAGTCCTTGCCGCGCCCGCCAACGGGTTGATTTCCAGCGCATGAACGCTTATGCTAAAACGGCCTTTAGACATGGAAAAATGATGGCCAGACGTAAACATTCGCATCGCAAACACCGATTATTGGGCAACAATACCGCTGAAGCCGTCGTAGCGGTTGAAGGCGTGGTATCACCCAGTGCCACTATCCACAAGATTTGCTACAACGATCAGGACATCTTGTCGCAGCAACTGACCCTGAAAGAGATCGCAGATTGGCAGGCACCTCCTGCGCATGTTGCCTGGATCAATGTGCATGGCGTTCTTGATATTGCGCTATTGCAAGCCGTCGCGCGGCGCTTCAAACTGCATCCGCTGGTGCTAGACGACATCCTGAACACGGAACAACGGCCAAAATTGGATATTTACCCGGATTATCTGTTTTTGGAGACGCGACTGTTTTACTACGATAGCGAAAGCATGAGTGTCAGCTCGGAACAAATCAGCATGGCACTTGGCCGCGAGTGGTTACTGACTTTTCAGGAAAGGCCTTCCGGAAGTTTTGAACCCGTTCGTGAACGACTGCGCCAAGGTCAGCTTTTAATCCGACAAAGTGGGCCAGATTATTTATGCTACGCGCTTCTCGACAGTTTAATGGAGCGCTACTTTCAAGTATTAGAGGCCATTAATGAGGATGCCGAGCAGCTTGAAAACCATTTGCTCAATCAACCGAGCCCAGAAGATTTACAGAATATTCACCGCCTTAAGCATGTCACGATACAGCTGCGGCGGGCGGTATGGCCATTGCGTGAGGTCCTCAACAGCCTAATCCGCAATGAACATGGTTTTTTTAGCGCACAAACCCTGCCCTACCTGCGTGATTTGTATGACCATACCGTTCATTTCACTGAATCCTTAGAGGCTATTCGCGACACGCTGAGCGGCTTGATGGACATTTACATGACCAGCCTCAGTCAACGGGTCAATCTTGAGGTACGTGCATTGACGGTGGTCGCCATGCTATTCATGCCAGCCACGCTGATCGCTGGGATCTTTGGCATGAATTTCAATGAAATGCCTTGGCTGAAGGATCCTCAAGGATTTTGGTGGGCCATCCTCATGATGCTGGGGATTGCAGTTGCCATGTTGCTGGTGTTTTGGCGGCGACAATGGTTAAGTAGTCGAAGGGAAGCTTAACTTTAGGCTACCACAGGTGCTGGGCGAGGGAGTTGTTTAATCACATCTTGCAGCTCAAAATACAATGCCATGAAGTCTTGCGCCGCGCTGCTGTCCGCATCGTATTCAAACACATGCTGCCCCATGCGCGCGCTTTCGGCCAAGACGGCGTGTTCGTGGATTTTACTGATCAACACCTCGCTGCCAAACAAACGGCGCATCTCAAGCTCAACTTCGGTTGTCATGGCTTTGCGCTTCTCCGCCCGCGTTAACAAATAACGGCGTTGAATCTTGCGTTTTAATACTGGCTGCAAGGCATTCAGCGCCTTATCCATTTTCACTGCCGAATGAATCGACAGATAATCCGTGGCCACAGGCACTAACACCAAATCGCTGGCGAACACCGCACTCAGTGGCAGAACGCCGAGGCAGGGACAACAATCCATCAGCACATCTAACGCAGGCTGCGCTTGCGCCAACCCTTCAAGCCCTTGCCCGAGCTTTTGCAATGTTGCCGGTCCGCGACCGCATTGGGCATCCACCTTCACCAACTCAGGGCTGGCGGGGATCAACTGCAAACCATTCCGTAAAGGCTGACACAAACGATCGAGAGGGGTCGCCTCCTGATAAAACTTGAACAAATGCTGCTGTAGATTTAACCCAGTGTGCTTGTAGATTTCGGTCAGCCTGGCCTGCGGGTCCATATCCATTAAGGCGACCTGACGTTTTTTGCGATAGCAGGCAGCCGCCAGATTCAGTGCAGTGGTCGTCGCGCCTACGCCAGCCTTCTGATTAAAAATAGCGATTTTCAACATGATTTAAGTGTGCTCAGACATCGTTTTAAACAAAAAACATACCAACAATGCATGTCATCATAAACGATGTTGTTAGCACAGGCCACCCCGCCCGCATCACGGCGACCACGAAGCAGGCGACAGCACAAAAAAAGAAACCCGCTAATGCGGGTTAAAAGGGGGTTTGGATCAGGAGGAAATCAATACTAGTCGTCGAAAAATCAACTAAACCAGCCATCAAACAAAACATTTTGTGTTTCGTTTAAAGATGGGTTCATTTTAGGGAGGAGTTATTGCAGTAATTTGACCAAGCTGTAACTGAATTGTAAAAGCCAAAATTTAATTGTTATTAAATTGTAACTTTAATAAAAACAACAACTTGCAGGCGCCGATGAAGACAATCGCTTAAAAAACAACATCGCGTATGGCTAGGCAACCGAGCGATTGACTAGCCATATGCCAAGATATCACAAACAATTAACTAAAAAAATCGCGCGCTTTATCTACCCAGCTTTTATTTTTTGGGCTATGTTTTCCAGCATCAGCTTGCGTGCTGCTTTCAAACTCACGTAACAGATCTTTTTGTTTTTCAGTCAGTCGCACGGGCGTCTCAACCACCACATGCACCATCAGGTCTCCATGCTCGCTAGCGCGTAAAGGCTTAATCCCTTTGCCGCGCAAGCGGAACACACCACCGGTTTGTGTTTCAGCCGGGATCTTCATTTTTGCAGCGCCATCCAGCGTTGGGACTTCAATTTCACCGCCCAATGCTGCGGTGCTAAAGCTGATCGGCATTTCACAATGCAGATTTGCGCCATCACGCTGAAAAATAGCATGTTCTTTGAGATGAACCACCACATACAAATCACCGGTCGGCCCGCCATTGACGCCCGCTTCGCCCTCACCACTCAAGCGAATGCGATCGCCTTCGTCTACACCCGCTGGGATTTTGACGTTCAAGGTCTTGTTTTGTTTGACACGACCGCCGCCATGGCAGGTCGGGCAAGGCTCTTTGACCATTTTTCCGGTGCCATGACATTTTGGGCACGTCTGCTGCACCGAGAAAAAACCTTGCTGCATACGCACCTGACCATGGCCATTACAGGTGGTGCAGGTGACCGGGGAGGTGCCAGGACGTGCGCCTGAACCATGACAAGTTTCACAACTGGTTTGGACTGGAATACGAATCTTGGTTTCAGTCCCTCTGGCTGCATCCTCAAGCGAGATTTCGAGGTTGTAACGCAAATCGGCACCACGATACACATTAGAACGCTGGTTACGCGCACCACCGAAAATATCGCCAAAAATATCGCCAAAGGCATCACTGAAGTTGCCCGAATTAAATCCGCCAAAGCCACCACCGCCCATGCTCTGATCGACGCCGGCATGGCCGTATTGGTCATAAGCGGCGCGCTTTTGCTCATCGCTCAAAATCTCATAGGCTTCTTTGGCTTCTTTAAAACTCTCTTCAGCTTTCGGGTTATCCGGATTGCGGTCAGGGTGAAACTTCATTGCCAGTTTTTTGAAGGCTTTTTTGATTTCTTCTTCACTGGCGTCACGGTTCACACCTAACACTTCGTAATAATCTTTTTTTGCGGCTGCCATAGTTTTTCCGTTTAATACGCTTGTGCCATAAAGACAAACACACCCGCAATTTGCGGAGTGTGTTTGCCGGCATCATTAAAAAAAGGCGAGTACCTGCATACTCGCCATTTTCAAGCTTAGTCCTTTTTCACTTCTTCAAACTCGGCATCCACCACATCGCCTTCAACCGTTTTTTCTGCTTCAGGTTGCGCGCTTTCAGTATTCGCCTGTGCTTGTTGTTCAGCATAGACTTTTTCGCCCAGTTTCTGCGAGGCTTCCATCAATGCATTGGTTTTAGCCTCAATCACCTCTTTGTCATCGCCATCTTTGACCACTTCTTCAAGCGCTTTAATGGCGTCTTCGATCTTGGATTTTTCGTCCGCTTCGATCTTGTCGCCATGCTCAGCCAGTGATTTTTTCACGCTGTGCAGCACGCTATCCGCTTGGTTACGCGCATCAACCAGTTCACGTAATTTTTTGTCTTCGTCTGCATATTTCGCTGCATCTTCTTCCATGCGTTGAATTTCTTCTTCAGACAACCCGGAGTTGGCCTTAATGGTGATTTTGTTTTCTTTGCCGGTGGCTTTGTCTTTAGCAGACACATGCAAGATACCGTTCGCATCGATATCAAAAGTCACCTCAATTTGTGGCATGCCACGTGGAGAGGGCGGAATATCGCTCAAGTTAAACTGACCCAAGCTCTTGTTGCCAGCGGCCATTTCGCGCTCGCCTTGCAACACGTGAATGGTCACTGCATTTTGATTGTCTTCAGCCGTTGAAAACACTTGCGAAGCCTTGGTTGGAATCGTGGTGTTTTTCTTGATCAGCTTGGTCATCACACTGCCCAGCGTCTCAATGCCCAGTGACAATGGCGTCACGTCTAGTAACAATACGTCTTTCACGTCGCCTTTGAGCACGCCCCCTTGAATCGCTGCACCGACGGCAACGGCTTCATCTGGGTTCACGTCTTTACGTGGTTCTTTGCCAAAAATCTCTTTCACTTTTTCTTGCACTTTTGGCATGCGGCTTTGACCGCCCACCAAAATCACGTCAGAAATATCGGCAGGAGATACGCCTGCGTCTTTCAATGCTGTTTTGCACGGCGCAATCGTGCGCTCAATCAGCTCTTCAACCAATGATTCGAGTTTTGCACGGGTGATTTTCACCACCAAGTGTTTCGGGCCACTGGCATCTGCCGTGATGTATGGCAGGTTCACTTCAGTTTGTTGCGCGCCTGACAGTTCAATTTTAGCTTTTTCAGCCGCCTCTTTCAGGCGCTGTTTGGCCAGCAAGTCATTACGCAAGTCCAGACCGTTCTCTTTTTTGAACTCGTCGGCTAAAAAGTCAATGATACGGTTATCGAAGTCTTCACCGCCCAAGAAAGTGTCACCGTTAGTGGACAATACTTCGAACTGGTGTTCACCGTCGATTTCGGTAATTTCGATAATCGAGATGTCAAAGGTACCGCCACCCAAGTCGTAAACGGCAATTTTGCGGTCACCTTCTTGTTTGTCCATCCCAAAAGCCAGCGCTGCTGCGGTTGGCTCATTGATGATGCGTTTCACATCCAAGCCAGCAATGCGGCCTGCGTCTTTGGTGGCCTGACGCTGACTATCATTGAAATAAGCCGGCACCGTAATCACCGCTTCTGTGACTTCTTCGCCCAAGTAGTCTTCGGCGGTTTTTTTCATTTTGCGCAATACTTCGGCAGAGATTTGTGGCGGCGCTTGTTTGTTGCCACGCACTTCGACCCATGCGTCGCCATTGTCGGCTTTAGCGATGGTGTAAGGCATCAAATCGATGTCTTTTTGCACTTCTTTTTCATCAAAACGGCGGCCGATCAAACGCTTGACCGCAAACAAGGTATTTTTTGGGTTGGTGACGGCTTGACGCTTGGCTGGCGCACCGACCAAAATCTCGCCATCTTCTTGGTAAGCGATAATAGAGGGGGTTGTACGGGCACCCTCAGCGTTTTCAATCACGCGAGGTTTGCCGCCTTCCATTACTGCCACGCAGGAGTTGGTCGTACCCAAATCAATGCCGATAATTTTTGCCATGTTGTTCTATCCTTAAATTCGTTAATCTCAATACCGATGTTCTAATAATTGGGATACCTGAGCAGATTTCAAGCCCCTGATCATAATATGGGTTTATTGTGGCTGAATCACAGTCACTAAAGCCGGGCGCAAGACGCGTTCGTTCAAGGCATAGCCTTTTTGCAACACGCTTAAAACTGTGTTCGGCTCGCCTTCAGCAGGCACCATACTGATCGCCTGATGCTTGTTTGGATCAAACTTTTGACCCAGCGGGTTGATTTCAGCAATATTAAATTTTTCAAATACGCTGAGTAATTGTTTTGCCGTTAACTCGACCCCATTTTTGTAACTGGCCACGTCGGCATTTTCTACCGCCAAAGCGGCATCCAGACTGTCTTTTACCGCCAGCAACTCGCCGCTGAATTTTTCTAGCGCAAACTTGCGGGCTTTATCGATGTCATCAGACGCCCGGCGACGAATGTTTTCACCTTCCGCCTTAACATACAGCACTTGCGCTTTGGCTTCTTCTAAAGCGGCTTCAAGCGCTGCAATACGTTCTTCATGATTCGCTTCGGTTGGCGCGTGATCATGAGCGGTCGTTTCGTTTGCGTTCACGTCGTCGGGTGTGTTTTGTTCTTGCATGGGGCTCCCCTATTCATTCAATACTGTTCTACATGAGAATATTTCTATGAAACGGTTTTCGTTTCAATATTTCCCCAATGTTGGGCATGTCCCTACTGATTTCAAGGGTAAAGCCTCAATTTATGCAGGATTTTTTTAATCGCGAGCGAAAATATCTGCGGGCATCGCAGCAATCGCAGAAGTAATCTGCGCAACTTCGGGCACTTGGCCTTTGCCGCCTAGATTGATTGCCGGCGCCCTGTGACCCCCTGCCACACCAGTGAATGCAGGCTCGGTATCGGTGTAAATGGCCACCACTGGCACATCGAGCGCGGCAGCGAGATGTGACAAGCCAGTATCCACGCCCACAGCAAATCGCGCTTGCGTCATGTGGCTGGCGAGTTGTTGTAATGACCACTTGGGCAACACCAGCGCATTAGGCACTTGCAAGGCGATGCGTTCAGCACGCGCACGCTCATGGTTGCCGGCCCAAGGCAGCCACATTTGCAAGCCTTGCGCAGCATAGTGTTGGCCGAGCGCCACCCAACGCGCTTCTGGCCATAACTTGCTATCGCGGCTGGTGGCATGTAGCGCTAAAAATGCGGCTTGCCGCGCAGGCTGCACCACAGCAGTCAGACCGTAGGCTGGCAAATCGTCGGGCAGTGTATACCCCAACGCCATGGCCGCCATGGTGCGCATACGCAGGACTGCATGCTGACGGTAACCAATGGCATAGCGATGTTGATAAGCACAGCTTGCCAAAGGCTCGCGGATCGATTGCCGATCATAGCCATGGCGTGGGCCATGGGCCCAGCATGCGATGACAGCGCTTTTCACCAAGCCCTGCAAATCGAGGATGGCATCATAGCGCTGTGCCCCCACTGCGCGCTTTGCAGCCGCAATCTCCTGCCAAGTTTGTCGGCGCCACCACTGTTTACGCCATCGACGCAATGCCACCGTAAATACTTGTTGTACGCGAGGATGTAGCCGAGGAATATCAGCAAAAGAGGCTTCTACCAGCCAGTCGATGTGCGCATCAGGAACATGCCGCAAGATATCTTCAACAACAGGCAGGGCATGAATCACGTCGCCCATGGAGGTGGTTTTGACTATCAGGATGCGTTTCATGGCCGCTATTTTCGCATACAATGCCATCGCATGAAGTTTGCTTTTTTGATATTCAAGTACTTTCCGTATGGGGGCGTGCAACGCGATATGTTGCGTATCGCGCAAGACTGCGTGGCGCAAGGACATGCCGTCACTATTTATACAGGCGCTTGGCGGGGTGATTTTCCGGCCGGCATCACTGTACGCCTACTCAACGCAAAAGGCTGGCTCAATCATCACCGTCACCAATCCTTGATTCAGCAGATGCAGCAAGCTGTCGCGGCGGGCGGGTATGACCGGGTCGTCGGATTTAATCGCATGCCCGGGCTAGATGTGTATTTTGCCGCTGACCCGTGTTATGCCGAACGTATGCATCATGAACCCTGGTACAAAAAGCGCTCAGGCCGCTATCGCTTTTTTTCTGCCATGGAACATGCCGTGTTCGGCAAACAAAGTGCAACGCACATTTTGCTGCTAAACCAGCATGACCAAGCGATCTTCCAGCGTTGGTATGGCACGGATTCAGGTCGGTTTCATCTGATTCCACCCAACGTTCCCTTGCAACGATTTAGCCAATTGGCGCCTCAAGACTACCGTGCATATGTCCGCCACACCTTTCAATTACCGGAGGATGCCATCGTGTTGCTCACGGTTGGGTCGGCGTTTGTACGTAAGGGGGTCGACCGCGCCATTGATGCCTTGAGCAGTTTGCCAGAAAAAACACGCGCGCGTTGCTGGCTGCTTGCGGTTGGTGAGTTCGAATCCAGCAGCGATATGGCAGCCTACGCTAAACGGCGCGGCGTCGCTGACCGTTGCATCGCCGCCGGGGGACGCCCTGATATTCCAGCCCTCATGCTGGGCTGCGACGTACTGGTGCATGCGGCGCGTTCTGAACTTGCAGGGATTGTGCTGATTGAGGCCATAACCGCCGGGCTACCATTGTTAGTGACTGCGGTTTGCGGGTACGCCAGCTATGTGCACGCCGCGCAGGCCGGTGAAATCTTGCCCGAACCGTTTAGCCAATCGGCAATGAATAAGCGCTTATTAGCCATGCTGGATCAGCTGCCGACGCAAACCTGGAGCACTCAGGGCCGAGCCTTCATGCAACAGCTGGCGAGTACACAAATTGCGCAACCTGAGGCACGCATCATCGCCTCGCCCGCCGTGGGGCGACTCACCTAGGGTGGCGTGGGTTTTGCTGGCATAAACGGCACATTGCGTAATTGGTCTGCCGCTGCTTTACTTGCCTCGCTGCGTTTCAAAGCATAGGCTTTGGCCTGCTCTAACAGGGCGGCAGAAGGCAACTTGGGATCCTCTGGCAAGGCTGAGAGGGTTTCAAAACTCTCTTCGTAGGGAGTCGAGACCTGCGCATCAATCTGCGCCGCCATCTCATCAAAACTAACGCTGCCCTCACGCCCTTCCAGCATGATTTGTCGCCATTTCCCTTGCGCTTGCTGGTCGATCCGCTGCAATTTTTGCACTTGCTCTTGAATCGCGACTTCTTGCTGCCAGCGATATTTGGGCGTAGGCAAATGGGTCAGCAATGCAAAGAGCCCCGCTACCCAAGCCGTACCGATCAATAGCTGTGTCAGCAGGAAGTACTTGCTAGTCAGAATCGCAGACGGCAATAAGATCACGGCAATCACCATGCCGGTCAAAAACCCACCAATATGTGCGGAGTTGTCGATACCCGGCACAATGTATCCCATGCCGATGGTCAATGCAGAAAAGGCGAGCGCGCCCCAAAACAACCAGCGAAATTCTTGTGTTTGCATCTGGTGTCTGGCAAACCAGACATACACAAGCAATGCGCCGTAGATGCCAAAGATCGCTCCAGAGGCGCCCCCAGACACGGCATCATTGCCTTGGATGACCAGCGATAACAGATTACCAGCCACGCCACTGAGCAGATAGATACTAAGAAAACGGCCTGGGCCAAACATGCGCTCGACCAATTTGCCACCATCCCATAGCGCCAGCATATTCATGCCCAGATGTAAGGCGCCAAAGTGTAAAAACATTGCGCTGAACAAGCGCCACCATTGGCCATCGGCAGTGGCAGGCGCAAAATTGGCCCCCCAAGTGAGCTGAACAGTATTCGGGGAATGCCAAAACCCTGCACCGCCAAATAACATCACCACAAACACCAGCACATTCAGGGCGATTAATCCCTTGGTTATTGGCGGCACCGGGGCGCGAAACGAAATACTGGTTATGTGCTCGGGCGTCATGCGCTGTGTGATGCCTGATAAGGAAGCGTTAATACTGGCGGCTGCCGCAAACAAGCGATCAAGGTTTGCAAGTTTTCAGCCGGGCGCGACATCTGCGGATCGATGCTATTGGCAACCCAGCCGCAACCCTCGATTTTACGCTGCGCAAGCACTTGCGCGGTGAGTAAAGCATGATTGATGCATCCGAGTCGCATACCAACGACCAACAGTGCAGGTAGCGCGAGCGCCTGAATGAGGTCGGCGATGGTTTGAGTTCTGTTGAGCGGCACCAACAGGCCGCCGGCCCCTTCTACAACCACCACATCCGCCATGGTTGCCAGTCTCCTGTAGGCTGCTTCAATCACCTCTAATTGGATCTCGACCCCGGCCTCTGCGGCTGCAATATGCGGGGCGATGGGCGGCTCAAAACAATAGGGGTTGATCAATTCAGGCGGTGCGACCACGTTGGATGCCGCGATTAGCTGTCGCACATCCTCGTTTTGCCATCGGCCATCCATCCACTCGCAACCAGAGGCCACGGGTTTCATGCCAATCACCTTCAGGCCTTGCGCCGCAAAGGCTTGCATCAATCGCACGCTGACGGTAGTTTTACCGACACCAGTATCAGTACCGGTGACAAAAAAATGTCGTGGCAATGTCTGCATCATTCACCTGCGCTGACTGTCTTGCGCGGCATAAACTGCACTGGCTGAGTCCCCGGCGCGGTATAGGGTTGGGTGCCTGTCCAAGCATGGACAAACACCACCTCGTAGGTGGCAGGCAATTTTCCGTCGTGACGAAACCCCTCGTAACCTTGGCGCAACTGTTGCATAAAGCCTTTGCCGGTCAGCCCTTTGGCACGTCCTGCGGTCGCATTGTGTGCACCAATCGCTTTGAGGTCGCGCATGACAGATTCCACACTATCGTAAGTCAACGTGTAGTGCATCACATCTAAGACGGGCGCACTGAACCCAGCGCGCGTCAAGGCATCGCCGATATCATGCATATCAATAAAACGACTGACATGGGTGTGAGACTCGCCTGAAGCCGCGCGCAACTCTTTGAGTGTATCCGGCCCCAAAGTGGCAAACATCAATAAGCCGTTGGGTTTGAGCACACGCCTAAACTCTTGCAGCACGACATCTAAATCGTTACACCACTGCACGGCAAGATTGGACCACACCATATCAACACTGGCGGTTGCCAGTGGCAAACTTTCAATGTCGCCACAAACGAACTGTGGTTTTGTCTGCCAAAAACGATACCAAGGGAACAACGCGCGACTGCGGTCAAGCATGCCCTCAGCGATATCCAGTGCGACGCCCTGCGCTTGCTTAAAGTGTTTGAGCAATGCCTGTAAACCATGCCCAGTCCCACAGCCGGCGTCAAGGATGCGCGCTGGTGCCAGCTTGACGACATCCAGTCGGCTCAGCATTTCTTGCCGTACTTGACGCTGCAAAATGGCCGCCGCATCGTACTGCTTAGCCGCCCGGTGAAACGACTGTCGCATGCGCGACTTGTCGATCTGATACGCATCTTGCATTTAGCTCTCCGCTGCCCGAAGGCTGGCATCATCGGCCATAAATCCGTCTACTGCGTCGCAAAATACCTCTGCATGCGACAAAAATGGGGCATGTGCCGCGCCAGAAATCACGCGCAGACTTGCGCGCTGCATGTGCATGGCTAACCAATGCGCCGCCGATACCGGCGCCAACGTATCGCGGTCACCATGAATCAGCAACGTTGGCTGAAACAGGCGGCTTACTTCTTCGCGTAAATCGGTTTGCAATAGGATTTCTAACGCTTGATTCAAGTGATCTTGGCTAGGGGTTGGTTTAGCCGCAAACGCAGTGCGTAACTGGCGCACTGTCGCGCGTGCATCTTTCGCGTGCATACATTGCAAGGTCAAAAAGTTAAGCAAAGTCGCATTAAAGTCTTGTGCGAAACGCGCGTTGAATTGTTCAAAATGTCGCGCATCAATGCCATGCTGCCAGTCAGGTTGACTGACAAAACAGGGATTCGTCCCGACCAGAATGAGTTTTTCGACCCGATCCGGTTGATTGAGGGCGATCTGTTGCGCAACCAAGCCGCCTAAAGACCAACCCAAAATGGTCGATACGCCGGGAATCTCTTCTGCCACCGCCTCAGCAACACTGTGCAAGTGATACGGATAGACCGGACGACTTTGGCCCATGCCTGGTAAGTCGACCAAAAATAAGCGGTAGTTGGCCGACAGGCGCTTGACGACCCGCTCCCACACGGCACTGTTCATGCCCCAGCCATGCAGCATGACTAAGGGCTTGCCCTGCCCCATGATTTCGATAAAGCAACTCATGCCTGCGGTCCGACAGGAATCTCGCGTTCTGCCGCATGCAATGCCGAAATTAAAGCTCGTACATCTGCCTCACCATGCGCGGCAGACAATGAAATTCGCAAACGGGCAGTGTTTAAAGGGACGGTCGGTGGGCGAATCGCTGGCACCAAGATACCGCGTAGTTGTAGGTAATGGCTGAGCGCAAGCGCTTCATGGTTATCGCCCACAATCAGTGGCTGAATCGCCGTTTCTGAGGCTTGCAAGTGCCAACGCGTCAAAGACAGTTCGCGCTTAAGCAAAGCGATCATGTCAAACAATTGCTTTCTGCGCGCATCGCCTGTTTCAATTTCGTGTAGTGACGCCAGCAACGCCGCCGACAGCGGCGGTGGGGCCGGAGTAGTGTAAATATAACTGTTGGCATACTGAATCAAATAATCAATGACGATTTTTTCAGCGGCCACAAACGCACCCGCAACGCCAGCAGCTTTACCTAATGTACCCATCATGATCAGACGCGGCGACGCTAAACCAAGATGCTGGAGTGAGCCGCGGCCCTGAGGCCCCAACACACCAAAGCCATGGGCGTCATCGACATACAAGTAGGCATCATAGCGTTCACACAAGCTTAAATAGTCTGCCAGCGGCGCAAGATCACCATCCATGCTAAACACGGCATCGGCAGTCACCAACTTGTGACGCGCCGTGCTGGCTTGCAGCAACTTTTCGAGCGCTGCGACATCATTATGCGCAAAACGGTGATGCGTGGCGCGTGACAAAAATGCACCGTCATTCAGGCAGGCATGATTTAGCTTATCGGAAAACACGGCATCGTCACGGCCCATCAGCGCACTGATGACGCCAATATTCGCCATATAGCCGGTTGAAAATAATAAAGCCGATGGCATACCAACAAATGCGGCCAACGCCTGCTCTAGCTGATCATGATAGCGGTGATGGCCGGTAATTAGGTTAGACGCGCCGCTGCCGACGCCCGCCTCTGCCGCTGCCGCTTGCAACGCCGCGACCAGGGCGGGATCATTGGCCAACCCCAGATAGTCATTACTACAAAACGACAGAAAAGACTGACCATTGGCTGTAATGTGCTCAGCCTGCGGGGAGTCCAGCAAGCGACGTTGACGCATCAGGCCCTGCGTTTGCCGCTTGTCGAGATCGGCGGCTAAATAATCCAGCAGACTGCTCATCAGATTTTCTTCAAGCCCAGTTTTTCAAACAACAAGTTGTCAGACGCTACTTCAGGGTTACCCGTTGTGAGTAATTTTTCACCATAAAAAATACTGTTAGCACCTGCATGAAAGCACAAAGCTTGCACGGCTTCGCCCATACTCTGCCGACCCGCAGACAAGCGGACAAAGCTAGTGGGCATGGTGATGCGCGCAATGGCGATCGTGCGCACAAACTCCAGTGGATCCAGCGCATCGGTGCCATGCAGCGGCGTGCCTTCCACTTGCGTCAACAAGTTAATCGGCACGCTTTCAGGGGGCTGCTCCATATTGGCTAATTGCGCAACCAAGCCGGCACGTTGTGCGCGGGTCTCGCCCATGCCAATGATACCGCCACTACAGACGTTAATCGCAACACTGCGTACCCGGTCCAGTGTATCTAAACGGTCTTGGTAGGTGCGGGTGGTAATCACATCGCCATAAAACTCAGGCGCGGTATCGAGGTTATGGTTGTAATAATCCAACCCGGCATCTTTGAGTTGTTCTGCCTGACCCTCCTTGAGCATACCCAGCGTCGCACAGGTTTGTAGGCCCATGGCTTTCACTTCAGAAATCATTTTCAGAACAGGCTCTAGATCACGCTGTTTGGGACCACGCCAAGCGGCCCCCATGCAGAAGCGACTCGCACCACTGTCTTTTGCAGCCTTGGCGGCCGCCAGCACCTCATCCAACTGCATCAAAGGCTCATTCTCAACCTCGGTGTGGTAGCGCGCGGCTTGCGGACAATAACCACAATCCTCAGAACAACCGCCAGTTTTAATCGACAACAACGTACTGACTTGCACCGCATTCGGGTCAAAATGCTCACGATGCACGCTGTGCGCGCGATGCAGCAAGTCATTGAATGGCAAGGCGAATAGTGCCATGATATCTTCAACACGCCAGCGCTCAACGGTGGGATGACAGGCGTTGGCGGGTTTTAAGCCATCTAGATTGATGACAGAGGTTTGGATTTCACTGCTAGCAGCAGCGGAGGTTTGTTGTTCCATAAATACCACGCAATAAAAAATAGATGAAATATACGTGCGAATTATATGTTGTTTAAAATATAACGTGAAAAAATTTTACAACAGATTAAAATTTAATCAAATCACACCCAGCCATCTGCTGAAAGCTTGGTTGACATCGACGCTGCCATGTTTGTTATGCGCAGGCAATACGGCACCCGAGGCTCGTTTGGGATTCACGCATACCCCCATTTGCGCAGACTGTATTGCTGGACTGCCTTGGTATACTGCGGCACGGTGTCCACAATGTGCTTTGCCCAATGTGGCCGGTGCGCTCTGTGGCCGTTGCCTGCAACATCCGCCAGCGTTTGATCGCACATTTGCACCCTTGCGCTACGCCTACCCGCTGGATCGTTTGTTACATCAATTCAAATACCATCAGCAGCTTTTTTTGAGCCCGCTCTTCATTGACAGCCTCATCACACAATGGCCGCAAGACGAGGATGCCAACCAAGCCGACGTGTTGCTTGCCATGCCTATGCACATCAATCGACTCCGGCAACGCGGATTCAACCACGCCCTGTTGCTGGCAAAACAGCTGCAACGGCACTGGGCAATCCCTTTAGACCTTGAGGGATGCACGCGTATCGTAGATACGCAAACGCAAGCAGGGATGGACATGCGCACCAGAGTCCGCAATTTGCGGGGCGCATTTGCGACTGCCAAGCAATGGCATGGTAAACATGTGGTGGTGGTAGACGATGTGATGACGACGGGTGCGAGCATGCACGCCGTCGCCAAAGTACTCAAGCAGGCGGGCGCAGAGCGCGTAACGGCGCTGGTGCTAGCGCGGACCTTAAAAAATGCAGTGGATTGAGCCTGCGAGCGCGCTTAGCGGCTCACTCACCACGAACCACTGAGGTGCCACCCAACTGACGAATGCGCTGCCCGACAAACTCTGACAAACGCTCACTCAAAGGCAACTGATAAGCAAGTTGTAACTGTTGCAAGGCGGGTGCAGATTGACCCGCCGCTTGCAATGAAATGGCATACGCGACCATCCACTGCGCATGCCCGGGCCGCAATTGCGTCGCGCGATCAAAGTGCGGCAACGCAGCGCTATGTTGCCCAGTTTGTTGATAAGCCATGGCCAACATCCATTGCGACTCCGCGTCCTGTGACAAGCTATTGGCAACCGGCTTCAGCGTGAGCAAAACGCCTTCGGCTTGCGCATGTGCCAACTGCCAACGCGCTAACGCCTTAGATAAACTGATTTGATTAGGAAACTGCTTGATACCCGCTTGCAGCAAAGCAACGGCCTCCTGTGATTGCTGCGCATCAAACAAATAGGTCGCCAATAACTGCCTTGCATCTTCTGATTGAGGGTAGCTACTTAATGCTTGGCGCAAAATGACGAGCGCTTCATTCAATCGACCTTTTTGCTCTTGATCAACCGCCCGCTGAATAAGCAAGTTGACCTCCTGCTCGGGGTGGACTGACTTATTCACCACGCCTCTGGCGCCAGACGCATCCTCGTTGTCTTTGACTGGTTTGACTGCGGCAACTACATCGGATGGCGGCTCAACGGCCGAGACCATGGTGCTGGCTGCCGTATTATCGACGGCATGAATAGAATACTCACCTTCGACTTGTGGCGACCGCGCTTGATGACCAGCGTCGACGATGGCGGAGCGTTTGGTGGCCACCGCCACAGGCACAGGATTGTTCCAAGCACTAAAAAGCGATTTGGTTAACTGTGGATGCTCGAAAGCAGGTTGCGTCTGGGCGACAGCCACCGGCACCGGGGCAATCTGCCCGGACGCGGATAGCAGCGGAGATGGTGCAGGCGCAGCTGGCACCCAGCGCGCTAGCAGCTTGGGGCCATTCATCAGCAAACCAACCATCAGTGCAAGCAGCACGAGGCCACCTGTCCACTTAGTCATCCCGGCCATCGCATCGCTGCCATGGTAAGACACTACCGGCTTCACTTGTGCCCCCCACATGGCGCCTGCATTCACCTCTAGGGTGGCACCGCCCTGGCGGGCTTCCACATTTTGTAATACCTGATTGATTAAGCTCAAGCGGTTCCCCTTATGTCAACTAACGACCCAGACCCGCCATGGCAGTATGAAACGTCAGCCACCATTTCAGGCCGTGCTCCAACCAGCGGTGTTGCGCCTTCACGCTCGCCTGCGTATCCATGATCGCAGCCCTAACATCCTCTGCAGACACCCCTTGCTGGCCGCGACCAAAGGCGGATAAGAGGGATTTATGCGCCAAAATGTTAAGCAATCTTGGGATACCATTCGCATAGCGATACAGCAAACGCATACTGGCAGGCGTAAACACCATGCCACCCTGATAGCCGGCCACATGCATACGGTGATTTAAATAAAAACCCAATTCTGCCCACTGCAGGCCTTTGAGTTGATACTCAAAGCCAATCCGTTGGCGCAACTGCCGAATCGAGGGATGAGATAACCGTTGCTCTAATTCCGGCTGGCCGAAAATAACCACTTGTAACAGTTTGTGTTTTTCAGTTTCGAGATTACTCAGCAAACGTAATGCCTCTAGCGTCTCTAATGGCATGGCCTGTACTTCATCGAGGCAGACCACGACATGCCGCCCCTCTTCCGCAAAGGTCAACAATTTGCGATTGAGTGCATCAATCATGTCGTGATGGGTAAAATCAGGCTTGAACGCCACACCAAATTCGGTGGCTAGCGTCATCAGTAAGGCATGCGGGTCTAAATATGGATTAGGAATAAACGCAATATTACAGTTCGGTGCCAAGGCCTTCAGCAGGCGTCGGCAGAGCAAGGTTTTGCCGGTGCCGACTTCGCCGGTAATTTTGACAAAGCCCTCACCCGACTGGATCGCAATTAACAGCGTATTGAGTGCCTCTTGCAAACTACGCGTTGCATAATAAAAACTGGTATCCGGTGTAATGCTAAACGGATATTCCTTTAAGCCAAAATGCTGCAGGTACATGCCCGCTCCTAAAAACTGGTATCGCTCTTGAGTTTATCAACCCGATCTTGGCTATCAAGTAGATCTTGCGCCCAGCTCTCACCGCCACGCACCACGGTCGACTTCAGCAAAATCACCAATTCGGTTTTAGTACTCACTTGGTCCTTCTGGCGGAACAAATTCCCAAGAAACTTCACATCGCCCAAGCCGGGCACTTTCGTGCGTGTATTGTCGACCGACTCTGACATCAGACCGCCAATTGCAATCACATTGCCATCTTTGGTGCGCACAATACTGTCGGTTTCATTAATATTGGAGGACGCCGTTGGGATGGTATATGTCCCACCGTTAGCACTCGATAGATTGACGGTACGATTAACCTGCGTGACATCGCTGATGAAGGGATGCACGTGCAAGGTGATGTTGTCATCTTTATCAATTTGCGGCGTCACATCCAGTGATATGCCCGAAAAATAAGGTTGCAACTGAATATCAGGGGTCACAATCGCCCCGCCGGTCGTGGTCGTGACATTGGTCCTCACATTCGTGACATAAAAGGCGTCGTTCCCCACCTTGAGAACCGCCTTCTGATTATTGATCGTGGCGATGCGTGGGCTAGAGAGCACCTCCACATTACCTTGCGTTTCGAGGAAATTCAGCAAGGCCGAAAAGTTTTTGCCTTGCACCGCCAGCGCAAACATTGAGCCGCCGATCGATACCGCAGCGTTGTTACTCAGTGCGCCAGGCTCAGTGCTGGTGAGTGTGCCGTTAGTGAGTGAGCCGGTTTCGCCCAAAGTGGTATTGCCATTCACGTTACCAAAGGTGTAATCGCGTCCACGGATATTTCTGACCGCTGCCCAATTAATCCCCTGTTGCGAATTTCGGTTTAATTGTACTTTGATGATTTTTGCCTCAAGAATCACCTGACGATCTACTGTTACTTGCATCAGACTCAAAAACTTTTCAACCTGACGGATTTCTTTGGGCATGGCTTTCACCATAATGATGCCGGATTGCGCATTGATGATGACTTTACGGCCATTTTCTTCACCGACCAAGCCACTCAAGGATGCACCAATCTCTTCCCAGAAATCGTTGTTGGTGCGCATGGTCACATCAGAGGCGTATACCTGCAGATTGGAAGCGCCCGAAGCCCCCGCACCTGTTGCCGTACCAGTCCCGGCACCTGTCCCATTGATTGCCGCGGCTTGACCAGCCACCCCCGCTGCACCACCGGCGCCTGAGCCACTGGCAGTACCGGAGGTGACGCGCGTGGCGGAGGTGCCACGGCGTGAACCTGTAATATAGTTGACTTGGAATACCCGGGTTTGGATCGTTTGCGGTTCAACAAAGATCTGTTTGCCATTCATTTTGTATTCATAGCCATACAAATCACGCAAGGAATTCAGTGCTTCAAATAAGGTTACATCGCGTAAATTAATTGAGATTTCGCCTTTGAGCTCAGGACTTAATGCAATGCTGTAAGGACTCCCAGACACGATGCCCATCAGCACCTGTGCCGCCGGCGCTTTATTCACTACCAGATCAAATCTAGGTTCCACACGTTTGGCTAATGCTTTGGGCGCCTCGATCTTGGCTGGCTCGAACAACTCATCCGTCACCTCTTTAGGCGGCGGGGTGACTTGCGATTGTGACTTCGCCGCAGCGGTCGCCAATTCATTTTGAATTTTAGGGTTAATCGATACATTGCTTGGGGCGAACGGATTGCTGGTACAACCGACCAGTCCGGTGCCGATAATCATCAAACCCAATGTATTCACAAAAGTTTTCATAGCAGTCTCTCTGTTGATTTCCCTTGCATGCTTGCCTGAGCGAAACATGCAATGTGTGTCACTTGTTTTCTATCTTTTGGTGGTTTAAAGGTGTGCCCGATTTTTTAATCTTTTTGGCCCGACGGTCTTTTTTCGCTCCCAAGGGAGGCGCTGCCTCTGGTATAAAGCTGGACAAGCCCATACTGAGCACTTTTTTCTCGCCCGTTTTGCTCATAAAAAGGGCTTGGCGGTTTTTCACCGAGGTCAGCTTAAACCCCTCATGATTGCCGCCCACTGGCACCATCTGCCCGTTGACGACTGCAAACCCGGTTTTGCCATTTTCTTGAATCGCGGTCAGTACCCAAGGCTGCTCTGCCTGCGTCTGCGCGTTCGGCAAGTAGGCCATCACCGAAGCTGGTGGCTTGGTAGGATCCACCATGCCATCCGCGCGAGCAATGCCTGCCTGGCCTAACCCTGTCATTAATAATGTGATCATCAACAAGCGCATGCTAAATCCCCAACCATGCATTCTCACCACTCAAGGTGTACACCTGAACCGTTAATTCGCTTTGCGGATAATCCGCTTTGAGCTCCGCAGTTTCCCAAGCGAGCGTTTGACCGATGGCTTTCAACGACTGCGCATAGGCCATGAGCTCAAAGTACTTTCCTTTCAGGCGCATTTTTACCGCATGCTGATACACATGCGGCACATTCTTCCAAGCCTCGTCAGCACTCACCGCAGCCGTTCCAGCAGGGCTATCCGCCGCAGTGGCTGTCTGTAATACTTTTCTTTGCTTTTCAATAAAATCCACCACCGGCAATGACTGCATCTCTGCCACTTGCACGTCAGTGTGTTTTTGCAGCAGTTTTTTCAATAAGGCGATCATTTGTTGCGGCGGCACCATGTATGAAGAAATTTTGACCAGATCTGCAGATTGACTGTTAATTTTCTGGTTGGTCTCATCAATCTGTTGCTGAAAGGCATTGTTGACGGGTTGCGGCGCCGATTGACTGACTAGCGTGGTCATCTTCTCAGTCAGCGTGGCCGTATCATTCTGAATTTTGCTGATTTCCTGCTGCGTGCTTGCCAACTGCACGCGCTGAGGCTCTAGCAAAAAGGTATCCATCAGGCCGACCACCGCCAACAAGCCGGCGCCAAACACCATCCAGCGCTCACGTTGTGACAGCGCGAGCCATTTATCATTGATTGTCTGTAATCGCTCAAATCGCATCGCTTATTTTCCTGCAATCGGCTGGGCTTGACTGGTTTGACGGACAAACGCATCCCAGCTTACGGTATTGTCGCGTTTTGCCTGGGTTTGCACATCGCGCCCTTTGACTTCAAACGCGTAGACGGTCAAGGTCTGCGCATCTTCGCGTGCAGATGGCGAAGGACTCGCAGGTACCGGCGCAGCCACAGCCGGTACGGCATTGCTACCGGCATCCGCCGCGCCTTTGCCAACGCCTGCAGGTTCGGGCGTTGGACTCGCCGAAGCTTGTGCAGCGTTCGTTGCCGCGGGTGACGTTTGTGGCAGGCGCAACTCCTGTTGTTTCAACTGTAGCCCCGCAAACTGCGTGCCCGCAAACACACGTTGCGCAGACAGCAAATCAAGATACAGCGGAATCTGTTCAGACTGCAAAGCTTGGCCACTGAGCGACACATGTTGTGAGGCCGGTTCAATTTTGAACCCTGTCAACCAAAGCCCCGGTTGTTGCTGCGCGGTTAAGGCACGCATGTAGTCAATCAGGTGATCCGCGGCACCGGAGGTCGATTGCTGAAAAATGGCCAGTATTTGCGATTGCATTTCAAAACGGGCCTGGAGGTTTTTCAACGCTGTTTCCAACTGGCTGTTATCCACCGGCGCGACCTGTAGCGCCAAGGTATCGAATTTTTTCTGCATCGCCTCAAATTGGCTCACAGCTTGATTACGCTGTATCTGCAATTGCGCGTTGTCTGCCTCAAAACCGGTGTACAAATAAAACATGACCCCAGCCGCCACTACATACACCACCGCGACAAAGGGTAACGTGAACCAATCCTTGGCTCTAACTAGACCACCTTCAAACAGATTAATCTGCTGACTCATGCTGTGATCTCCTGGCGCAAGGCGGCACCAAGCGCAGGCAACAACATGGCTTGTTTTTCAAGGCTGGAGAAATCCTGATCTGCCGGCAACTCTGCAATGTCCTCAAGGTTAAACACATTCACCGGCACGTACAGACTCGCACTCAAACCACTGACCAAATAATCACGGTTGGTGACGGGTGCCACCACCAAGCGGTTCAGGCTCAGGTAAGGAAATTGGCGGTCAAAACTGTCCAGTGAGCGCTGTAACTCAAGCACTAGCTTGTCAAAGTTACTTTTGAATAACTCACCGCGGTCATTGAGAAAATCGCGGTCTAGCTCGATCAACCGTGCATGGTATAACTCCCCTTTGGCCGTAAACGTCATTAAACAGCCACGCGGCAAAATACTTAACATCACCAGCGCACGGTCTTCGTGCTCTAGCAAGTGGGCGATATTGCGCTGCACCAGCGCATGCACATCCACGGACTTTAAATTAAAACCGGCATCAGTCACGTGGTTACCCACCGCAGAGACCAGTGCTTTTTTGGCACAAATCGCTAACATGAATGGCTGGCGATTGGCGTAAGCAGGATCCATCGGCACATCAATGCCATCTACTACGGCTTGCTCAACCGAATAATCCAGCAAGCCTTTGAGTTTCCAGCGCAACGCAGGTTTCACCTCGTCATCCGGCATATTGGGTTTATCAATTTGAACGATGTTGTATTGGTCGACGCTCAGCACGAGATTGCAAGGCAAGTTTTTCAGATCGTTTTTGGTCACAAAGTGACGCAATGTGGAGGTAGCATGCAGTGGCACCTGCTCGACAGCAGCGAATGACACCACGGGTTTGACACCATTTGACGACGGCGTCAAGGCGACAGTGCTGACATGCATGTCGGTATAACTCACACCGACTTGCTGCTTGTTCTTTTGTCGTTTAAACCATTCCATGGCGGTTTATCTATCTTCCTAAATTTTTTTTATTTAAAATCAATGTATAACAATCAATACTTCAAGTTGAATCGAAAATTAGTATACACAATAACGTTTATCGTCAAAGCCATCTACCCATGCGGTAAACCAAACATCTTTCATCCGTTGTAAAAGTACCAATTTGTGACGCATGGATGTTTCAATTTCATATGGAGCAATTTTAGTGCCTGCCGGACGGATTTAAATGCTTGATAAAAAGCGCATAACCATCAGATTCGGCGATTTTGGTTGCGTCAGAAGTTTTCTCGCATGTAGATAATCGGTGCTTTATACACACCAAACGAGGCGCGTGCAGTGGGCTCTGTATTGCCAAACCATGTCATTGCACCGCTGGTGGCGGCTGACTGCGTGGCACTCAGGCACGTCATTTCGCTGCCACTCACTGCCCCCAGATTGACTTCTAAATCGACACTGCCGGTATTGGGGCGGCCATCACTCCCCACACCGGGCGCGCTGAGTCGCATGTTGAGAACACCGCTGGCCATGGTTGCACTGCCGCTGAGCTGGGTTTCACACGCATTTAAATTACCCCGGTAATTGCGCATGACAATGCTCGATAGCGGAACTGTCGTACAACTATCGTTCTGACTTCTGACATACACCCCGTTGTTTCTGTACTGCGCCTCTATAGGCACCACCAACGGCAAAAGCTCGGAGCCATGGGCAGGCGTGACCGCCAAGCGCCCATAACGGAAAGGAATGCTACCCGTGAGTGCCGTTTGCGTGGAATCGATCAGCACGGTGCTGTCTGTTTCTTGCGGTTGCGCAGACAACACCACATTGGCTGGGTTGACTTCCGATGCAGGCCGCGACAAACGATGGCGTGCGCTGACGCTTGCCGTACCATTGCTCCAAGTGCCAGTGACCGCTGGCGACATCTGACTCGCCAGTAACGTCGCGCCGTTGAGCGGTGTGGCGCTGAAGCGATAATTGTTCCAGACTGAAAGGTCAAACTTGGCGTAACTGCCAGTGTAATTTTGCGTCGTCGCGTTGGCAGCATTCTGCGCGATTAGCGTAAACGGCGTCAGCAAGCCAGGGGTGGTGGTAGTGTCTTGGCCGTAATAGACAAACGTATTGCACGCCAAGGTGGTCGCTAAGTTTGGGGTGACGGTCAAATGATCCGGAATAAATCTGCCAAAAAAGCTGCTCTCTGACGTATTACCAAAACGGCATCCATATTTTTTAGGGGTGACGCTTGGGTTATTTTCAAAGGGCGCGCTGACATTATCACAATCCCCTTTTGCGCTATCTACTGCGGTATAACTGTTGTCATAAACGCCTTGCGCAGAGATTTTAAAGTGGCCTACCTCGCTGTATTTAAAGGCATTACCTGCACTGCTACCGAGCGTGGCTGCTGGAAAAATGCCATTGACTTGACCCACCACTGGCGCACCCGAATGGGCAACTAGCTTGGTGTTATCAATCAGCGGGGTACCGTTATAACCCAGTTCTCCACTCGAGGTATTCAAATTAAAATTCGCACCTGTATCTGTACTGCTCACCCCAGCCTTGAATACGGGGGTGGAGGAAGCAGAAGGCGAGGACTGCGTCGCATTCGTAGATGCCACACTTAACGATTGTGGGCGAACCGCAAAATTGTCAGACGAGCACCCCGTTTTGAGCAAACCGATGTCAGTGACTTTACAGCGCAAATTAGGATACGCCCGCAACAAATCGGTCGAGGCAAACGTAACCTTTTTGCGCCCATTATCAGAGGCAGCAAAGGCCACTTGTTTGGTGGCCACAATGGTCGATCCACAACTACCCGCATCATCCGTCACTAAATTGACGTTCAGGCCGAGGGTTGAGTTGTAACCTGAAGATTGTGCGCCATTGGCCAGCAAAGCAACCACATCCACATCAAAACTTTGCCCCAATACTTTGGTGTAGAGGGGGTTGCGTGCAGCGCCGTTGGTTTGCAGGTTGTTATACGTCAAACTGTTTTCCATGCATTCAAAGGTGCTTACGCAAGGCGTATTGGTGAAGGTGAAACTACAACTTTGTGAATTGGTGGCGGTGTTGTAGCACTTGACGCCGCTCAACGGGGTTTTGGTTAGGCCGGTGGCCCCTAAGGTGTAAGTCCCCGCGGCTGTGCCTTGAATAGTCACTGTCGCAATGGACTGGTTCGAGCCAACATCAAATGGATCTGGGGACTCACTCACAGCAGGCGTCGTCGGCGAAAAGGTCAAACTGCCTTGCAAACTACCGGAGCTCACCAGTTGGTTATCAGGACAAGGCACCGTAGAAGATAGGCAAGCCAGCACTTTTACCTCAGTAGGGCATAGGGTCGCACTACCACCATGCCGAATTTCAAGATGGTCATAATTGGGCACAAAGGTTGACCCGACCACAAAATCATAACTAAACGTGTAGACGCCGGGCGCGGTAAAGTCGTACTCAATCGCGGCGCCGGTATCTTGATAGTTAGTAGAAATGGTATCCGCGAGACTGCCTGTTTTACTAATGGCGCAGCCGGGGGCATTGGTGGCAGTGCTCCAAAAATCGCTCCAAAAGCCAACGCAATAATGGTCAAATTTATCAGTCCGCTCGCGGAAAGATTCCACCACATCCAAATTCGCTGGCAGCGAGTTACTCGACGGGCAGTTGCCATTGGTCAAGGGATAGGTCCCGACCACCAACTTGCCGTTGGTATCGGTATAACGCACGCCACAACCATTATCGCTACCGCCCAGATAGGTATCGACCGCATGGTAGTAACGCACCGGATTACTGGCGCTGACGGTTGCCGTTAATGGAATGGTCAAGGTAACTTCCGCCGTGACGTAATCGAGCGGATAGGTGTATTTCCATGCAATGGAGACTCTCGGCGTACTGAGGGATGCAGAGGTTAATACGATGGTAGAGGTGCTGGATTGCGTCACCCCCTGCGAAATATTGCTGGGTTGCTCAGAGGAGATGCTGTCACTGTTGAACGCGGTGGGCGAAGCATAAGCAAAATGTGTGTTGCCATACATTCGGTTGTTGTAGCGAATGTAAACGCCATTATCCAATAACGTATTGTCAGGGAAAGAGCCGGGGTTATACATCTGGCCAGTGCCCAGCCGCTTCACCTGCATTTGCGTGGTATCAGAGATACTGATCTGCAAACCGTTGCTGGCGTTGGTGCCACCATCTTTGTTGAGCTGCCGGACTTCGGCACGTAGGTTACCCACGCTGGTAAACATTGCGATTAAAAGTAAATTGATTAATACACCTTTAATCAACCTTGGCATGAATATTCCTCGTTAATTACACTCCTCGCCAGCAGGGTCGTTATATAAACAGCGGCTCAGAGTCACAGCAATTCTTCTCTCAATATAATCCTGACTACCAGCCACCCCCACCGACGCGGTAGAGGTGATGCTGTAGATGCCGATATCTTGCGTATTGCCTTTGTCTTTGGGCACGCTTCGATTACAAGTCAGCACAATATTGAACCCATTTATCGTAAACGGTGCAGGAACGGCCGGACAGTTTTGCATGGCAATAGACCCCGGGGCCAGTGCTTGGTATGCCGCCCACTCCACTCCTGCTCTGGCTGCTAAATAGGCATTCGCCCCCTGCACGTCTTGAATCGTCCCCAATTGGGCAAGCACAGACAAGCGCATGGCGTAACCGACCAACGCAGCCAACGTTACTAGCAGAAATATTGCCACAGGCAACATAAAACCCTTTGCGCGATAAGCAATACTTTTCATGGCGAATTCACCACATTGATTAGGTTGACTAGCCGGGCCACGCCGCCGTTTCTCGTCAGCACCAACTCGGCGGTGATGACCCCGGAGTGCTGCATCACGCCCTCAGTGTAGGTAAAGTTGCAGCCAGTGACATCCTCAACCACCACGCTGGCATTGGCACCATTAAAATTGGCCGGATGTGCCGAAGGCATCGCGATGTTGGACACCATTAACAAGCGCCGATTGGGTAGATCACACACATAAGCCACTGCCGTGTTTACCACGTAAAAACGGCTGGCAGGGGAAGGTAAGGGAAAGGTACCGCCAGAGAATCTCAAGGTCGATAAGTTGTTGCCAAAGTAAGTAGCCAGAGCGCGAATATTGTCGCCATTGTAGACGTCGGCGCCAGCAATGCCGAGGTTGTAAATCACAAGCTTGTCACCATTTACCACCGAAACAGACTCCCCGAGCACCGTAAAATCGTCCGCTGTTTGGGTAAAATCCAGTGAATCTTGCTGATAACGACCAGCTGCTTTAATCGGCACAAATTCAACGTAATCGCCCGCCGCCGACACCCATACGCTGTTGGGTAGCGCATTGCGAATATCACGCGACATGCGACGCAATGAAAAATCAGCGCGATCAGCCAACTCAAAATAAGCCTCGGAGTTCACATACGCCAATACTGAGTTTTTAATAAAGCTGACCGAAATGCCGCCCAAAATGGCCATGACCACAATCACAATCACCAGCTCGACTAGGGTAAACCCAGCCAGGCGCGCGCTAGGCCGTTTAAATACGCGGCGCATAACGAACCTTAAAGCCGGTAAGGCGAATGGTGGTGTTGGCAGGCCCATTGACCGTAACTACAATTTGCAGCGCCCCATTGGCAGGGATCGCAGCAAATGCGCCCGCCCCGCCCACTTGAGAGATCGCGACAGAGGCTGAGTAAGCGTTTAAGCCCGCAAGCGGAGTCGCATCGCCAATGCGGCAAATACCGGCACAGCCGCCACCGGGCATGGTGAATCCACCATAATCGGCCACGTTATCAAAGGGATTATTAGCACTGTAGCGACTCTCGGTTGCAGGGGTTGGCCCATTAAGACTGGCATTCTGCGGATTGGTGCAATCGCCGTAACCAGTAGCAGTAGGCGCGTTCACATCATCCGGGTCACAATAAGAAAAAGGCATCTGCTGAATTTCTTGCATCAGCGACTCGGCGATGGCGATGGCCTGTTTACGCGCCAATGGGTCGGCCGAGTGGCCACTCATAAAAGCCAAGGCACCAATCACCCCGGCGATGGCTGTCGTCACAATCACAATAAACACGACCATCTCAACCAGCGAAAAGCCGAGCTGGGCTTGTTTGCCGAAGGGCATGGGCAAAGGATGGTGGTGAGTGACTATTTTGGTCATATGCATCATTCAGTGATAAACCGAATGGATTGTTAGTGTATGTATCCCGTGTTTGCCTCAACGTTAATAGTCACGGACTGGGCATTATTTTTTCTGTTTGTAACGGTATAACTGGTCGCTGCATCTGGCACCGCACGGCCGAGCGCATCAAACCCCAAACTGGCATTTTGTGCACTGATGTCCACATTTTTAGCACTGGTAAACACATAAGCCCCGGCCGTTTCAGGGTTAATCACCGCCTGATTACAAGCAAGGTCAAAACAAAGTCTGACCACATCCGGGTTGGCATCTGTGTGCAACACAAACACATTTTTACGCTGTGCAACCGCGGTTTTTTGCGCATAGCGAATGGTGGATGAAAGTAAACCCGCGTCACCGCGGGTTTCGAAGATATCTCCACTGGCAAGCCTAGGCGTTGCGACCGCGACCATAATGCCAGTTAGGGCAATAACAACGACCAGTTCAACTAATGTGAAACCAAAGGCCTTTGTCATATAACCAGAGTTTAACCACCACAGTTTGCAGCATTAAGTGCAGTCACCACAGTCCCGGTAGCTGCTGTATATGTCACAGTACATGCAGCAAAACCGCCCACAGTAAAGGTAGTGACCCCTCCAGCATGAGCAGGTACGAATTGCGCATCCACTTGCTGTAAAGCACTCACGATACCTGCAGCATCCGCAGTAGGAAATCCAGTAGCATTTACTGTAACAGCTTGACCGTCCATGTTGACTTGTAAGACGGCAGCGTTACTTCCGGCAGCCACCCAGGATGCTCTCGCAAGGTTTGCAGCAGAGCGTAAAGATGCGGCAAGACCATTCCCAGCTGCAACGCGCGCATTAGACTGAACATTCACAAATCTTGGCAAAGCCGTTGCCGCTAAAATACCCAGTACTGCAATCACTACAACTAATTCAACTAATGTAAAACCAGCTTGTTTTTTCATCACTTAAACTCCTAATCAAAAAATCCCTGCCGTTATTCTCACAGTGGCAGGTAATAACTGCGCCAACTCCCCATCAGCAAAAAGTATGCCAGACAATTTTGGTCCATCTACACCCTATCCAATCTGTACACTTTTTTGATGACAAACAAACGCCCCCCGTCTTCTACTGCCTTTGTTAACTGCCTTTGAGCATGACCGAACTCATGTCCCAAATTGGCAAAAACACCCCTAGTGCCAGTATCAACACCAAAATACCTAAAAATATAATCAAGATTGGTTCAATCTGGGCACCCAAGGTTTTCACGTCATATTCCACGTCAGACTGATACATATCAGCAATTTCTTGCATGAGTTCATCTAATGACCCAGACTCCTCGCCAACAGCGATCATCTGCAATACCAAAGAGTTAAATACCCCAGTTTGCGTGGCCGTACGCAGGATAGTTTCACCACGCTCGATCCCGGCCGACATGCTCAGAATTTTGGCTGCAATGTAGTCGTTTTCAACCGTTTGAGAGACGAGCCGCAACGCCGAAAGAATAGGCAAGCCACTGCGGGTAGAGAGCGCAAAGCTGCGCGCGAACCTGGCCATGGTGCCTTTAAAAATGATTTTGCCCGCAATAGGGATACGCATCTTGATACGGTCCCACTGCGAGCGCCCTGCAGGCGTGCTGGTATAAGATTTAAATGTCCACACCGCCCCAGCGATCATGCCAATCAACACAAACCAGTAATTGCGCATAAAACTTGAAAACGCGATCAACATTTTAGTAATCAATGGCAAGTCAGCATGCATGTTTGCAAACACTTTTTCAAACTGCGGGATCACCATCACGTTAATCACCACGATGGCAATCGCCATCGCAATCATCACAAACGTGGGGTACTGCAGGGCAGATTTGATTTGCCCGCGCATAAAGCGCTCGAACTCAATGTGCTCTGCCAGCCTTAAAAAGATGTTGTCGAGGTTACCGGTACCTTCCCCCACGCGAATCATACTGATATAAAAGTTATCAAATACTTTGGGGTGCTCAGTCATGGCCACGGATAGTTCGCGACCAGAGTCTAAACTCACTCGCAATTGCCCGACGACTTGCGCCAATTTGGGATTGCCAACGGAATTTTGAATGCCCGCCAATGCCCGCATGATCGGGATACCGGCCTTGAGCAAGGTATACATTTGACGGCTAAACAACATCACATCCAGGCTAGTGACTTTTTCTTCAAACAGGTTGAAGGCCATTGCCCCAGCCGCTTTTTGCTTGATTTCAATCGGTGTAATTTTAGATACCATGAGTGCGGCGCCCAGCGCATCAAGGTCTGCGGCCTCTTGTACCCCGCTGACACTCATGCCGTCCTCAGTACGTCCTTTATATTCAAACATTGGCATGTGGGCTACTCTTCAAACTGATTATCGACACGCATGATTTCATCCAGCGTGGTTTTACCGTCCAAAGCCAGTTGTAATGACTGGTCGCGCAGCGTTTTGCCTTTGAGTCTCTCGCGCGCTTTTCGAATAAATATATTGGTATCCGGCATATTGGCTGCCATCGAGAGTTCATCGTTCATTTCAAGAAACTCATACAAGCCAATACGCCCAAGATAACCAGTACGATTGCAATGCTGACAGCCCTTACCCTCACGGAAGTTAGTGACCACATCAGGCTGCTGCACCACTTGTTTGAGCCAAACAGATTCCGATTCTGTAGGCGTGTGTTCGACAGCACAATGTGGGCAAATCAGCCTAACCAAGCGTTGCGCTAGCACACCCAGCAATGACATCGCGACCATAAAGCGCGGCACCCCCATGTCGATCAAACGCACAGGCGCGGTAGACGCGTCGTTGGTGTGCAATGTCGATAGCACCAAGTGACCTGTCATCGACGCACGCAAACCAGTTTGTGCGGTTTCCTCATCGCGCATCTCGCCCACCAGCACAATGTCAGGATCCTGACGCAAAATGGCGCGTAACAGTTTAGGAAAATCCAGCTCAATTTTTTCATTGACCTGCGTTTGAATAATGCCGGGCAAGCGATATTCGACCGGGTCTTCCACCGTGATCACTTTGGTTTCGGGGGTATTTAACTCACTTAATGCGGAATACAACGTCGTGGTTTTACCACTACCGGTCGGCCCCGTGACGAGCACCATGCCGCTTGGACGACCGATCATTTTACGGAAACGCGCCAACAAATCTGGCGGCATCCCGAGTTTGTCTAGCTGGAAATGCGCAGTATTTTGAATCAATAAACGCATCACCACTGTTTCGCCATATTGCGTCGGCATGGTCGAAATACGCATATCGACTGCGCGTGTTTTGACCGTAAAACCAAAGCGGCCATCTTGTGGCAAGCGTTTTTCAGAGATATCTAAGCCAGCCATGATCTTAAGGCGCATCACCAGCGCGGTCGCAATTTTATTGTCTGCTTGGGTCTGAAAATGCATCACGCCATCGATCCGGAAGCGAATCAACAACTTATTTTCTTGTGGCTCAATATGCACATCAGATGCGCGCACCTGCACGGCATCTTCAAAAATGGTCTGTAATAACTTAACGACTGGCGCATCGTCAATGCCCAAGTCAACGCCCATCAAGCTGGTGAGGTCGACATTGCTATCCGCCAGATCTTCTTGCAACTCCAGCGCTAGCGAGGATATCTGCTCTGTTTGTCGATAAGAGCGGTCAATGGTCTGCATCAGCAGACTTTCTTGCACTACGACAATATCAATATCGCGTTTGAGTAACCTGATCAGTTCGTCATAGGCGTAGACATCGGATGGGTCTACCATCGCAACCAAAAAGTTGTCGGGGCGCTCTTCAAGCAGGATGGCGCGAAAACGGCGCGACTGCACTTCAGGCAGTTTTTGGACTTGCTTGACATCCAGTTCATATTGACCCAAATCCAGATACGGGATATTCAACTGGTGCGCAACTGCCTCGGCAATCTGCCGCTCATTGGCGTAGCCTTTTTCAGCAATCACACGGCCTAGGCGTCTGCCGGTCTTGCGCTGTTCTTCAAGCGCCTGATCGAGCTCAGCTTGGGTCATGTAATTCTGTCTGACCAGAATTTCACCTAATCTAATTTTCTCGGGACGTGCCATGGCTTTGTAATTTTTTAACTTGATTTAGTTTCTCGTTTATCATATCACTATTTTCTAACGCTTACATTTGTAAACAAACGGCAAAATATGCTTCATATCGTGCTTTTCGAACCGGAAATTCCGCCCAATACAGGCAACATTATTCGTCTGTGCGCCAATGCGGGCGCAAAACTACATTTGGTGAAGCCATTAGGCTTCGAGTTATCGGATAAACACCTCAAGCGCGCAGGCTTGGATTACCATGAATACGCTGCACTCACGGTCTATGAGAACTGGGCCGAATGCACCCAAGCGCTGGCGGGCAAACGCCTGTTTGCACTCACCACCAAAGGCAGCACACGACACACAGATTTGCAGTTTCAAGATGAAGATGTGTTTGTGTTTGGCCCGGAATCGCGCGGCTTGCCTGAAGTCATTCGGGCGCAATTTGCGCCTGAGCATCGCGTCAGGCTACCCATGCTGCCTCATAGCCGCAGTCTGAATCTATCCAACTCTGCGGCCATTGTGT
>Ga0208266_100091_pt1 | contig 46590 bp, 39 predicted proteins | sample LakWasMet67_HOW9_2_FD_183897 | JGI IMG/M metagenome (GOLD analysis project Ga0208266, IMG submission 183897) | Freshwater sediment methanotrophic microbial communities from Lake Washington under simulated oxygen tension - Sediment Metagenome... | ecosystem: Environmental > Aquatic > Freshwater >...
GACGCGGAAGCCTAGATGCAAAAGCGTTGCAGCGCACCGTGGCTTCAGCACCTGCACGGCGTGTTGGACGAGGGGACTCGTGAATCAGGGTTAGGACCTGCGCCAGCGCCAGCGCCATCGGCTGGATGCCAACTATTCCGCGCGCACGGAGAGCGATGAGAAGTGCACAAGCCAGTATGAACGACACGCGCCGTTTACATATTTATTGATACGGCACTAAACATTTGAACTTATTGCGTGTCGTAGAGTCAGATCAAGCATGGAAAAGATCGACTCCCGAACGCTGCCGGTGGATGCGCTCAACGAGCGCCGCCGGCGTGCGGTGAAGATGAGGCTGGACGGCACGAGCCTGAAGGACACGGCGGTGCAGTGCGAGATGTCGCGCACGACGGTGATTGCGGCAGTGAAGGCCTACGAAGCCGGCGGCTGGAAGGCGGTGGACGTCGACCGCGGTGGCAGGCCGGTGGGCAGCGGTCGCACGCTCAGCACCGAGCAGGAACGCGAAGTTCAGCGCCTGATCCGCGACCGCACACCCGACCAGTTGAAGATGGTCTACGCGCTGTGGACTCGTCAGGCGGTGGCCGAGCTGATCTGCGACCGCTACGGCATCAAGCTGGCCGTGCGCACGATGTGCCTGTACCTCGAGCGCTGGGGCTTCACGCCGCAGAAGCCCATGAAGAAGGCCTACGAGCAGTCACCGGCGGCGGTGAAGAAGTGGCTCGAGGAGGAATACCCGGTGATCGCCGCGTGCGCCAAGGTCCAGGGCGCAGAGATCCACTGGGGCGACGAGACCGGCCTGCGCAGCGACGACGTGCGCGGCCGCAGCTACGCGCCCCAGGGACAGACGCCGGTGATCCGGGTGAACAACAAGCGCCACGGCCTGTCTGTCATCTCCACCGTCACCAACAAGGGCCACATGCGCTGGAAGGCCTTCGACGGTGCGCTGAACTCTGACATCCTGATCGACTTCCTGCGCCGGCTGGTGAAGGACGCGGGCCGCAAGATCTACCTGATCCTGGACAACCTGCGGGTGCATCACAGCAAACCGGTGAAGGCTTGGCTGGCAGAGCACAAGCATGAGATCGAGGTGTTCTACCTGCCCAGCTACAGCCCCGAGCTCAACCCCAACGAGATGGCCAACGCGGACCTCAAGCAGGCCGTCACGAAGCTGGCTCCGGCGCGGACCAAGCTTCAACTTGTGAAGGCCACCACCAGGCACCTCAGCAGTGTTCAGCGGCAACCCAAGCGAATCAAGAGCTACTTCCAGCATGAGCCGGTTCGGTATGCGGCTTGAGTCCAATGCTTCAATGCCGGGTCAATAGTATTCGCACAAGCCGATTGCTGGCGGATGCGTGCGCTGCGGACGCAAGCGTTGGGCCACGGGCAGATTCAGGGCTGTTGATCGAGAAATTCGCGCAGTGCCAGCGCGGTCCGCACCAAACAGAGACTGCACAGTTCGACAGCCTCGGCAGTTTCAGGCGTGGCACCTTCGTAGATGTCCCCCTCCATCTGCCGCACCAGGTTCGCGCCGCGCCTGGCACCGATGATGCTCATTGAATTTGCGGCCTCGTGCAGGATCGGCACGAGCGCGCTCAGTCCCTGCCCGGCCTGCGCCGCCAGGGACTGCAGTGTGGGGTCGACTTCTTCGAGAAAGATGATCGCCACTTCCCGATAACCAGCAGCGTCATTGTCCATGTCGCGGATTACCGCCTGGGCATCCAGCACGGGCCAGTTGCTCGATTCGAAGTTCTCACAGGTTGTCATGATGGGATTCCCTCGCTGCGGAGTTGGGTTCATGCGTTGCCGGCGCTGCCGCGTGTCCCGTGACCGGGGCTCATCGCGCGGAGCATCGCGCCGAGCAATTCGTCGCGCTTGATCGGTTTGGTGACGTAGTCGTTCATGCCTGCCGCCAGGCAGGCCTCGCGATCGACCGGCGAAGCCATCGCACTGACGCCGATGATCGGTGAGGCGGCGGAGTTTGTCGGCGCGCCGTCGAGGCCATCGTGCCACGCGAGCGCGCGAATGGCGCGCGTCGCGTCCGCGCCGCCCATCACCGGCATCGAGAGGTCCATCAGGATGCAGTCGTACACCGCCTTGCTGGCGGCCTCGACTGCCAATTCGCCATTCGCAGCGATGACGGCCGACATGTCCTCCGCCTTCAGCCAGCGTGTCAGCAGCGTCTGATTGACGCGGTTGTCGTCGACGACCAGAACACGGGCGCCACGCAGCACGGACAGGTCTGCATCGTCCGGCAAGCGGTCTGTATCCTGGAAGGGCGACATACCGACCGCGATGGGCAGCGGCAGGCTCACGAAGAAGGTGCTGCCCCGCCCCGGCTGGCTCTCGGCGCGGATGTTGCCATGCATGGCGCGGCAGAGTTGTCTGCACAGGGTCAGACCCAGTCCGGTGCCGCCGTAGCGCCGGGTGGTCGAACTGTCTGCCTGGCGGAACGGCAGGAACAGGCTGCGCTCGAAATCCTCCGGCAACCCGGGGCCGGTGTCATGCACCGACACGTCCAGAACGGCTTTTTCGTCGTCTCGATGCAGCATCTTCACGTGCAGTCGCACGTCAATGCCGCCTTGATCGGTGAACTTAACAGCGTTGTCGATCAGGTTGTTCAAGATCTGTGTAATCCGGTACGGGTCGCCCAGCAGCATGCGGACGTCCAGTTGGCTGTCAAAGTTCAGGCTCAGGCCCTTGGCCTCGATGGCAGGCCGGTACGCCTCAATCGCGATGCTGATTTGCTCTTGGACGTCGAATGGCAGGCTCTCGAGCCGGATCTCTCCGGCCTCGATCTTGGACAGGTCGAGAATGTCGTTGAGCAGCCGCCGCAGGATCTTCGATGACGAGCGCAAGGTATCGAGCAGTTCCCGCTGATCCTCCGAGATCGGGGTGCGCGCCAGCAGATCGGTCATCCCGGTGATGCCGTTCAGAGGCGTCCTGATCTCGTGGCTCACGTTCGCCAGGAACCTCGATTTGGCATCGTTGGCCGCCCTGGCTTCACGCGTGGCGTCTTGGAGTTTCGTTTCGCGAGCCAACTCTTGTCGCCGATCGTGCAGGTAGACATAATAATCCTGCTCGTCACCATCGCGGGTCGCGCTGACATACAAGGCCACTGGAATGGCGGTTCCGTCGACCCGGCGAACGGTCGCTGCCAAGGAGGCGGCGGATGGACCCGCATGGCGCGCTGCGGCCACCAGCGCTGCCAGTGCATCTTGCGAATCGCCGCCATCGTGAGGATGCAGATCCGGCAGCAACTGCCCCACATCCATGCCCTGCAACACGCTGGGCGCGTGCCCGAAAAGCGCGCGCGCGCGGCGGTTGGCCAGCTTGACGACGCCATGGCTGTTGATGACCAGGAGGACATCGCGCATCCCGGCCACGGCCTGGTTCAGAATGGCGCGGATCCGGTCGGCTTGGTGGGTACGGGCGTTGCCCTCGTCAATCAGGTCCGCCAGCAATTTCAGCGACCTCCTGATCTCCAACGGTACCCAAGCCGGTAGTGCAGATGTCGCTGCGAACAGGCCCCCCGTCCTGCCGCTCCGCACGCTGTCGAGCCAGCGCAGCAGGCGGTGGCCGCCGAGCGCCGCCGGCAGCACGATCAGCGCGAACAACAGCAGCAGGATGATGAGCCCGATAGTCAACGGCTTGATGCTGCCTGCGCGAGCGGCCTCGAGCCGCTGCTCGATGGTTGCCGACGGATACAGCACCAGCGCGGCGGCGCCGTCGCCATGCTCGGGCCGCAGCCAGATTCCGACTGTGTGGCTGTCCAGCGCGGTCAGCGCTGTCGAGCGCCGGGTGGCGAGATCGCTCGGCACCTCGACCGGGCAGTGCACGCGTGACGCCGATGGCGCGGAGTAGGCAACCACAGGAAGTTGGTCGGTGGTGAGGTACCAGCAAACGCCAACCGGGCCGTCCTGCTGCACTGGCTTGGCCAGGGCATCGCGGACCGCGGGGGCGAACTGCGCAGAAGGTAGCGCCTTGCCTGCATCTCCGGCCGCTGCGCTGTCCACGAGCGATTGCCCCGTGCGCGCAAGATCGGCATGGATCTCGCTGCGTGTGGCCTCTCGTGCGACGACATGCGCCAGCGCGGCCAGCGCGCCGGCGGCCACCAAGGAGCAGAGGGCAGCCAACTGCCAGAATCTGAACGTCATCAGTGTCCGGCCCGAAGGTCGCGTGAGTGGATGCCGATGAGGTAGCGCTGCGCCAGATCGGGGTCGACGCGCGCGCCGGACTCGCGCAACAGTGCCTGAACCCTGCCGAAGGCCGATGCCTGGACGAGTACTTGCGCAATCGTCAGGATGCGCGCTGACAGCGGTATCCGACGCCCCGACAGCCGCACGGGCCCACCCGACCCATCCCAGTGCTCGTCCTGGTTTTGCAGCAACTCGCGCGCCAGCTGTGCCCAGCGGCAGCGCATGTCGCGCAATGCGGCGTCGGCCTTGAGCAGCGCCGGCGCGCCGTAGCGGCGGCGTGCCGGCGCCACAGGTCCGCCACGCGCAGCCTGGCCGTAAAGTGACGGCAGCGCCAGCACGCCGACGCACAACTCGAGCCAGTCCGCCTGGGCCGGGCCGAGACCAACATGGTGCGCCACATCGGCGGCACAGGCTGCCAGCGTGTGCCAGTGCGCCAGATCGGCGCGGTTCGCATGCGCGCACAGTTGCATCACCGCATGGATCTGCTGCCGCTCGTCGGGGCGCGGTGGTGCCAGCGGCGAGTCCAGTGCCCCTGGTCCCGGCTTGGGATCGGCCTGCGAGGTGGTTTCGGCGCATGGCACGGGGTCCATGGCCGCCAGGTTGCTGGCCCAGACTGCCGCATGGTGCCGTGCCCGATCGCCGGTGAACACGGCCATCGCGCCACATTGCAGCGCCGACTCCGTCAGGCCGACGCCCTTGTGCTCGGACCCGGACACGATCGCGGCAAGGGATCTGCCGTGCTGGCCCTGGGTCAGTGATTTCAGCAGTTCGATGCCGTTGACCTGCCCGAGTTCGCAATCCACGATCCAGATTGCGCGGTTTTCCGACGCGGCATGCAGGCGCAATGCCTCGTCTGCACAGGCGGCGTGTCGAACCCGCGAAAAACCAGAACGGTGGAGTTGCCGCGCTAGGTGATGCGCGGTAACGCGGTTGTCGTCAACGACGAACACGCTAAACTGGTATGGGTTCATTTCTGGTCGAAAGCATGGCCGGCAGTTCGCCAGGGCGCCACGAGGTCTGGCGAATCTTGGCGATTCGTCGGCACTTGCGCGCGACCTCGATGTCGAATCCGTCGGTGGCTCGGACCTGTGTCCGAGCCCGGTTGAAGAGGATTTCCTACATGGCACGCCCGAAGTCCAATCTTGTCCCGCATCAGCAGCAATTCGTGGGCACCAAGGGCGCGGCTGCGATCCTCGGTATCTCGGTGTCCTCGGTACAGAAGATGGTCAACAGCGGGAAGTTGCAGGCCTGGCGCACCGAAGGTGGGCATCGCCGGCTGACGTTGAGCTCGCTGCAGCAGGTGGCACGCGAACTTGACGTGCCACCGCTCGATGCGGACAACGGCAGTCAGCTTCAATCGGTGCGCCCGAAAGGCCTTTTTTCCGTGCTGGTCGTCGAAGACAATCCGGTGCAATCGAAGGCCCTGACGCGAATTCTCGACAAGTACGGAGACCGGGTGAAGAGCATCTTCACTGTCGACGGTGCGCAAGCGTTGATGACGATCGCCGAGGAAATGCCGGCGCTGGTCATCACCGACCTTGCGATGCAACCGTTCGATGGCTTTCACCTGATCCGGGTGCTGCGCAACTCGCAGAAGCACGCGCGCACGCCCGTTCTCGTCATCACCGGCCTGACCGATGACGAGATCGTCCAGCGCGGCGGCGTCGATTCCAACACGACCGTCTACCACAAGCCACTCTCGGCCGACCGGCTCAGCGGGTTCGTCGATGCCATGCTCCAGATGCATGTGCTCTAGCGCCTGCTCCGCGCTGGCGCAACGATCCTCGAGACCCGAGACCCGAGACCCGAGACCCGAGACCCGAGACCCGAGACCCGAGACCCGAGAGAGGTTGACCCAGAGCGGTAGTCGTTGTGCGGATCGGCGGCATTGCGGGCGGTGCGAAACAATGAAAATCAGTTTAATCTGTAAAAACGATTGTGACCTGAATCCACCCGGCACTGACACCACCGGCCGTGAAGTTTGCACACATTGGCCGCACGATTCATCGGCCGAACACCACAAGAAGCCCCTTGCTCGGGAGGGGCAGCCCGGACGATGATGGCCAGCGGCGGGCGGCCGGTGGCGTCGGCGCGTTATCGTCAGTTGCGATCAGAACTTGAGCAAGTGAAGTTGCCTTTTGATCTTTTTGAAAACCATGAAGGCATAGATGACGCCGCGCATGCGTTGTATCGATAGTTGGCATCTATTGGGTATGGAACATGGCCACGAAGTGATTGGACGCGGCGGTACGGCGGTGCTTGCGACTTGGCCGGCTGCTGCGTGCGGGCAAGTCGCCGGCAGCTACAAGTACAAGTGGGGCCTTGCCGCCGAGTTACCGGCCGGCCATCGCTACAGGACGTTACCGCCGAAGGCGCCCTGAACTGCGCGATCCACAGGGCGCCGCCCAGCCCGCATGTCGTCGCGGCACGGGTACCCGTCGGCCTTCAGCGCAACCGCCCCGCCTCCGGGGTCGCTTCCCATGCACGCCGCCGCTTGGTCACCACCTTGACAGGCGCGCCGCCCCCGGCGCTGAAGCCGCGGCGGTCAGACCACGAACTCAGGCTCAAGACTTCACGCTCTGCACATGCTCGGGGCGCCACCGCAGACTGCACGCCCTGCGCCGCGCCGGTACGCGCGTCGGGCTGGGCACAATCAGCCTCCAGCGGCTCGCATGGCTGCATGTCCAGCTCGACAAGGGGAGTCCCCCCCTCCCCAATTTGCAACTGCCGCTCAAATGCCAGGACCTGTGACACGCTGCGCTGATCCAGCGCGTGCCAAGCGCGATCGTGAACGAGCCAGCAATGATCACCGTCACTGCGAATCGACCAGAGCTCAAAGCCCAGCTGCGCCAGACACACCATCCTCAGTGTCGGCAGCGGCGGCGCGTAGCGGCGCCAGTACGGCACGCGAACCGGAATCAGTCGAAACACCTGCCTCACACGGATCGCCTTCCAATCCTGCTATTCGGCACGGGCTGTTGCACAGGTATCGAAATCCATCAGGGATAGGGAAGGTCTGATCAATGCGATTGCAGGCCGACCTGATGAACCGGCGCAGCCCACGGCACCACGCGGTTCAACTCGTCCAGGAACTCGCGCTGGCGGGTGCGCTTGGTCGTCTGGCTCAGGCCCAGCTCGGCTTGTTTCATGGCTCGCAGTTCCCCGCCACATCAACCCGCTGCCAAGCACATCGGCGACGGGCTTTTAGAGCTTTCTCAAATTAAATGTGTAATGTGATCATACTACTTAACAAAAGACAACTTCGCAACCCAATATGATGGACTGCGGTCGTCGACGACAGTGCGCTGTGCTGGCGCGTGCATTGGGACGGCACCGGCTTGCCGCAGCGACGGGCTGGAATGGCCAGCCTGCGGCTGGGCCGGTGGTTCGCCCCGTCCGTCGTGTCGTGCTTGAACCGGAGCTGGCCGCACCTGCTCGCAAGCGCCTGGGAATTACGCGAAGGTCACGGTTGACCGTGCGTGCCGCAGTTGCCCCGCGTGGTGCCTGCGATGGCCGAGAAGGCAGGCATCCGATGGATGGGATCGCCGCGAGCCGAACGGTTTACCATCCCCCTCCACGGGGCATGGGTTGACCTTGCCCCTGGATTCCGTATCCCATAGCTGGACTACGCGCTGGCCTGCCGGGGTTGGTCGGCGATCCAGTTTTCTTCGAACTGCATCGGACTGACGTAGGCCAGCGTCGAGTGCAGTCGGGATCGGTTGTACCAGAGCATCCAGGCCATGACTTCATCCTTGGCCTGGCGCCTGCTCTTGAAGCGTTGGCCGTGCAGGCGCTCCACCTTCAGTGAGCCGAACAAGGTCTCGCTGCAGGCGTTGTCCCAGCAGTTGCCACGCCGGCTCATCGAGGCGGTGATGCCGTATTCGGCCAGCACGTCGCGGAAGTCCTTGCTGGCGTACTGACTGCCTCGGTCACTGTGGAAGATCAGGCCTGCGTCCTTGCCCGGATGCCGCTTGAACCAGGCCATGCGCAGCGCATCGATGACGATGTCGCGCGCCATGTCCTGGCGCAGCGACCAGCCCACCACCTGGCGGCTGAACAGGTCGATCACCACGGCCAGGAACAGCCAGCCCTCGTCGGTGGCGATGTAGGTGATGTCGCCCGCCCAGACCCTGTCGGGCTCGGCCACCGTGAACTCGCGGTTGAGCAGGTTCGGTGCAATGGGAAGATCGTGCTTGCTGTCGGTGGTGACCTTGAAGCGCCGCTTGCCCTTGGCGCGGATGCCGTGCAACTGCATGAGCTTTTGCACCCGGTCCTTGCCGACCCGAATGCCTCGAGCCAGCAACTCCTTCCACGTCCGCGGCCAGCCGTAGCCGCCGCGCGTCTCGGCGTGGATCGCCTTGATGTGCACCAGTAGCGCGTCGTCGCTGAGGTGGCGTCGCTGGGCGCTGCTGGCGCGGCGCACGAAGTGATCGTGATACCCGGCCACGCTGACGTGCAGCACCCGGCACTGCACCGAGATCGGCCACACGCGCCGGTGCCGCTGGATGAAGGCGTACTTCACTTCGCTGCCTTTGCGAAGTACGCCGTCGCTTTTCCCAGGATGTCGCGCTCCATCGTCACCCGCGCCAGCTCGGCGCGCAGCCGGGCGATCTCCATCTGCTCGGCGCTCACCTGCTTGCTGTCTGCGCCCGTGAGCTTGCCCTGCCGGTTGGCCTTGACCCAGTTGAACAAGGTCTGATCGACCACGCCCAACGTCCTGGCCACCGCCGCGATGCTCTGCCCGCCTTCGACCAGGCGCACCGCCTCCTGCTTGAACTCCAACGTGTAGCGCGCCCTCGGCGCCGCCTTCGGCTTCGTCATTCCAGTTCTCCTTGCTTGGATTGAATCACTCAGCAAGGGAGACGGTTTCCGGGGGCAAGGTCAGGTGTCGCGTCGAAGAGGCGGTGACCGATGGTGGCACGAACAAAACCGACGAGACAACGCCGAGCCAAGCCGCCGGCCAAAAGCGTGTTGGCAGCTGCCCAGGCGCCTTCATCAAACCCCGTCGGGCTCGATGCCGTAGCGCACCCGATGGCGGGCGCCCGCGACTTCTGCATCGTCGGTATCGGGGCCTCCGCCGGCGGACTGGAAGCCTTCGAGACCTTCTTCCGCGCCTGCCCCGCCGACAGTGGCATGGCGTTTGTGCTGGTGCCGCACCTCGACCCCGATCACCAAAGCCTGCTGACCGAAATCCTGCAGCGATCCACGCGCATGCCGGTGGTCGAGGCACTCGATCAGGTCGCCGTGGCCAGCGACCATGTCTACGTCATCCCGCCCAATCGCGAGATGGCCATCCTGGGCGGTGTACTGCAGCTGTCGACGCCGGAAAGGGCACGCGGGCAGCGCATGCCCATCGACGCGTTTCTGCGCTCGCTGGCCGAGGATGCGGCCGAACACGCCATCGGCATCATCCTGTCGGGCACCGCCACCGATGGCACGCAGGGCTTGCGGGCGATCGTCGGTGCCGGAGGCGTGGGGATGGTGCAGGACCCCGCCACCGCCAAATACGATGGCATGCCCCGCAGTGCCATCGCCTCAGGCTATGCCACGCACATCCTGCCGGCGCAGGAAATGCCAGCGAAGTTGCTCGAAATTGCCAAGAAGGGCGTGCTCAGGCCGCCGGCACCGTCGATCGCGGGTGCCGGCACGCGCAGCGGCTTCAATCAGATCCTGCTGCAATTGCGCAGCAGCACCGGGCACGACTTCTCGCTGTACAAGAAGAGCACGATCGGCCGGCGCATCCAGCGCCGCATGGATCAGAACCGCATTGCCGACGAGACCGTGTATGCCCGATTCCTCCGCGATACCCCGGATGAAGCGCGGGCCCTGTTCAAGGAATTGCTGATCAACGTCACCAGCTTCTTCCGCGATGCCGAGGCCTTTGCCGTGCTCAAGCGGGACCTCTTGCCGTCGCTGCTTGCAGGCAAGGGCGAGGGCGGCGAATTCCGCGTCTGGGTGGCAGGCTGCGCCACCGGCGAAGAAGCCTATTCGATCGCGATCGTGTTGCTGGAACTGATGGAGACCATCCGCGCCCAGCACGGGCCGGAGCCGACGATCCAGATCTACGCCACGGACCTCGACGATGAAGGCATTGCCGTGGCGCGGGCCGGGCGGTACCCGCCCAATATCGTCCAGGATGTGACGCCGGAGCGGCTGGCGCGCTACTTCACGAAGGACGAAGGCGGCTACAAGGTCAAGAAGGAATTGCGCGACATGGTCGTGTTCGCGGTGCAGAACGTGGTCAGGGACCCGCCGTTCACGCGGCTCGATCTGCTGAGCTGCCGCAACCTGCTGATCTATCTGGAGCCGGAGCTGCAAAGCAGGCTGATTCCCACCTTCCGCTACGCCCTGCGGCCAGGCGGTGTGCTCTTTCTGTCGACCTCGGAAAGCATCACCAGCCGTCCCGACCTGTTCGCCCCACTCGACCGCAAGTGGAAGTTCTATCGTGCCATCGCCGGTGGCCAAACCCACATCCCGAGCACTGGCGTCGGCTGGAGCTGGGCCACACCGTTGCCGGGGCCCGGGGCAGTCGCCGCGGGTGCCAAGGCGGGGTCCACTTCGTCGGCAAGCATTGCCACGCTGAGCGCGCAGGCCCTGCTGCGGGCCTACGCGCCGGCCTCCGTGACGACCGACCACCTGGGCAATGTCTTGCATGTTCACGGCGACACCGGCCGCTACCTGCGCCCAGCCCCCGGGCCGATCAGCAACAACGTTGTGGAGATGGCGCGCGAAGGCCTGCAACCCGAGCTCCGGCAGGCGCTGCAGCTCGTGGCCCAGGCGAAGGCGACGCTGACCCGCGAAATCATGGTCAAGACCAATGGCGGGTTTTCGCCCGTGCGTCTGAGCGTGCAGCCGCTGGCGGCTCAGGGTGGCAGTCCGGAGTTGATCTTGATCAGCTTCCAGGAGGCCCCGGCGGACCCGGCCGGCTTCGGGCAGGGGCCGCCAACCCAAGGACCACGGCGCGGCGCGCGGGCAACTGCCCCGGCGGTGGCGCAGGTCGATCGCGTCAAGGAACTGGAGAGCGAGCTGGCCTATCTGCGGGAGAACCTGCGGGTGTCCTCGGAGGAGCAGCAAGCGGCCAACGAGGAGCTCCGGTCCACCAACGAGGAATTGCAGTCGACCAACGAAGAGCTGCAGTCGTCCAACGAAGAGCTCGAGACCGCCAAGGAAGAGTTGCAATCGCTCAACGAAGAGACGATCACCGTGAACGCGGAGCTCAACGCCAAGATCGAGCAGCTCACCGGGGTGCAGAACGACCTCAAGAATCTGCTCGACAGCGTCAATACAGCCACGCTGTTCCTCGACCGCCAACTCGCCATCCGTCGCTACACGCCGGCGACGACGATGATCTACAGGCTGATCCATACCGATATCGGCCGGCCGCTCGGCGACATCACGTCGAATCTCAGAGGGGCGGATCTGCAGACCGAACTGCGGTCCGTGCTCGATTCGCTCGTGCCGATCGAGCGCGAAGTTCGCACCGCCGACGGCGCCTGGTATCTGGCGCGCATCCAGCCCTACCGGACTTACGACAACGTCATCGATGGCGTCGTCCTGACGTTCACTGCGGTGAGCGACTTCAAGCTGGCCGGCGATGCCTCGCGGCGGACAACCGCGCATGTCTGCGCAACAGAGTTGTTGCGCGAACTGGCTGCCGGCCTCGTTGGCCTCATCGTCGCGCCATTCGCCGTGCTTGACGGCGGCTTGCAGTTGGTGTCGGCCAGCCCGGCCTTCTTCCAGTACATCAATGTCCAGGCGCAGGAGGCCATCGGACGCAGCATCTACGAGTTGGCAGAAGGTCGGCTGGATCTGCCGGTGTTGCGCGATCTGCTCGAGCATGTCCTGCCCCGGGATCAGGCGCTGCATCAAGCGGTCGTCGAGCGCGACATCCCCGGATCGGGATGGCAGCGCATGACTGTCAACGCACGCCGCACCGTCATGTCGGCGTGCGATGCCCAGATGATCGTGCTGGTCATCGAACCGGTGGATGCGGGTGGACAAGCATGAGCGATCTTGGCGCCGTTTCAGCGGACCCACCGCCTGGGCTGCGTGCCCGGGCCGAATCGAAGCTGGCGCAGCGGGCGGACACCGCAGATGCGGCCAGTGATTGTGCGTCGCTGGTGCATGAACTGCAGGTCCACCAGATCGAACTCGAGATGCAGAACGAAATGCTGCGCAACTCGCAGGCCGAGCTCGAGGCATCGCGCGACCGCTATGTCGATCTGTACGAGTTTGCGCCGGTGGGCTACATCACGCTCGGGGGTGACGGCCTGATCGATCAAATGAACCTGACTGCTGCCGGGATGCTCAGGCAGGATCGCGGGCAATTGCTGCGGCGTCGCTTCACTGCCTTGGTGGCCGGGCCGGACCAGCAGCGCTGGAACCAAATGTGGTTGAGCGCGAAAAAGCTCGACAGCCACTGCAGCCTGGAACTGGACTTGCGCGCTGGCGATGGTTCGGTGCTTGCGGTGGATCTGCGCTGCGAGCGAGAGCGAGACCAACCTGTGGGCAGCGACGCGTGCAGTCCGCGAGGCCCGGTGGTTCGGGTCGCCATGAGCGATATCGGCGAGAGAAGGAGGCTTCAATCCGAACTTGGAAAATACACCAAGGACCTGGAAGAGCTGGTTCAAGCGCGCACAGCCGAACTCACCATCGCGCGTGACGTGGCCGAGGCCGCCAACCAGGCAAAGAGCGAGTTCCTCGCGCGCATGAGTCACGAGTTGCGCACTCCGCTGCACGCGATCATGGGCTTCGGGGGACTGCTCGAGACCTGCTCCGAGTTCGGCCCCAAACAGCGCGACTGGGCCCATGACATCGGTATGGCCGGCGGCCATCTGCTCGCGCTGATCACCGACATCCTTGACCTCACGCGCATTGAGACGGAGGGTTTCAGGATCAACATCGAGCAGGTGATGCTGCGGCCGCTGCTTGAAGAGTGCTTGGTGCTGGTGCGTACCCAGGCGCAGGCCCGGGGCCTCGAGTTGCCCCGGGACACGCCCGAAGGCGCGCCCGACGTGCGCGCCGACCGTGTCCGGCTCAAGCAAGTGCTGCTCAACTTGATGTCCAACGCCATCAAGTACAACAGTGCGGGCGGACGGATCGGTCTTTCGTGGACAACCAAGGATGGCAACGTGAGGATTGCCGTCAGCGACTCCGGAGAAGGCCTGACACGACAACAGATTGCGCGGCTGTTTGTGGCCTTCGAGCGGCTCGATGCTGACCAGAAGTGCATTGAAGGATCGGGTATCGGGTTGATACTGAGCAAACGGCTGATCGAGGCGATGGGCGGGTGCATCGGGGTCGACAGCACGCCCGGGGCAGGCAGCACGTTCTGGATCGAGTTGCCGCATGGCTAGATTGGCGGACTTTCAATGACCCATAAGTTCTCGCGTCATGCCAACTTGCGTTCAAAGATATAGAAGTTATCCAACCGCACCCTGTCATTGATTGGGTTCGGTTGGCGCCGACACGCTGAGCCACTGCTCGAGGACATTGCGCAGCATGGCAGGCGAGAACGGCTTCGTCACGAAACCGTCCATCCCGCTGGCCAGACAGCGTTCGCGATTGGCTGCCATGGCATTGCCCGTGAGCGCGATGATGGGCACCGATGCCCAGCCCGGAAGCGATCGGATCAACGCCGTTGCCGCGATGCCGTCCATCACCGGCATCTGGACGTCCATGAGCACCAAATCGTAAAGGCGAAGTCGTGCCTTGCTGACGGCGACTTCACCATCCTCGGCAATGTCCACCACGCAGCCGAGCTTGGTCAGCATTTCGCAGGCCAACTTGCGGTTGATCCGGTTGTCCTCGACCAGCAGAATCGACGGGCCCGCCGTGCTGGCATCTACAGCACTCGACGCAGTTGTTGCGCGGGCTGTGTCCGGCGGAGCATGCGACGATACCGGCACTGCCGCCGGCGGGGTCAGCACCAATGGCCCGTCACTGGCGTTGCCCAAGCCCTTGCCAAGCACCACCGTGAACCAGAACGTGCTGCCTCGGCCCAGGTCGCTTTCGAGGCCGATGTCGCCACCCATCAATTCGAGCAAGCCCTTGGAGATCACGAGGCCCAAGCCGGACCCTCCATATTCCCGCGTTACGCTCTGGTCGACCTGATGGAAACGCTGGAACAGGTGCGATTGCTGGCTCTGGCTGATGCCAATCCCGGTATCTCGTACCTCAAAGCGCAGCAAGACTTGGTCGACGCCGCGTGGCTCCACGAACTTTACGCTCAGTGCAACACCGCCCTGCTTGGTGAATTTGACCGAATTGGTCAACAGGTTCACGGCAACCTGCATCAGTCGTGCAGAGTCACCGACCAATGCGCGAGGAACATCGGACGCTATATAGAGGGTCAGGCTCAGCCGCTTGGCGACAGCGGCGGCACGGACATGGCTCAAGGCTGAGTCGCAGAAGCTGGCGATTTCGAAGCCAACGGGCTCGATCACGACCCGACCATCTTCGATTCGCGAGACGTCGAGAACGTCGTTGATGATCCCGAGCAGCAAGTTGCCGGCCTCCCGGATATCACTCAGATAGGTGCGCGCCGCGTCGTTGGGCTCGGCGCCCAGGGCCAGGTAAGTCAGCCCAAGCACGGCATGCACAGGCGTGCGGATCTCGTGGCTCATGTTCGCCAGGAATTCGGTCTTGACCTGTCCAAGACGTTCGGCAGCACGCCGCGCGCTGTCGAGTTCATGGAACAGGCCCACGTTGGCCAGACCCATCGCGACGGCGTCAGCAAGCGCACGCACAATGCGCAGGTCGTCGCTGTTCGTACCCTGGCTGGTCGTCCAGAAGCACGCGAGCATGCCCTCGCTCGCGCCCTGGGCGATCGGCGCGCATTGCATGTGCTGAAGACATTGCGCAGGACGCCGGGCGTTGTGGGCTTGTAGGCAGGTTTGGAGATCGACCGCGTTCGCCGGCGCTGTCTCGCCAGAATCGCAGGGCGTGATGCCATCAGCGACCACGCAGACAGGAACGCCGTTCTGCACCAGCCCCAGCATCATGCCCTGGGCGCCAATCAACTCGCAGGCGCTGTTGCGCAGGACCGCCAGCAATCCCTCAAGGCTGCGAGTGGTGCCCATCTCGCGCACCACGTTCGCCAACTGCGCCAGCCGATCTCGGGCCAGCACGCTCGGCGTGACATCGCGCAGCAAGAGCAGCGCGTGGAGATCGCCATCACGAATGGCCCGCACCTCGTAGTGCCGCGTGCCATCCGGCCTGGGGCTGACGTACTCGAACGGGTCGGGTACGAGCCCGATGGCGACGGCATCCAGGGCGCGCTGGCATGCCGCTGCATCGTCGGAAGGCATGAGACTCCAAATGCTGGCGCCAACAAAAGATTGCCGGCTCACGGCCGGCGGGACGGTGCGTCCGAACCAGCCATCAACGATGGTCCCGTCGAAGCCGAAGCGGAACATCCGGTCCGGCGAGTTGTCGAACCATGCTTCCAGTTCGTTCGCGCGGCTGTTCGCGTGCACTTCGGGACGGCCGCGCGTCGCCTCGATCGCCTGTGCCATGCCGTTGAAGACATGGCCGAGTTCACAGCACTCGCGCCAGCCGCAGGCATCGACGCGCGCGTCCTGTTGTGCATCTGCCAGTCGCCTGGTCGCGGTCATGAGCTCACGGATCGGCTGCACGATACGGCGCCCCATGAGCCATGCCATGGCGGCGCTCCCCAGCAGCAGCAAGGGGATCACCGCCAATCCAAATCGCTGCAGCGTCACCACATCGGCAAGAACCTCAGACTCCTCCTGCTGTACCACGATCCCTGCATTCAGTTGGGGCAGAGGGCGCCATGCCGCAACCACCGCGATGTCGTCGGCGCCGAGGCTTGACCCTTCACCCCGGCTCCCAGCGAGCGCAGCTTTCCTGGGTTCCGACAACTCTGAGGACGACATCCGCAGTGTCCGTATTCCGCCGTTCTTGCGCTGCGGCGCGGACGAGTAGCTTGCCACCGTGTCGCCGATGTGTTGGCCGACCCAGCTGTAGCCGGTCTTGCCCAGCCCACTGGCGTCACCGACGACCTGATCCAATTGGCCAAGATCGAGTACAAGAACAACAGCACCGACTGCATGTTGCCCTCGCATGACGGCGGCGACAATGAAGGCCGTCGGAAGGTCGCTCAGAGGTCCGTACGGCTGCGCAACGTTCAGCAGGCTGTCGTGTTGAGTCATCGCCTGTCGGACGCCTTCGGCGAGCCCGGTATCGCGCCAGGGTATTTCCCTCAGGTCGGTACCCCCTTCGATGCTGCGGTTCTGGGTCGCGACTACCCTGCCCCTTGCATCGACGAGCAGCAGATCGCGGTATGCGCGTTCTGCGACAAGTGCAAACAGGGTGTCGGTATCCGCGGCAAGCGCAACCTGTTCACCGCCATCGGTGGGATTGGGCGCGCGGGTGACGATGTCCAGCACGCGCGGCCTCAACGCCAGGGCGCCGGCATCGGCAATGCGCACGTTTAGGAAGTTGTCGATCTGCTGAACCTTCTTGTCAGCGATCGCCGACAGATTTTGCAGCGCCATTGCGCGCAAGCTCTGTTCGTAGTGGACAGTGCCAAAGTAGCCGACAAGCAGGATGGGGAGCACCGACACCCACAGGAAAGCCCACTGCAACTGGTGTTTGATGGACATCGCCGCCATCACGCAGCGCCACTCGAGGGCTCTGCGGGCACGACCCACCACTCGGCCCGTGGGCCACAACGACGGTGTGTACGGCCCGGCGACAGGTCGACGCCTGGAAAGCCAACATCTCGTGGATATCGCCGTCGCGCATGAAGTGCCACGCCTAGCCGGATTGACTTCGAATCTGCGGTCATGTCCTCATCGGTCGCCTGCGGTCCTCGCACCTGCGAGGCATTGCTGAACGGCAGGCGGCGCTCCGATACAGTCAAATTACACTTGACCATTATCCAAGGCAAGATTGTGCGGATGCGTGATCGATGTCGCGTTATGGCCGCGCTTCTAACATCCTTTCAGCGTTGGCCCGACCGCTTGGCGTGTTCAGTGCTTTGGCCGATTTGTTGCCATCCGATACCGGCCCATCGCATAGGCGACGAGGCCCTTCAACATCGTGACCCCAAGACGGCCCTTGACCAGGTAGTCCTGCGCGCCTGCAGCGACGGCCTCCGACCCCACGGCTTCGGTGCCCAGCTCGGTCAGCACGATGATGGACGCGCTTCGGGGAGGCCGAACCAGACTTTGCAATGTCTGCAGGCCCTGGCTGTCCGGCAGACCAAGATCCAGCAGGATCAAGGCACAGGACGGGTGTGCATCCAGATGCTTGACGGCTGATTCGAGTGTCTGCACCCATTGCAGCCGAGGCCGAGCCTCGGCGTGCCCGCCTTCGAGCAACTCCACCACCAGGCGGGCATCACCGGGATTGTCCTCCACCAGCAGAACATAGGGTTCCTGGGTCATGCAGCAGGTCGCCGGCTGTGCCCAGTCGCCGCCGGGGCGGGGCCCTCGAGCGTGAACGAGAAGCGGGCCCCGTGGCCAGGTGAGCTTTCGACCCAGATGCGGCCGCCATGGCGTTTGATCGCGCGCTTGACACCGGCCAGTCCCAGGCCGGTGCCTTCGAAGGTTGCGGCCGTACGCAGGCGATGGAAAGGCTCGAACAGCCGCTGCGAATCGGCCATGTCCAAGCCGACGCCGTTGTCGCTGACCTGATAGACGGTGCCGCCATCCACCTCGGTTGCGCGTCTGAAGCCAATTGCCGCCTCGGGCACATCACGCGAGTACTTCCAGGCATTGTCGATCAGGTTCTGAAGCACCTGGGTCAGCAGAACCTTGTCGCCCTGCGCCCGGATATCCGGCTCGATATCCCAATGTACCCGGCGTTGCGGTTCGCTATCGGTCAGGCGGCGTGCGATCGACCACGCGATTGCCGACAGGTCGATCGATTCGGACTCCAGCGCGCGCTGGCCAAGCGTGGCAGCGGCCAGAAGACGCTCGATCAGGTCGTTCATCTGGCGCGCGCTCTGCTCAACCAGCCGAAGGCGCCGTTGCGCGTTCTCCGACAACGGCTGCTGCGGATCCCGCATGATCAGGGCCGTCAGCCCAACGATGGCGTGCAGCGGACTGCGCAGGTCGTGCGCCATCGCGTGGTTGATCGACCGCAGGTCGGCATTGGCCGATTCGAGCAGGGCAGTGCGCTCGGCCACGCGCCGCTCCAGCTCGGCCTTCAACCGGCGGACGTCGTCTTCGGCCAGCTTGCGCCCGGTGATGTCCGTCAGCAACAGCACCACTTCCGTGGGCCCGGGCCGGGTTGGCCTCACACCGCCCGCAGCGGCAATGACCCAGCAGGGCGAAGCGTCGGGGGTCAGAAGTTGCAGTTCACAACTGAGGCGTTCGCCAGCGGCAACGTTCAACAGGCGGTCGGCCTGTGATTGATCAGCGGGCGCCACCCAACGCCCGAATGAGACTTTTGCCACAATCGGTCCATCGTCCCATGCACCGAAGCCCCGGCCGTGCAGGCGGGTCGCGCGTGCATTGGCATACAAGACAACGCCATCCCGCGAGAGTTGCAGGATGGCCTCTTCGGCGGTCTCGACGATGGCCCGATAGCGGGCCTCGCTGTCGCTCAGACGCCCTGTCATCTCACGGCGTTCGACGGCGTACCGCAGGGCCCTGACCAGGCCCACGCCATCGACCTGCGCCTTCGAAAGATAGTCGTCGGCACCGGTCTTGATGGCGAGCATCGCCTGCGCCTCGTCCTCGTCGCAGGTCAGCAGCACCACGGGCGTGCGCGGGGCGGCGAGGCGGACCTGCACAAAGGTGTCGAGCCCCGTGCTGTCAGGCAGGCCCAGGTCCAGCACCACCGCATCGAAGGTCCGCGCGCCCAAAACGCCCAGCCCCTCGGCCAGTGTCTGGCAGTGGATCATCCGGCAACCCGGGCCAAGGCGCTGGTGAAGCGACTCGGCGACCAGCCTGGCGTCGCCTGGGTTGTCTTCGATCAAGAGGACCGTTTCTAGAGCGCTCATGCTGCTATGTGCGGATACCGCGCTTCAACCCGGCCGGCTCGGCAACTGGACCTGCTGCAGCCAATAGTGCTGCAGCTGCCTGGTCAGCGAGACAAACTGGTCGAAATCGGTGGGTTTAACCATGTACGCATTGGCATGGGCATCGTAAGCGGCCAACACATCATCGGGGGCGCAGGACGACGTCAGAATGACGACCGGTACGTGTTTCAGGGCCGCGTCCGTCTTGATCGCGGCCAGGACATCCTGCCCCCGCATGCCAGGCAAGTTCAGATCCAGCAGCACGAGATCAGGGGGCGGTACATCGGGGCTGTTCACACTTCGAAGCAGAGCCCCCAGGGCCTCCTCGCCGGTGGCCACCCAGTGGAGTCTTGTCGGCGTCCCGCACTCCTTGAAGGACTCCTGCACGAGTCGCGCGTCAGCCGGGTTGTCCTCGACGATCAGTACCTGACGGATCACGAGGCCCCCTCAGCGCCGACGGCCGCCAACGTGAAGAAGAAGGTGGCCCCGGCCCCGGCCGTGGATTCGACCCAGATCCGGCCACCGTGGCGCTCGACCACCCGCTTGCAGATGGCCAGTCCTATCCCTGTGCCGGGGTGTTTTGCGCGCAGATGCAGGCGCTGGAACATGACGAATATCCGATCGAAAAATTTTGACTCGATGCCGATGCCATTATCTTGCACGCCTATGCGCCAATGATCGCCTGATTGCTGCGCGCTGATATGGACGCAAGGCGGCGTTGTCCCGCGGTATTTCACGGCGTTGTCGATCAGATTCACCAGCAACTGCACCAGTTGGCGCGGGTCGCCCAGCACATCCGGCAGCGGGTCGTGGGTGACGGCTGCGCCTGCAGCGGCCACGCGCGACTGCACCTGGGTCATCGCCGACACCAAGGCGGTTTCGAGGCTGACACGAACCAGCGGCCGGGCCTGGCTGTCAACCCGGGCCAGCGTCAGCAGGTCGCGGATCATGGCCTGCGCGCGCTGGCTGCCGTCGACCATGAAGTCCAGAAACTCGCGCGCCTCGCCGTCGAACTTGTCCAAGTGGCGCCGTTGCAGCAGCTGGCCGAAGCTGTTGACCATGCGCAGTGGCTCCTGCAGATCGTGCGAGGCCACATAGGCGAAACGCGCGAGATCCTCGTTCGAGCGCTCAAGCGCCGCCGACTTCTCGGCCAGTTCGGCGGCGGCCTGATGTCGCTCGGTGACATCCTCCAGCATGGTCAGCGTGGCCTGGTCGCCATGATCGAAGGCCGCGCCGGTGAGGTGGACCTGGATCCAGATCTGCCGGCCGTCCGGGCGCTGGAAGCGGAACGCGAGGACCTGCCGGGACTGCGGATCACGCTGGACGGCCTGCAAGGCCGCCATGAGGGCGGGGGCGTCGCCAGGGTGCAGGTCGGCGGTACGCGCGGCCACGGCGGGCTCCTGCGGCAAAAAGCCGCCTATGTCCCACCACGCCAGGTTGGCGTAGAGCAGTTTGCCGCCTGGCGCGCGGATCGCAATGGCCAGCGGCGAGGAGTCCATCATTCGGCGCAGCCGCAGTTCGGCCCGGCGTGCGGCCGTTACGTCGGAGGCCATCATGTAGACCCCGTCGACCCTGCCGCCTTCGCCGCGCGCGGGAACGAAGTGGACCAGGACGTTGCGCGGCGCGGTGCCGAGTTGCCATTCGACTTCGAAGGAGGCGGGGTCGCCGGTCAGGGCCCGGTTCAGCAAGGGCCGCATCAGCGCCAGTTCGGCCACCCCGTGCACGTCATCGAGCGTGCGCCCTTCCGGGTCTGGGGCGGCGTCGGTGATCCACTCGCGAAAGACCCGGTTAACCATCGTATAGCGGCCGTCCCGGCCAATACGGGCGATCAACGCCGGCACATGATCGAGGATCAGCCGCAGACGTTGCTGATCGTCGACGAGCGCAGAGGCCAGGCCGTCGATCGCGCGTGCCGTGATGCCCAATTCATCCTGCGCCTGGCTGTTCGTGCGCGCCGCCAGGTCACCGGCCTGGATCCGCGCAGCCACCGCTTGCAGCTTGTCCAGCGGCCGCAGGATCTGGCGCCAGATCGTCCAGGCCAGGATCCCGACCAGCGCCAGCATCGACGTCGCCATGACCGGGAAGAACCTGCGCCAATCCCGCTGAAGCGACGCCTGCGTCGTGGCCAGGCTCTGCGACCAGCTGGTATGCGCCTCGATCGCCTCATAGACCTGCGCCAGCAGCCGGTCCATCAACAGGTCTGCGCGGCGTTGGTCCAGTGCAGGGTCGCCGGACGGCGGCTGATACTCGAAGTCGGTGAACATCGGCTTCAGTTCGACCACCAGCATGTGCAAGGTCTGCAAGGTGGGGCCTGCATCGGACTGGCGCGCGTGCGCCAGCGAATCGGCCAAGGCCGCCTGCTGCGCACGCCACTGCTGCCGCGCCCGCTCAGCGCGGCCGGCGCCGACCTGGACCGTCAGGGCGAGCAACCCGCTCATCTGGCGCGATACCTCGATGCCGAACTGCTGCGACTCCTGCAGCGCCACCTGGCGCGCCGTGAGCAGGACGACGCTCAAGACGAGGATCAGGACGATGGCGAGCGCTGCTGCACTCACCAGGGCTACCTTGCTGCTGATGCGCACGACACCCTTCCTGCTGACTGGGGATAAACCGACCGGGCACATCGCGCGGCCGACGGCGGTGCGCTGCGCAAGACCCAGTTGCTATTTGACCAGCGTTACGGACTCCGGCACCACCTTGGTGACCGGCGCCGGCTCCATGAAACGCAAGATGTTGGGCACCGTCGACCCTGCCGGCACATACGCCTGCTGGACGGCCCAGTGCATCTGGCGGTCCAGCGTGGACACCAGCGCCTGGCTCAAGCGGAGCCCGAAGCTTGCGTCGGACCAAGCGGCGTCAATGAGGGCACGGTCGGCCTTCAGACGCGCCAGGAGAATGGCCTGGGCCTGCACCGGATGCTCGCGCGCGAAGCGTGCGCCGCGGTCGATGGCCTGCAGCAGCTTGACCATATCGGCCTGCCGTGCAACAGCCAGCGTGCGCCCGACCACCAGATTGAAGCGCGCCACGTAGACACGCTCGTCGGGCAGCACCAGGGCGTCGCTGCCCAGTGCGCTAACGGTCTCGAACACCCAGGGCTGCCAGATGACCGCAGCGTCGGCCCGGCCGGCGACCAGCGCCGCACCAATCTGGTTGGCAGGCAAGTCGAGCAACTCGACGCGGCGCGCATCGACGCCATGCCGCAGCAAGGTGGCATAGAGAAAGTACTCCATGCTGCTGCCCTTGATCGTTGCCACACGCTTGCCGGTCAGTTGCGCCGCCGAATCGATCCCCGAACTGCGGCGCACAACGATCCGACCGTCGCGATTCAGTGTCGTCACGGTCGCCAGCACCGAGAAGTCATCGCGCTGCAGCGCCTGGATAGCGATGGGCAGGTCGGCCACGGTCGCCAGTTGGACCCGACCCTGGAGCATGTCCAGCAGGCAGTTCTTGCCGACATCACAGTCGGTCAGACGGACATCGATGCCGGCGTCTCGGAAAAAAAATTGCGCCTCGGCAACGTACAGCGGAAGTGACCCGATGGCGCGTGAGGTCGCAATCACCAATCCCTGCGTGCGGCCCGCGGGCGAGGCGATCGCCAGCGCAAATCCCAAGGCCGCTACGAGCAGCCTCAGGCGTCCATTGACGGGGATGACACCGCTGCCGATAGGGTGAAGAGACACCGTCAAATGATAACCCGGGCATGGGCCAAAGACCGTCCGACAACGGCCCGCCTTGATAGGCATGTAAGTAGTGGTTGAACCGCCCCGGCGTTCGAGCGCGAGGCGGTGGCACGCTGGGGTGCGCCGGAGATCGTCAACACCGACCAGGATAGCCAGCGCGGAAGGCGGCCCACATCGGCGCGCGCCAGAGTATGGACGCCAAGGGTTGCTGGTGGGACGACGTGTTCGTCGAGCACCTGTGGGGCAGCGCGAAGTACGGGGACGTGTACCTCAGGGCCTACGACGGCGTCAGCGCGGCGCGGCGCGGCAAAGCCTGGGCGCGTACTTCGACTTCTACAACGCGCGCCCGGCCGCACCTGGCAAGCGGCAGCTGAATTTCGCAGGGCTGACTAAAGATTTGGGCACGAATGCCGAAGCCGACAATTCCGACCACTGCGCAGGCACTCCTGGTGCCACACAAGGGATGCTTCGCCTCAAGGACCAAGTCCGCCTGACCTCCGCTGAACTCAAGTCCTACTTGGCCCTGACCGGCGACAGTCGACCGCAGCCAAAAACTGTCGCAGAGCACGATCTTCGATTGGAATCGGCTGCGCAGGCCTGGGAGTCCGGCAACAGCGCGGAAGAAGAACTGGCGGCTCTGATGTGCCGGGACATGCAAATCGAGCCGCCCTCAGCGGCACCCCGACACGAGACAGATGCCCAACCCGCCGACCCGGTTTCCAAAGGAAGGTCGATGCCGGACAAGCGCGAACGTACTGCGGCCTCACCATCGCCGCTATTTCCATTATTTCCCAGGATGGTCACCGATTGAGTTCCTGACATTCCAAATGTCAGCCCACTCTTCAATGCCAGAAACAACGGCAATAGCCAGAAGCGCCAACCTGAGGAATCAGCATTCCTCCGCCGCAAGAGCATGAGCAAGAGAACCGTCCACATCGACTACTCGGTTGGGAGCCAGCCCTACCTCAGGATCACCGAGAGCGTCATTCCCACCTCCGCTCAGTTCAGCTACAGGGTCGAGGTTGAAGACCCGACAGGCGCGCCACTGCTACCGCCAATCGACATCCAAAGCCCCTTGGGCCCGAAGTCGATCGCATACGCGACCTCTCAGGCAATGGCCAAGCTGGAGTGCCTGAACTACGGGTACAACCAGCAACCCTACCTCTGGAACGGCACGTTCTGGATGAACGCTGACGACTGGATGAAGGCACTCTCGCACTCCATGCACGGCCTCATCGGCACCGGAGAGATGCGTGGGCGCCAAGCCAGGAGTTTCTACACCCTGATGTATGCCGCCTGGGCCGCGCAGCGTCGGCGGCCGATGGAACTTCAGGCGTTCGGCAAGACGGATGGATTCCCCATCACCGACGGCGTCATGCTGTTCAAGAGAAGCGGTCAGCTCGACTTCCGGGAGCACAGGCCATCTGACGAGAACCTTCACGTGCTGCAAGTCGAAGGCATGCAGGTGATGGACGAGTACTTGGCCATGCAAGAAGGCCTTCGCCATGACTCCTTGCTCTTCAGGTTCCTGCGCTCCTCGCTGAACGAGGACCAGATCGTCACCCTCCGGCGCTGGTTCGGCCTGCATCTCATCGCTCATCAGGTCGGCAATCCGGACAAGATGCTGTACATGTGGGGACCAGGGGGGAACGGCAAGGGCGTTGTCGTGGGTCTGCTCCAGGCCCTGCTCACCGAAGATGCCGTCGCGTGGCTGCGCCTGAAGGATCTGCTGATTCCATCCGCCCTGGAGTTGCTGATCGGGAAGCTCGCGATGATCGGAGCCGAAGGCACCCCGGAGACCGACAACGAGCTCCTCAAGACCATCGTCAGTTGGGAAGGAATCACAGTCAATCCGAAGTATCGGGACCCGTTCCTCCTCAGACCGACCTGCCTCGTCACGCAGGCGTCGAACCCTCCTCCGCACTTCGATGACGACTCTGACGCCATGGTTCGACGTGTGATCGTGCTCCACATGACGCACCAGCCATCCGGCGCAGAGCGGATCCCCGCGCTGGCACAAAAGATCGCGCAGCAGGAGTACGCGCTCTTGGTTGCCTTCGCGTTACATGGCGCGGAAGAGATAGCAAAGGCCGGAACCTTCGAAGTGCCGAAGTCGGTCGAGGACTTCTCGAGGACCGTCGTCCGCCCCATTCGACCGATAGACAGATTCTTCGAGTACCTCGAGTTCGGCGATTTCGAAGTTGCAGATGACGAACTCTTCGAAAGCTTCTGGCTGATGTGCAGGAAGCATCGCCTGCCTTGCCTGCAGCCGGCTGACTTCTTCCAGGAGTTCGTCACCCGACTGGAGCGCGCGAACCGGCGGTATCTCCGACGGTCCAAGGTCACCAACTACACGCCGCAGCAGCACATCAACGACAAGGGCGAGCAAGTGCTCTTGGTTCCCCAGATCAAGGCGCTCAAGGACGTGAAAATCTTCTTTGGCCTACGGGTCGTCGCGGGACCCTTCGGCCCGGCGATCGGGCAGCCAATTTCCGCTGACAGACGAGGTCTGCCAAGCTTCGCCGCCCCAGAGCAACCGATCTGACGCGGACCTGGTTCGGGACCTGGTGCTCGCGCCATTCCAGTCCAGATGATCATCTGGCCAGCAGATTGAATCCGCTGGCCAATGGCCAGCGTCAGTGCAACGACTGGCGCCGAGAGCAGCCCTGCTCCGATGAATCCCCCGCGGTGCATGCCGTGGCGGAGCTCTGTCGCAGCGTGTCACCAACGACATAGGCAGCATGTTGTCCGCCCATGGCCTTGGTGAGTACCACGTCCCCGATGCTCATTTGCATGACGGCCACGTCGCATCGCACAACACGGCCGCCCGAGATTCCCAGTCTCGTCGGTCCTCAAGCGCATCCAGCCGTCCCCGCGCCACCTCTGGCGGACGTGAGAACGGATACACGGCGTACACGCTGTCGCCGGAGCTCGCATGGTTGGCGGCTGACAATTACCTTGAGCGCCGCATTGACTCATCGGATTTGCTACCGGTGCTGACCTGTTGCCTCACGTAGCTTGCTACCCGTCGGATGGTCCGGCGGAGGCAGCGCAACGTGACGAGGCAAATCAGCATGACGACACGCAAGGAACTGATCGAGGCACTGCGGCTGCGATATTGCAGTGCGGCGTACACCGATCGGGTCAAGATCCTCGACGAGTTCGTGGCCTTGACCTGCTACCACCGCACGGTGCTCTTCAGGTGCCACGAGCCAGGCCCCAGGCACCTTCAAGTCGGCGTGGTCAGCGGGCACGTGGAAAACGGGGGCAACATTGTGTTTCGAGCACTTGCTCTTCGGGCGCGGGTTCTTCGAACGGTTCTTCATGCTTCAGTGAATGTGGGGTGGTCGCCCATGGCGCATGGGCAGCGCCATGGGCAGATCCCGTGTCAGGGAGCAGGAGCCAACTGAACACGGGCAGTGAGGGTTGTTCTCTCAGTGAATCGTGCGCGGCACCACAGCGTCGAGGCCAGGGCCAGCCAGTTCAGGCGGCTCAGGCAGCATGGGCCGAGGTACGAGGGGCGTCGCGACAGCACACCCCTGGACCCCCTTCAGGCTGGGCCAATGCGGCAAGTCCGAGGAGGCAATATTGGCCAGTTGGCTGCGCGCAAGAAGGTAATCGCAAGTCACATCGAACCTGTCGACCATCGGGGCGTCAGGATGGCTGGACATGTCCAGGCGCAGCGTGCCGGGGGGCAGTTCGAAATCGCGCCGCACGATAAACGCAGCCCCGTGGTGAACATCGGCAACCAGCAGGCAGATGCACCCTGCCGAGTCCCACTGCCGCATCGCGTGCCAGACGCAAGGGTCGGCCGGGTTGGCCAGCCAATAGAACATCTCGCTCCCGACCTGCAGACGGAACGTCAGAACGGGAAAACCGTCGCCTTCCAGCGAACCCCACCCCACGTAAAAGTCGTCGTCTTTTTGCGGCATCCGCTGCGGCAGTTCGAACAGCCCCATCAGCAGCGGAAAGTCGGCGTCCAGTCCACGCAGGGCCTTGGCTCCGCCCACCCCGGCTTCGGCCACAGTGACGAGGCCGCCCGCTGGTATGGGGCTGAGCAACGAGTTGTTGAAGGATTGGGAATCAAACATGATTTGTCTCTAGAAATGGCCCTGCCGGGTTCCGTCAATGGAACCGACCTGAGGCGCTTGGGGTTGAACGCGAGCAGGGTTGCCGCGCACGCGTCGAACGACGCTGTGATCAGAGCTTCTGGAAATCCACCGACGCCGGCATGTTTGCCGACTCGTTTGTCGACTCGGAGAACCGAGTGATTGGATTTCTTGCTCGGCCGATCCAGCCTGGATCAGCTTGGGTCGCGAAAATCAGAACGAGGTTCGCTGACCCAACTTCCCCGTCTTGGCGGGGCTCAATTCTTAATCTTCCGTGTCCGGAAGCGATGGTCGCCATTCTAACGGAAGCAGGCCTATTAGACAAGTTCGTTAGGCAGTCACGGCAATTGAAGGCCGGGATATACGTTTTCCGACTTCAGAACCCAGCGGTCATTGTCTGCAACCCACTAACTAAATGGGCCAGCACAAAAAAAAGGGGGCGAGACGAAGCTCGCCCCCGGGGTGAACGAGGTGGTCGACAGACCGTCCTCTAAATCAGACCAAGTCAGTCAGGTACTCTTTGGCGACCGCCAGGAAGCGCTGCAGCGTCCTCAGGTCAGCTAGCAGTTCATGGGGCGCGCCGTTCGGTGCCCTCGACACCGCGCCGCGCTGCACTTCGCAAAGGTCTGGACCTCTGCCCCTCCTCACGCTGCGCTGGAGACGGGTTCGCACTGCGCGCGGCGACAGGCGCTGTCGCGCCGACTGCCGGATGCGCGTCCGGGTTTGGTGTGTCCTTGTCATGCTCTCAATACCTCGAATGGTTCGCACGATGTCCGTGCACCAAGGTATAGAGACCACATCCCAAAGCACTGTCCGTGCCATTCTTAGAAAAGAATTCATTCTCTAATGTCCTGCACCGGCATTCCCCAGTCCACGTGATTTTTGCTTGATCCGCAAAAGCGCTTGCATTAGAATGGCGACATGTTTGCAATGATCTCCATCAACTACCGGCCTCAAGTGACCGGCCAGCCTGCAAGCATCGACTCCTGAATACCTGTCGCCAATCGTGGCGACTCATCAAGACGACGAGCCTCCTGGCTCGAGAGCACGGCGAATCGCGACGATTCCAGTGCTGGCACCGCTCCCCCGGTAGGGATTGAGCGGGCCCCGCAGGCCCATCAGCAGTTTCCAACAACGCTGTACGGCCTCGCCACCGACCTTTCCCCTTGTCCGCGTCAGCGTCGATCAGGGGAAATTCAAACCACACGCGGCGCACCGCGATTGCCCACCCGCTCCGGTCCACAGGGACTGCGGGGGTCCCGCGGAGCGCCTTCCTGAGAAAACACCATGCCCGTTCGTTTCCACGCCCAGAAGTACCACCGCCACAACGCCCGCTCGAACGTCCGCCACCTCATGTGCCGCGTCGGCCGCCGTGCGTCCAGTGCGACCAGTGCAATTGCGATGTCCCGTGCTCCGCGGCTCCATGCAAACCCCTCATCGGACGCCCGGTCCAGCGCGCCCGGGCAATGGCTGCAGTCGAGCATCGAGTACCACCTTCCGCTGATTGGCCAGAAGTTCACCCTGCTTGCTCCCGGCGCAGACGACCGCCAGGCCATGCGCGGCGTCGTTGAGGACGCGATGCAGCGCGGCGGCTGGGTGCTCTGGACGTACGCAGGCTCGATGTACCCCGTGTACATGCAGCAGGTCGCCGGCGGGCTGCTGGCGCACGTCCACGCCCCCGACAGCAGCCAGGACCTGCAACCCTTGCTCGACATCGCTGTCGCAGTCGTGCCCGAAGACGCCCACGGCCTGTGGCAACGCGTGCACGCCGAGCCGACCTGTCACGAAGCACCGGCAAGGCCCTGGGCCGCGACGCAGTGGCATGTGCAAGCGCACGGCGATGACGCCGAAGGCCGACGCGGGCAAGCGGTTCTGCAGCATTTGCTCGGTCACGTTGAAGCCCGGCTGGCATGGGCCTACGCAGATTGGTTCCTGCGCCATTGCCATGCCATGGGTGTCACCCCGCTGATGCCAACCCTTTGAGCGCAGGGGGGCGCTTCGCCCCCCTGCCTACGCGCCGATCGCACCTCACCGGGCGGTCGGTCTCTCCATCGTCCATCACTTCATACCAATGGAACTTTCAATGAACGCCACACCTTTCTTCACGTATGCGCAACCTGAAGCCCAGGCTACCCAAACGCCATCCCGAGGCTCCCGAGGCATCAGCACCCTGCCGGTGGGAACCGCCATCGTCAGCGCGCCAGCTCCTCTCGTTGTCACACATGGAGCCTCGCCGGGCATCGACGACACCCCCCTGGTCCTGGCCCGCATCGACCCTCAGAGCTGGGACGCCACCGCCCAGATGGACCTGCAGCACCTCTCCTGGACAGGCCTGCTGACAACGGACAACTCGCCCATGCTGAGTTTCAAGACACAGTTCGGCAGCAACCTTGTCCGCGTCTATGCCGACGCGTCGGACCCGCAGACCTGGTCCTTGCTTGAACGGGCACACCGCGCAGGCAGGTTGCGCACGGGCGTGGTCCTGAATGACGACTGCGGCTTGAGCGGCACCTTTCCCTTCGTGCTGACGGATGCCGCCCGCGGGATGCATGCATTCGTGGATCTGCACGCGAGGCTGGGGCCTCGGTTCGCCGCGGCCAGCCAAGCGCTTTTGCAGGACCTGCGGCAGGCCGCGGCGCCACGCCCTCTGGGTCCGGAGATGCCGCCCATCCAACGGGTTTACGACTGCGTGCTTTGCCACGAGGTGCCCTTGCTTTGCGTCGACCTGCGGGAACAGGCCACGCCTGGCGCCGCTGGCCCACTCGCACCCAACTGAACCAGGCCACCCGCAACCTGTGCCCCGCGTCGAGCGGGGCATCACGCCCGACGACTTCCAAAGGAATCTCACATGTACATCCCCGCACAACAGTACCTCACCCAGCAATTGCGCAGCGCCAAGGCTCAACTGACGCTTCAGGCCGAACCGACCTTGCGCCCAGGCGCCCGTCTGCAGCTGCGTCTTCCCTCGTCCTGCCACATCTCGTCGGCGTCCGAGAACCCCGGCCTGGTCGCCGCCTTACACCACCTCGTCAGCCTGGTGCACGCCGATGCCGCCATAGACCTGGACGCCATCTCCGCTGGCGACGGGCTGTGGCTGGCCTGCGAGGAGGCGCTCTATCGGGACCTGGCTGCTTCAGGTCTGGGCCGCATGGTCCGGCCAGTCGACATGCTGGACGCGCAAGACAGCAACCTGCCTGAATTGCGTGAGCTCTTCGACGCGGCGTTGCAACTCCTGGCCGAGCTGTTCGACCGAAACCACGGCACGACACAGACCCTCTGCTGAGCCTGCACCTGCACGGCACGAGCCCCGCACCGGAGGTTGGCACCTGGCCCCCGGTGCAGGACGCCACCAGCGATCTCGACGATCGCTGGTGGCCAGGTGAGTTGCCCGCATACGAACCAAGGACCGAACCAAGGACCGGTCCAAGAACTGAACCAAGGACTGAACATGAATTTCGACACGCTCTATGCCCGCTTCCTCGAATGCCCCGCCAAGCAGGTCCTGTCACGCGAGATGGCCAAGGAACAACTGCCGCTCTTGTGCCGACTCGAACGAGCCATAGACGCGGATGTGGCAAGTTTGCAGAGACCGCGGCCGGCATGTCCTGTGGCCACCATTGACACGGGGTTGCTGCGGCCGCTGATTGGCTCCCAGCTTGGCAAGGTACGCGAGCATGGGCATCACGCTTCCACCAAGTCGCTCGTCGTATTCCTTCCCGACGCCTTGGCGCAACACGCCGCTACGCTGGCCTGGTGCCAGCCTTGGATACAAGACGACTCTCCGCTCGACTACTCCGTCGGGGAGGTCTGCTTCCACTTTGCTCCACGCCAATTCCGCGGTGCGGGAGGCATCGATGTCCGGATGCCTATACCCACGCTCGGGGCGGATGTCTGGAACATGACCGCTGAACTTGCCTGGGTGCCCGTTTTCTGGGTCGCGCGGGACCAGGTGGCCCTGGGAGGGTTCTGCATCGAAGCGGGTGCCCGCTCGGCCGTCGAGTCCGTAGCCCAGGACGCCCTCCGTTACTCCAGCCCGCCGTTTCTCGAGGAGTGGCGAATCGAAGAGGCCGCGGCCTCACTGGGCAGCTCCAGTCCAACGCCGTGGTTCGACGCACCGTATCTGGCGCAGTCCGCCACCATGGTGGTCGGCACCACGGAGTTCACCTACGACAAGTGCGAGTTGCAGGTCGACGTCCCATGCTGCGACGAGGCCTCGTCCTCCTGATGGGCCGGGACTGCACCACGCTCGACACGCTCGGGTGTTGCCGACAAGTCGCCCTTCCCTCATCCCGATCGCCATGTGCGACCGGGTCCAAGCCCCAAGACCTTCACGCCATGAATCCCGAAGCAACTTCCGTATCCCCTGTCGCGCGTCCGAACACGCTGACCCTTCACATCGACGAAGCCCTGCGCCGGTCGCCCACCCTGGGCGAGCTGACCGAATCCCTGGCGGCTCATCTGGCGGACCTTGACCGGCCCCGGCCCGCATGCCCTGTGGTCGTTCTGGACACGGCGATGCTTCAAGAATTGGTCGACCCGCAGCTGCGCCAAGTGGCCGCAGACGGTCACCACGTCTCCAGGACGGCACTCCTGGTGTACCTGCCTGACGCGCTGGCACATGCCAGCGCTGCGTTTGCAGGTGCCCAGCCGCAGTTGTTCAACGCTCCGGCCATTGACCTGATGAGCAGTTCCACCTACCTGGGATGGACCGCCCATGAGCCAGGGGAAAATGCGGTCGCGCTGTGGATGCCGATACCGGACCTCGGTGCGGACGTGTGGAACGTCCCGAGCGGATGGGCCTGGGTGCCCATGGTACTGGTCGGTGGGGTACAGGTGGCCTGTGGCGGGTACTTCGTGGAGGCCGAGGAAGTGCTCTGCGTCCAGGCCCATGAGGTGTCCGCGGCCAACATGAAACCATGGAACGTGTACTCCGAGGTGGAACTCGCCCAAGCCCGCGCCGACACGGGTGCCGACGGACCGACGCCTTGGTTCAACGCGGCTTTTCGGTTGGGGAACGGCACGTTGATGGTGGCCGGTACGGAGTTCCGGCATCGCACGAAGCATTGAGGTCTGCTGCCATTCTCTTGGTGCTGGCCGGCAGCGCGCATGTTCCGGAAGCCATGCCGGGTTCAGCGCGATGGCCAGCAGTCTCGCCGAGAACGGTGGCCGGCGCTCAGGGTAATTGTCGGCCGCCAGCCATGCGGCGCTCATGCACCAGGAACATGGCTACACAGGCTTGTCGTCACAATCGAGCCGCACCCTCAATTTGTTCGGTTCTGGTCCCAGAACAGTACAAGTTTGTAGTGGCGAAAGGACGAAATTCGCTGCAAGCGTAGAGACTGGTACTCGGCGGAATATCCCGCGCGATCCCGGACACCTGGCCCTCGGCATCCTGCCCGACGGCACGCCCGACATCCCGGGCATGTGGATCGAGAACACCGAGGGGGCAAAGTTCTGGATGAAGGTGTTCAATGACCTGAAGACCCGGGGCGTGGCCGATATGCTGATCGGAGTCACCGATGGCTGCGCATTTCCGTCCCGCGTGACCGCCCAGACTGACCTGCCCCCTGTCGCCGTACCAATGAATCGGCGGGAGTCCTGGGACCGATACCCTGCTACTTCAGGTTGATACGGCTAAAGGGGGGCAGGTTAGAAAGGGCTTGACCCGACAATCCGGCACATGAGCCGCTACGTCTTCTTCACAACAGCGACGCCCAGGACGACAAAGTCCTGACGGCTACCAAGAAGGCTGCAGGCTCGCACGGCGCGACGGTGGTGAAGTCGCTGGCCGGCACGATGCTGCTCGAGCTGACACCAGCGCAGGTTCCGGACGTGGCTCAGGCCCTGCCGGGCTGGCGATATTCGGTCGATCGCAGGATGGCCCTGGTGCCAGAGCGCAAGCCGCTGGAGCGCTCCAAGGCCAGCGGCGCGTGGGCTGTGGCAGCGAAAGGATAGTTCGGCGTTCGACCAGGGCAGGTTGCCAGGCACGGCGTGGCACCGTTCTGGTGCAGACCATCCGCCGATAATGATTATGTCAACTACGTAGGACGAAGAAGCCAGTCGCGGCCGTCCGCTTTCAAATGGATGTTCCTGGTTTTCGGATTACCAATGCTACTGACCGATCCCAGGCTAACTGGCTGTTTTGGCCGCCACCGTCTCCATGAGGGAACGCAGGCGCATCAGACGCAAGGGCGCATAGACCAGGACGTCCTTGCCGTGCTGGTTGCGCACCACATTGCGTGTGCGCACCAGGCCACGGTCAGGCTTGGCGCTGGCCCTGCGCTCGGTCACTTCGCATTCCACCTGCAAGGTATCGCCGACAAGGGTCGGCCCCTGCACGTCGAGGGTCATACCAAGGAAAGCCAGGCCAGAGGATGCAAACGACGGCGCGACCAGCCCCTCGGCAAAGGTGTAAACGAGCCCGCCCGGCACCATGCGACCGGCAATGCCCATCGCCGCCCGATCCACCGGGTCGGCATTAGCAAACAGTTCCTCGGTCAACCAGGTGAGGTTGACAAATGCAACCAGGTCGGCTTCGGTGACCGTGCGCTTCTTGGTCGTGAAGCGCGTGCCCACCGCAAGGTCCTCCCAGAAGATGCCGGGGTCCAGAGAAAGCACACGGGATGGGGACATGTGGTGGACTTCAATACGACTTGGGGAGCCCCAGCGCCCTTTCGGCCACGAAGCACAGGATCATCTGCGGGCTGACGGGCGCGATGAGCGGGATCAGCGATTCTCGCAAGTAGCGCTCGACGTGGTACTCCTTGGCATAGCCGTAGCCGCCATGCGTCATCACTGCGGTGGTGCAGGCCTTGTGCCCGGCCTCGGCCGCCAGGTACTTGGCGCTGTTGGCTTCCAGGCCGCAATTCAACCCGCGGTCGAACTTGGCAGCGGCATGGTAAGTCATGAGTTCGGCCGCGGCCAGTTCCATCCAGCATTCGGCCAGCGGATGCTGCACACCCTGGTTCTGGCCAATCGGCCGGTTGAAGACGATGCGCTCCTGGGCGTACTGCGCGGCGCGCGCCAACGCCACGCGGCCCAATCCCACGGCCTCGCCGGCCACCAGGATGCGCTCGGCGTTCATGCCGTGCAGGATGTAGTGGAAGCCCTTGCCTTCGTCGCCGATGCGGTCGCTCACCGGTACACGAAGTCCGTCGATGAACACCTGGTTCGTGTCCACGGCCTTGCGGCCCATCTTGTCGATCTCGCGCACCTCGATGAATCGGCGGTCGAAGTCGGTATAGAACAGGCTCAGGTCTTCGGTCTTGTGCTGCACCTCCTCAAGCGGCGTGGTGCGCGCCAGTATCAGCAACTTCTCGGCGGTGCTGGCGGTGGAGATGAAGGTCTTCACACCGCTGAGCACGTACTGCTCGCCATCGCGCAGGGCGCGCGTCTTCAGCTGGGTGGTGTTGAGTCCGGTGTTCGGCTCGGTCACCGCGAAGCAGGTGCGCTCCCGGCCGGCGATCAGCGGCGGCAGCATGCGCTGCTTCTGCGCCTCGTTGCCGAACACCACGACCGGATTCAGGCCGAAGATGTTCATGTGCACTGCGGAAGCGCCACTCATGCCGGCGCCGGATTCGGCAATGGCCTGCATCATCACCGTGGCTTCGGTGATGCCCAGGCCCGAGCCACCGTACGCCGTGGGGATGCAGATGCCCAGCCAGCCGGCATCGGCCAGCGCCCGGTGGAAGTCGGCTGGAAAGCCGCCATTGCGGTCCTTCTCGAGCCAGTATTCGGCATCGAATCCGGCGCAGATATTCAGGATCGCCTCGCGGATCTCGCGATGTTCGGGGAGAGTTCCAGTGTGTCCATGGCTCAGACCTGGTTGGTGACCGCGCGCCGGTGCGGCGGCCACAGGATGTTCACCGCCTGGCCATCGCTGCGCCAGGCATGACAGGTGTCGAGCACTGCGGGGCGTGGCATCGGGCCGTTGCCATGGTGTTTGCCGCGCATCTCGCGATTGAGCGCAAACATCGCCTGCATCGCGGTGGTGGCCATCGCGGCGACCGCATCGCTCAGATGAGTGCAGCCACGCACCCCACCCACGCGTGCCTTCATCTGCTGCTTGAATCCGGGGCCTATCTGCAGCCCTTGCAGCGCTGCATAGGCCTCTTCGATCTCGGCACAGTAGGGTGTTGCGCCCTGCGCAATCACCGCCCTCATGCGCTGGATGCGCAGCGCGCGGTCCAGCGTCATCACCAGCCTCATGTCATGGATGGGCTGCCCCGGCGCCAAGCGATGGAAGACCAAGTCAGTGCCCTGCGGAGTCAGGTCGCGCATGCGGGCTTCAATCTCGATCAGGCCGTCGTCGCGCAGAAAGGCCTCGCAGATCGTCTCCCGGCGGTGAAGCGGTCGCCGGCCGACGCTGTCGCCCGTCATCATGCAGTGCCCCGCCGCAATGCCACGTCGCATTCGTCCTGGTGTGCCTGCAACTCGCGCCACAGCATCTTGCCGGTGGCGGTCTTCGGCAGCGCATCGACAAACTCGACGACACGCGGCACCTTGTAGGCTGCCAGCCGCGCGCGTGACCAGTCGGACAGCTGCTGCGCCGTCAGGCTGCCCCGCATCGAATCACGCAACACCACCAGCGCCTTGACCGTCTCGCCTCGCTGGCTGTCGTAGGCCGAGATCACGCAGGCCTCCAGCACCGCCGGGTGTGCGTACAACGTCGATTCGATCTCCGCCGGCCAAACCTTCAGGCCCGACGCGTTGATCATGCGCTTGAGCCGGTCGGTGATGTAGAAGTAGCCACTCTCGTCGTGGTGGCCGATGTCGCCACTGCGCAAGAATTGCCGACCGTCGATGGTGACAAAGGCCTGCGCGGTGGCCTCGGGGTTGTGCCAGTAGCCGGCAAAGATGGTCGGTGAGTTCGAGACGATCTCGCCTGGCTGGTTGGGCCCCAGCTCCGCCCCGGTCTCCGGGTCGATGACGCGTGCGTCGCAGTTGATGTGCGGAACACCGGCGCACTGGCGCCTGGCGGCCTGCGGCGGGTTGATGTGAGTCGCGCCGCAGGCCTCGGTCAGGCCGTAGCTCTCGACGAAGGCCATGCCCAGCCGCTGCTCGACACGCGCGATCAAGGCCTCGGGCATGGCCGTTGCGCCGCCATACAACCGCTTCAGCGACGACAGATCGCGGCGCTCGATGTCATCGCGTGCAAAGACCTCGGCCAGCATGGGCGTTACCGCACCCCAGGCGGCCAGGCGGTGGTGCTCGATCAGGTCGAGCGCGTTGTCGGCATCCCAGCGCGCCAGCAGTTCGATGCCACGGCCGACGAGGATCGCCTGGTTCATGATGTTCATGCCGGCCAGGTGGCTCAGTGGCAGCACCACCAGTTCGCGGTCCTCGGCTCGCTCACCGAACCAGCGTGCGCGCTGCGTTGAGGCATGCGCAAAGTTGCGATGGCTCAGCATCGCTCCCTTGGGCTTGCCGGTGGTGCCAGAGGTGTAGGCGATCACCGCCAGGTCGGCCCCGCCGCCCTCTACGGGCGTCGGTGCAATGCCGGCGGCCATGGCACCGGCGAAGCCATGCAGACCGGCCGGCAGCAGGCGGGGTGGATCGGCGACAAAGTCGGGGAAACGCAGCGCCACCTCGGCCGGCTTGCCGGCCAGATCGCTCATCGCGGCCACGATCACGCCTTCGAGCGTGCCCTGGCCGAGCAGCGGCTCGATGCGGGCCATCATCTCCTGCGTCGCCAGCACCACCTTCGCGCCCGCATCGGCGGCGTACCATGCCACTTCATCGCTTGTGCTCATCGCATTGGCGGCCACCACCACCGCATCGCAGCGAAGCACCGCGTGGTAGGCGATGACGAACTGCGGGCAGTTCGGCATCAACAGCAGCACCCGATCGCCGCGTCGAAGGCCGAGCCGCTGCTGCAGATAACCGGCCAGTGCCAGCGCGGCCGCATGCAGCTCGCGGTAGTTCAGCGTGTGCCCATAAAAGCCGATGGCCGGCGCCTCCGGCGTGGCTGCGGCGTGTCGCGCCAGGTGCTCGAAGATGTTGCGGTCGCTCACCTCCAAGGTGTGCGGCACGCCCACGGGCCAGCTTGCGTAATGACGTGTCAGCCTCGGCATGGTGTGAGCCCCCTACTCCGCCTGAATCCCGGCCGCAGCGATGTAGTGCTTCCACTTCGCCTGGTCTTCGAGAATGGCCTTGCCGAACGCCCTCGCGTCCGCGGAGAACGGGCCCGTGCCTCGCTGATCGAAGTGAGCCTTGGCCTCGGGCGAAGCCACGAATTCCAGCCCCAGCTTCGACAGCTTGTCGATGATCGGCTGCGGCGTGCCGGCCGGCGCCAGCAGACCGAGCCAGCTCGTCAGCGTGGCGTCGCCGCCACCGACCTCGGCAAGCGTCGGTACGCCGGGCAGCGTGGCGCTGCGCGACGGGCTGGACACCGCCAGTGCACGCAGTTTGCCACCCTGCACCTGCGGCGTGACCAGCGAAATCTCCAACAGCGCATAGTCCAGCGTGCCGCTGATCAGATCGGTCAGCATGCTGCTGCCCTTGTACGGCACGTCCACCGCGCGCACCTTGAAGCTGCCGTTTATCGCTGCGGTCATGGCCCGGTAGCCCGCGGTGCTGGTGCCGTAGTTCAGCACGCCGGGCTTCGCACGGGCGGCCGCCATCAGCTCACCCAGGCTTTGATGCGGCGAGCTGACCGGCACCACCAGCGCCACTGGGATGACCGACAGCCGCGCGATCGGCGCCAGGTCTCGGTTCGGGTCGTACGGCAGGTTCTTGAGCATGTACGGATTGGCCGCGATCGTGCTGGCCGCCGCCAGCAGCAGCGTGTAGCCGTCGGGCGGTGCCTTGGCCACGTAATCGGCCGCCAGCGCGGTGCTGGCCCCAGGCTTGTTCTCGACGTAGAAAGTCTGCCCGGTCTTCTGGCTCAGATGCTTCGCAACCAGGCGCGTGAAGTCGTCGACGCCCGTGCCGGCGCTGCTGACCGACACGATCTTCACCGGCTTGTCGGGGTAGGCGGTCGGCTGCGCAAGTGCTGCAGTGCCACCCAAGGCGAGCAGCAGCGTGCAAGCCCTCAGCGCGCTGCGCCGCTGCGACTGCATCTGCGCGCTGCGCCGACGTGGCTGGATTCGATGGCTTGTCATGGCTGGGCTCCCGTGCTGAAGCCTGGTGCCCTAGAAGCCACCACGGCCGCCGCCGCAGATCAGCGTCTGGCCGGTCACGTAGTTCGACTCGGGAATGCAGAACATGTACACCGAACCAGCGGCCTCTTCCGGCGTGCCGAAGCGGCCCAGCGGCGTGTCACGGCCGGCGGCGGCGATGCGATCGGGATGCACGCCCACCTTGATGTCGCGGCCTTCGACGCTGACGGTCTTCTCCTCGGTCGTGGGCTGCGTCAGGCGGGTGTCGATGGCGCCGAAAGCCACGCAGTTGACGTTGACCTTCATGCGACCCCACTCCTTGGCCAGCGACTTGGTCATGCCCATCAGGCCGGCCTTGGCCGACGAGTAGTTCACCTGGCCGGCATTGCCCTGCGTGCCCGAGATCGAGGAGATGTTCACGACCTTGCGGAACACCTCCTTGCCCGCCTCGGCCTCGGCCTTGCTGGCCTCGCGGAAATAGGGTTGTGCGGCGCGCAGGATGCGGAACGGCGCCTTCAGGTGGCAGTCGACGATCGCGTCCCACTGCTCGTCGCTCATCTTCTGGATCACGTTGTCCCAGGTGTAGCCGGCGTTGTTGACGATGATGTCGATGCGGCCGAACTTTTCCAATGCTGACTTGACAAAGCGGTCGGCGAAGTCGGCGGCGCTGACATTGCCGGCGCAGGGCCAGGCAGCGCCACCGTTCTCGCGGATCTCGGTGACCACGGCCTGCGCCGGCTCGGCATCGAGGTCGTTGACCACCACCCTGGCACCTTCATCTGCCAGCTTCAGCGCGATGCAGCGGCCGATGCCGCGGCCGGCACCTGTGACCAATGCGACCTTGCCTTCGAGTTTCCTGCTCATGTGCTTGCTCCTGCTTGGAATGGGGGTTCAGTTCTTGCCGTACAGCGTGACGACGCAGGCGCCGCCCAGACCCAGGTTGTGCTGCAGCGCCAGCTTCACGCCCTCAACCTGGCGCTTGTCGGCCGTGCCGCGCAACTGGTTCGTCAGCTCATAACACTGGGCCAGCCCGGTGGCGCCCAGCGGATGGCCCTTGCTCAGCAGCCCACCAGACGGATTGGTGACGACGCGGCCGCCGTAGGTGTTGTCGCCGTCCGCCACGAACTTCTCGCCGCCGCCTACGGGGCAGAAGCCCAGGGCCTCGTAGCTGAGCAGCTCGTTCTGCGCAAAGCAGTCATGCAGTTCGGCGACCCGGATGTCCTCGGGACCCACGCCGGCTTGTGCATACACCTGTTGCGCCGCCGCCTGCGCCATGTGGAAGCCTGCGTAGGCGATCAGCGAAGGCGGCTCGAACGAGGCCACCGGGTCGGTGGTCATCGCCTGGGCCAGGATCTGCACGTCGCTGCGCAAGCCGTGCTTCTTGGCAAAGGCCTCCGAGACGATGAGCGCGGCGGCCGCGCCGCAGGTGGGCGGGCAGGCCATCAGGCGCGTCATCACGCCGGGCCACATCACCTTGTCGTTCATCACGTCCTCGGTGCTGAGCACGTTCTTGAACAGCGCCAGCGGGTTGTTGGCGGCATGGCGGCTGGCCTTGGCGCGGATGGCCGCAAAGGTCTCCAGGCGCGTGCCGTACTTCTGCATGTGCTCGCGCCCGGCACCGCCGAAGGTGCGCAGGGCCTGCGGCAGATCGCTGACGTCGGCGGTCAGGTCGTGCATCACGTGCACAAAGCGCGCACGCGTGCGCGGCCGGTCGTCCCAGTGCGATTTCAGTGCTCCGGCCTGCATCTGCTCGAAGCCGAGCGCCAGCACACAGTCGGCCATGCCGCTGGCCACCGCCTGGCGCGCCAGGAACAGCGCCGTCGACCCGGTGGAGCAGTTGTTGTTGACGTTGACGATCGGGACGCCCGTCAGGCCCACCTCATAAAGCGCCGTCTGGCCGCAGGTGGAGTCGCCGTAGACATAGCCCACATAGGCCTGCTGCACGCGCTCGTAGCCGAGGCCGGCGTCCTTCAGCGCCAGGCGCGTGGCCTCGGCGCCCATGTCGGTGTAGCTGGGGCTCGCGCCCGGCTTGGAGAAGGGGATCATGCCGACGCCGGCCACCAGGACTTTTTGGCTCATCTATTCGCTCCGTTTGTGTGTTGGGGGATGAAGGGGTTACAGCTTTCTGGCGATCAGATCGCGCAACACTTCACTGGCGCCGCCGGCCACACGCGAGACGCGGTAGTCGACGAAGGCGCGCGCGATCGGGTACTCCAGCATGTAGCCGTAGCCGCCGTGCAGCTGCACCATGTCGTCCAGGTGCTTCCACAGCGTCTCGGTGGCAAAGAGCTTGGCGATCGCCGCCTCCTGCACGCTCAGGCGCCGACGCAGGTGTTCGCCGATGTAGTGGTCGACCAGCGTGCGGGTGGCCACGGCCGCGGCCTTGGCGTCGGCCAGCTTGAACTTGCTGTTCTGGAAATCCCACACCGTCTGGCCGAAGGCCTTGCGCTCCTTCACGTACTGCAGCGTCAGGCCCAGCACGCGCTCGAGCGCGATAGCGGCATAGATCGCGATCAGCAGCCGCTCCTGGGCCAGTTCCTGCATCAGGTACTTGAAGCCCATGTTCTCTTCGCCGAGCCGGTTGCCCACGGGCACGCGCACATTGTCGAAAAACAACTCCGAGGTGTCGGCCGCCGGCTGACCCACCTTGTCGAGCTTGCGGCCTCGGCGAAAGCCCGCGCGGTCGGCCTCGACGACGATCAGGCTCACGCCCTTGGCGCCAGCCGCCGGGTCAGTCTTGCAGGCCAGCATCACCAGGTCGCAGCTCTGGCCGTTGCTGATGAAGGTCTTGCTGCCGTTGATCACGTAGTGGTCACCATCGAGCACCGCAGACGTGCGCATCGCCTTCAGGTCGGAGCCGCCACCGGGCTCGGTCATCGCCACCGCCAGGATCTTCTCGCCGGCGCAGATGCCAGGCAGCCAGCGGCGCTTCTGCTCCTCGGTGCCCAGGCGGTTGAAGTAGGGCGCGATGATGTCGCTGTGCAGCGAAAAGCCGGCCCCGGAGACACCGGCGCGGTGCATCTCCTCCATCACCACCGCGGCATGGCCAAAGTCGCCGCCACCGCCGCCGTATTCCTCGGGCAGTGCCACGCACAGCAGGCCCTCGCGGCCCATCTTCAGCCAGGTCTCGCGGTCGGTGCGGCCAGCCTTGTCCCACTCGGCCTGGCGCGGCACGCATTCGCGCTCGAAGAAGCGCCGCGCGGTCTCGCGCAACATGTCGTGGTCTTCACGAAAAACAGTGCGTTGCACGTCCATTGAAGTCTCCTGTGGCGGTTGAGTGAGTGGCGGGTACTGTCGGTCTGGCCTGCTCGGCGGGGCGGCCTCGATCGCCTGCGGCGGCGACCAAGGTCTCGGCGGTTCTGGTGCGGCGGCCGGTCTCGGCCTGCTGCACCGCGCGCAGTTCGAACAGGCATTGCCTGAGCAGGGCCATCGTCGGTCTCCCATGTGTTCGATGCACCCAGATGATCGCCAACCGCCCGCTACCGCGCACTAGCCGTAAAGGCGGGTACCAGGATCTCAAGCTGGATCTTGGACGCGGTGACCACGAAGGACATGGGTGGTGCGGCTTGCCGCTGCGCTCAAGGCTTCGGATCCCGTTGAACCCGGATGCGGGCTCAGTTCGCCGCCCTGTAGACCGACTGGCCTTCGACGATGGATTCCAGGACCCTGATGTCCTTGATGGCCATCGGATCGACCTTCACAGGGTTGGCCGACAGGATGACCATGTCCGCGTACTTGCCGGCCTCGATCGACCCGCGTTCCTTTTCTTCAAAGTTCTGGTGGGCCGCGTTGATGGTGGTGGCTCGAAGTGCATCGATCACCGGGATTCGCTGTCCGGCACCCAGCACCACGCCGCTGGTGGTCACCCGATTCACGGCCGACCAGATCAGACGCATCGGCTCCATGGGGACCACAGGGGTGTCGGTGTGAATGGTGTAGGCGATCCCCCGCTGCCTTGCCGACTGTGTCGGGCTGATCTGCGCCGCCCGATCCGGGCCGATGAAGATGTCGCGGTGACGGTCTCCCCAGTAGTAGGTGTGCAGCACAAAGAATGACGGAATGGCTCCGAGGCGCTTCACCTCGTCCAGTTGATCTTCCCGCATCATCTGCGAGTGGATGACGACCGGCCGCGCATCGGTTCTCGGAAACGCTTCCTGCGCCTTGGCGAAGGCATGCAGAACATCGTCGATCGCCGCATCGCCGTTGGCGTGAATCAAGACCTGGCGACCCGCCTTGTGGATCTGCAGTACCCGGCTGGCCAGCTGGTCGCGGCCGTACCGCGGAAAGCCGTGGTAATTGTCATCACCATGGAAGGGCGAGTGGTAGTGCTGGCCCAGGTAGCCGGTGAAGGCCTGGATCGATCCGTCGGAGAAGTCCTTGACGCCGCCGACCTTGACCTTGCCACTGGTCAATGAAAGCTTGTCTGCGGCCTCCATCGCCTCCAGCGCGGGCCAGGCAATGACGCGCAAGGGCAGCTTGCCGGATTGAGCGACCTTCTCGAGCATCGCCACACCGGGCGCCCGGATGAAGCCTTCGTTGGCGGTGGTCACGCCTTGGGACACGTAGCGCTGCGCGGCCAGTTCGATCGCCTGCGCCAGCTGCGTTTCGGTCAGCTGCGTGCTGAGCTTGGCGACCAGGCCCGCTGCGGTTTCTTCCAGCACGCCGTCCGGTTCACCCTTGGCGTCGCGCCGAATGATGCCGCCAGGCGGGTTGGCTGTCGTGGCGGTGATGCCTGCAAGCGCCAATGCAGCGCTGTTGGCCACCGACAGGTGACCGGATACATGGGTGATGAAGACCGGCTGGCTGCCGGAGACCCGGTCGAGATCGGCCCGCGTCGGATGCCGGTTCTCCGCCAGCAGGGTGTCGTCGTAACCCATGCCCTTGATCCAGTCCTTCGGGCCCAGCTTGGCCTTCTGCTGCACCAGAGCGGCGATCACTTCGGCCATGCTGCGCACGGTGCCGACTGGCGGGCTGTTCAGATCGGCCACGAAGGTGCCCGGAATCGCCGCGTATGTCAGGTGGCTGTGTGCATCGTAGATGCCCGGGATGATGGTCTTGCCTTCGAGATCCACCACCCTTGTCTGCACGCCGATATGCGCGGACATCGCGGCGGTCTTGCCGACGGCCAGTATCTTGCCGCCTCGAATCGCGACAGCTTCCGCCATCGAGTTGTCCTTGTCGACGGTCAGTACGACGGCGTTCGTGTAGACGACATTCGCCGCGGCAGCGGCGGATGGCATGCGCGGCGGGCCGTCGCCGGCGCAGGCGCTGACAAGCCAGGTGGCCAGCAGCAGAAGCCCCAAGTGCCGTCGCCCCTGATCAGAAGCCACCAACGCGGATGCAGTTGAGTCGCCGTGGTGCATCGAAGTTCTCCTGTGCAATGGAGGGTGGGGCGGGTGAACTGTGGCAGGCGCGCCGGCAGCCGCCATGGCAGGCAGGGCATCGGGTCTGCTTTTGGGCTTGGCAAGCTCAATCCATCTTCACGCCTGATACCTTCACCAGCTTGGCGATGAGCGGCGTGCTGTCGTCAAAGGCCTTGCGCGCTGCGGCCGCGCTCTCGCCGACCCCGCGAAGGCCGTAAACCTGGAAGCGCGCCTTCAGCGACGTCGAACGCACCGCTTCGCGCGCCACCTTCTCCAGCTGCGCCAGCAACGGCGCGGGCACGCCGGCTGGCGCCATCAGCAGGATGCCGCCGATGACGCGGAACTCCTCGTCGGCAAAGCCGGCCTCGGTGAAGGTGGGCACGTCGGGCAACTGCGCAAAGCGCCTGGGCCCGGTGACAGCCAGCGCGCGCAGCTTGCCGGCCTGGATCTGCGGCGCCAGCGAGCCGATGGTGGCCAGCGCCCAATGGATCTGGCCGCCAACCAGGTCCTGGATCATCGGCGGCTCGCCCTTGTAGGGCACATGCGCCATGTCGAGCTGGCGCGATTCGCTGAGGTAGGCGCTCATCAGGTGGCCGCCCGAGCCGATGCCATAGGAGCCGTAGCTGACCTTGCCGCGCTGCCCGCGCGCCCAGGTCACCAGCTCGGTCAGGGTCTTGGCCGGCACCGCGTTGTTGACCGCCAGTACCAGGTCGGCCTCGCAGATCTGGGTGACGAAGGCCAGGTCGCGCTGCACCTCGTAGGCCATCTTCGAGAACATATGCGGCGTGTAGGCAATCGGCGTGGTGTGCGTCAGCAGCAGCGTGTAGCCGTCGGCTGCGGCACGCACCACGGACTGCGCCGCCAGCATGCCCGACGCGCCGGGCCGGTTGTCGACGACCAGGGTCTGCCCCAGTGCCTTGCCCATCTGCTCGGCCATCGCACGGCCGATGGCGTCGACCGCGCCACCGGCCGGTGCCGGCAGCACCAGCGTGATCGGCTTGGACGGGTAGGCCTGCGCAAAGGCGCCGCCGCAGCTCATCACGCAGGCCGCTGCCGCGAAGTGGCGCAACAGCGCGCGCCGGGGGGTCATGCCATGTGGCTTCATCGTTGTCTCCAGGGTCTCGGGATTGGCAGCAGCCTCAGGCCCGCGCGTAGCGCACGCGCAGTGCCTTCTTGTAGAGCTTGCCGGTGGGCAGCCTCGGCATCGTGTCGATGAAATCGACCGAGCGCGGCACCATGTAGCGGGCGACTTTGCCGTTGAGGTAGTCGATCAGTTCGGCGGCCAGCGCAGGCGTGGCGGCAACGCCGGCCGCCGGCTCGACGATGGCCTTGACGGACTCGCCCATCTCGTCGTCGGGCACGCCGATCACGGCGACGTCGGCTACCGCCGGGTGCAGCGCCAGCGCGTTCTCGATGGCCTGCGGATAGATGTTGACGCCGCCCGAGATGATCATGAACGACGCGCGGTCGGTCAGGTACAGGTAGCCATCGGCGTCGAGGTGGCCGATGTCGCCGATCGCCGTCCAGTTCGGGTGGCGCGGGTGCTGGGCGGCGCGGGTCTTGTCCGGATCCTTGTGGTAATGGAAGGACAGCGCGTCGCGCTCAAAATAGATCAGACCATCCTGCCCGGCCGGCAGCTCCTGCCCGTCGTCGTCGCAGATGCGCACCGTGCCCAGCACCGCACGGCCTACGGAGCCTGGCCGCGCCAGCGCCTGGGCGCTGTCGATCACGGTCAGGCCATTGGCTTCGCTGCCACCGTAGTACTCGTACACGATGGGGCCCCACCACGCGATCATGCGGCGCTTGACCTCGGGCGGGCATGGCGCTGCGGCATGGATGGCCACGCGGTGGCTGCTCAGGTCGTGCGCCAGGCGCTGCTCGTCGGGCAGCTTCAGCAGCCGGATGAGCATGGTAGGCACCCACTGGCTGTGGGTGACGCGGTGGCGCTCGATCAAGACCAGCGCCGAAGCAGCGTCGAAGCGCGGCATGAACACCACCGTGCCGCCGCAGAACTGCACATTCGTCGCATAGGCCATCGGCGCGGCGTGGTACAGCGGCGCGGTCGACAGGTAGACGCTGTGCTCGTCAAAGCCGAAGCGGCGCATCATCAGCGTGCGCTGCGGGAAGCTCGCCGCGTCGTCCACCGGCACATCGGCCAGCGCGCGCACCACGCCCTTGGGCTGGCCCGTGGTGCCCGAGCTGTAGAACATCATTCCGCCCAGGCGTTCGTCGGCCAGCGGCTGCGCGGGGTGGGCGGCGATGGCGTCTTCGTAGGCCTCCCAACCGGCGATGGTGCCATCGACCATCAGCTTGCGCTCGCAGCCCGGCAAACGCGCCGCCAGCCCGGCTGCCAGTTCGGCCAGCGCCTGCGACGACACCACCACCCGGGCGTCGCTGTCGGCCACGATGTAGGCCGCCTCGTCGGGCGTGAGGAAACGGTTGACCGTCACCAGAAGCAGCCCCGAGCGCAACGCCGCCCAGGCCAGCTCGAAGCAGCGGATGTTGTTCTCCAGCACCATCGCGACGCGGTCGCCGCGCCGCAGGCCCTGGGCATGCAGCAACTGCGCCAGTCGCGCCGAACGGTCGTCCAGCTCGCGCCAGCTCAAGCGCTCGCCGCTGGCGCCGTCGATCACTGCCGTGGCGTCGGGCTTCACCGCCGCCCAGCCGCTGAGCGAGCGCGGCCTGTCGTCGATGCCTGGGGTCATCGTGACGGCTCCTGGTTGGACAGGATCAGCGTTGCCGCGGCGGTGAACATGCCACCCACGCCCTGGACCAGGCTGGTGCGCAGACCCGGCACCTGGCGGAAGGCTTCGCCACGCAGCTGGCGCACCGATTCGAGGATCGCGAACATGCCGTACATGCCGGTGTGCGTGTACAGCAGGCCGCCGCCGCTGGTGTTGAGCGGCAGCTTGCCGCCAGGGCGGGTGTGGCCTTCGGCAATGAAGGCCCCGGACTCGCCGCGCCCGACGAAGCCCAGGTCTTCCAGCCCGTAAAGCGGCAGGTGGGCGAAGGCGTCATAGACCATTACTCAGAAGTCCGTAAGTAAAGCGACATAGATGGAACTCATGAGGCCAGTGGTAGTCTCATGAGGCATGAAACGAGACGGCCGCACTCTTGACCACGCCACACTGGAAGAGTTTCGGCTGCTGGC